>NBJMC04201__coassemble_16974_pt1 | contig 1827 bp, 2 predicted proteins | sample NBJMC04201__metabat2_high_PE_018 | metagenome-assembled genome bin NBJMC04201 | reverse complement strand
TCCCGTCAGGTCGTAGGGGCGGCCTGCAGGCCGCCCGTGCAATTTTATCTTGCCGCGAACGCGCGGTGCTGCGTCCCCGTTCCCCCGCCCTACGGCTTTACGGAAATTGCGAACAAAATCGTAAATACCAATTCCCGTCAGGTCGTAGGGGCGGCCTGTAGGCCGCCCGTGCAATTTGATCTTGCCGTGAACGCGCGGTGCTGTATCCGCGTACCCGCACCCTGTAGGGCGCGGCCTTCCTCCGTTTGGGCGGCCCGCGCCTGCCGCAGCAACGCGGCGTCAAAGCCGTCCCGGGCCGGGGGTTCGCCCCATTCCGGCGCAAACTCGACCCAGGAAGCGCCGTTCCTCTCTATGACCACACCGGGCGTTTCCGCCGCAGCCTGTACCGAGAGCGCGCCCGCCGCCAGCAGGGCCAGCGCCGCGATCCCGCAGAATGGTTTGCGCAGTTTCATAGCAGCCTCCTTTTCTTGTACAGGGGTCAGGACGTCCAGCCGTGGCAGACGATGACCCGGTTCCCCGTGACCGTGTGGCCCGCGTCGCGGCGGCCACAGGCGGGGCAGACCCAGTCATAGGTCAGCGAAAGGTCGTACACCGCGTCGGTGCCCTGGGCCATGGCGGTGCAGTCCCGCTGCCGCACCGGCAGTTCCTCGCTGGCGGTCAGTTCGGCCGCCGTCGCCGCGCCGCAGTCCGGGCAGGCGGGCGGGACGGCGTCCTCCAGCGCCCGGGCCAGCGCTTCCTCCGGCGTGCGCGCCGCCCCGCCGTGGTAGAGGGCGGCCGGGTCCCGGGCGGTGGAAAACACGCCGGACACCTCGGTGAGCAGCGCAGCCAGTTCCTCGCCCGAAAGTTCCGCGCGGGGATCGTCCTCCGTGTAGGGGGTGTATGCGTCGGGAAAAACGCTGCTCAACCAAAGCGCCGGCCCTTCTTCCACCTGCACGCCCAAGGTATGGGGCTGGTTGGGCCGGGTGTAAAACGTCCGGCCGCCGTGATCGACCGTGGCCAGCGTTTTGTCCCCGGCCAGCGTTTCACACAGGTCCACCGTCAGGACCAGCACCCCGCCCGCCGCCGACTGGTAGCGCACGCCGTACTGTTCCCGCCCGCAGGATGCAGGCAGCGGGATCAGCCCTTCGGCAGCGCCGTCCAGCGCGGCGGTATCGCTTTGCAGGATGTGGGCCACCGCAAAGGTCCCGGCGGCGGAAAACCCGCTGTCATAGGGGGAAAAACCCGCAAAATGGAACTCCCCCACCGCAGTAGGGATGACCGCATCCGGGAAGAGCGCGGCGGCTTCCTCCCGTGATTCCAGCAGCGTTTTGGGGTAAACAGCGTACCAGAAGCCGTCGCCGTCCTGAAAAGCCACGGCGCTGCCCGGTTCCGGGCGGTAAGCGTCATAGGCCGCAGCCGCCTGTTGTTCGATGGTCGTTTCCGCCGCGGGTGTAGCGGACGCCGGGGCCTGCGGCGCGGCCCCGCAGCCCGCCAGCCCGGCCGCCAGCAGGGCGGCCAAAAGGGTCGTTACGTATTTCATGGGTGCCTCCTTTCTTGTATGGAAATATAATATTATATTTCGTATAGTATTCTTTTTCTATAGCATAGCAGGGGCGCGGCGGGGCTGTCAAGTGGCAGAACCCACAAAGCTGCGCGGAAAAAATTGGAAGGATCGACGATACACACGGCGGAGGAAGGCGTGGCAAGGACGTGCAGGAGCAGAGAGCAAAGAAGAGAATAGATAAAAGATAATAGATAGGGTGGATCGCAGGCCGTTCGGCCTGCTCAAAACACGGCAGGCGCTACTTCCCCCGCAAACCGCCTGATTTCCCACTGAACGTAGGGGCG
>NBJMC04201__coassemble_10563_pt1 | contig 2672 bp, 2 predicted proteins | sample NBJMC04201__metabat2_high_PE_018 | metagenome-assembled genome bin NBJMC04201 | reverse complement strand
TTTCGTTGTTTTCATCTTAACAACTTCTGCCCCAAGGCGTCCAACCAACTTATTGAAGAGTGGTTTAATTTAAACCCGTGAGTGAGAAAGGTAGTGAAACCATGGAACAAAAAGGCCAGAACAGCCCCGGCCCAGAGCCGCAGGAACAGCAAGCGCCCCCGACTTGCCACACAATAACCGACCTTTTCCACCCGGAAGAGAAAAAGGACAGCGAAACCCCGCTTTTGTTCGGTAGTTGGAAAGTAGTGGGGAAATTCTGAAAGGTGGTGACAAAATGGATTTAACCGAACTCAAGTATAAAATCAGCCATGCAACCGGCATTCCTTTTTCTGATCTTCCCGGCGTTACCAACCATGACGCGATCACCAGCGCCCGCGCCCTTGTAAATATGCGCAGGGTTGAAGCCGACCAGCGGAAAAAGACAACGGCAGAGCAGTTTGCGGACTGGTTCAGCGGCAAGACCGGGCAGGCAACCACGGACGAAGCCGCGTACAATGACGCTATGGCTGCGCTGGATGAGCTGGAGCGGGAGGCTTGCCCGTATGTCCCGCCAAAGTATCCTGATGTTAGGCACGGCGGAATACAATGCTTTAACGGAGATTAAACCGTAGTGCGGTATTTCATGCGGTAAAGCAAAAAGAAAAGGCCTGGGAACATTCGTTCCTAGGCCTTTTTTCTTGGTGCGGAAGATGGGACTTGAACCCACACGTCATGGACACACGCACCTCAAACGTGCCTGTCTGCCGATTCCAGCACTTCCGCTCACAGATCAACTGCAAGGGGTATTTTAGCACAGGAACGGCCCAAAAGTCAAGTCCCCCGGCCCATTTATTTTACATTCCCGGCGGCAGCGGGCACAGGCCCTCAGGCCAGGGGCCGCCCGCCTATGCAGTAGGTGCGGCCGTCCCAGCCCGCGAAGCCGTCATATACCAAAAAGCGGTATTCCTGCAGGGCGACGCCGTTTTCGCTCTGCATCTTGGCCACCAGGGTGTCGCCGTCCCAGCCGAACTGCCAGACAGTTTCTTCGCCCGCATACCCCGGCACTGCGCCGCTGTCCATCCCGGCCTGCCAGACCGCAAGCTGTTGCTCGTCGAAGCCGGGCCAGTCGCCCCCGAAAAAGCGCTGGTTGCTGTACCAGTCGTCCCCGGTGGTGAAGTCGATGGTCAGCAGCCGGTTGGCGCAGTTGGCGGCCCGGTCTTTCTGCTGCCATTCCTCCTCGCCATAGCCATAGTCCTGCCCACGGTGATAGAGGTAGCGGTAGGTCTGCTCTTCGCTCCAATCCTCGGGCGAGGAAAATTCCCGCAGCCCGGCCGCCGCCAGGGCCCGGCACTGGTGCAGCAGCATACGGGACTGGGGGACCGTCAGTCCTTCCGCCGTCGTGGTCTGGCCGGGGCGAAGCATAAGATCCCCCAGCTGGGCCGAATACCAGCCGCTCACCGTCTCGCAGGGGCGGGCGGCGTCCACCGGCACAAAGATATAGACATAGCAGGCCCCATCCCCGTACTGGGGGCCCAGGTAGTTATACTCGGGCTGGTACTCCACATAAAAGTGGACCTGGACCAGCATGCCCTCCCCGTCGTAGATACGGTCCAGGGTGGTGGGGGCCTCGGACGGATACGTCAGCATCGCCCGCAGGTCGCCGTCGCCGCTGCACATATCATAGTCCAGCACCGACGCCGCCACGCTGTCCACCACCGCATAGCGGTAAGCCCCGAAGCCGGTGGTCATATCCGCATACCAATACTGCTGGGCCCGCAGGGCGGCGTCCTCCTTTTGGGCATAGTCGAACTTTGCCGCCCCCGCCGGGTCGCGCGTCGGGGATGGCGTCGGGGACGGCGTCGCGGCCGGGGCCGGATTTTCGGTGGCAGAGGCAGCACTTGCCCCCGTCACGGGCGCAGCGCTCGCGCTCTTTGGCGGCGCAGCCGTGCAGCCGGAAAGAGCCGCCAGCACGGCGGCGGCCAGGGCAAAGGCACAAAACCAAAGAGGCTGTTTTTTCATAGCGGAAGCACCTCCTTCTTTTCTGTTCCCATTCTATCACCCCGGCTCTTATGCGTCGATTCACAAAATGCACAAACAGCAGCCTTTGTTTTATGCAAAAGATAAAAAGCGCGCCGCGCAGAGAGAAAAGTCTCTGCGCGGCGCGCCTGTTCGCGGGAAAATCACCGCAGATACAAGTTGCCGCTTTCGTCGGCGTCCACAGTCAGGGTGTCCCCGGCGCTGTGGGTCCCGGCGATGATCTCACGGGCGATCATGGTCTCCACATGGGACTGGATATACCGCTTCAGCGGACGGGCACCGTAGATGGGGTCGTAACCGCCATCTATGATGGCGTTCTTGGCCGCGTCGGTCACCGTCAGATGGAGCTGCTTTTCCTCCAGGCGGCCGCGCAGGTCGGTGAGCATCAGATCCACGATGGAACCGATCTCCTGCTTGGTCAGGCTCTTGTAGTAGACGATGTCGTCGAGACGGTTCAGGAACTCCGGCCGGAACTGCCGCTTGAGCAGCTGGTCGATGGCGGTCTTGGCTTCGTCCGAGAGCTCGTTGCTGCCCTGGGCGCGGCTCTTTTCCAGGTCCTCCAGAATGAGGTCGGACCCAAGGTTGGAAGTCAGGATGATAACGGTGTTCTTGAAGTCCACCGTGCGGCCCTGGCTGTCGGTGATGCGGCCGTCGTC
>NBJMC04201__coassemble_9635_pt1 | contig 2864 bp, 2 predicted proteins | sample NBJMC04201__metabat2_high_PE_018 | metagenome-assembled genome bin NBJMC04201 | reverse complement strand
CGGCCCCATCTTCACCTTCGGCGACACCAACATGCGCACCCGCTTTGCCTGCGGCGCGCGGGAATTCGTCAACCGCTGGAGCGAAGCAGGCCCCACCCACCACATGGCCGCCGCCAGCGGCCGCCACATCGACACGATTTTGAAGGTCGCCAAAATTTTCAACGTGCCGGTCGATGTGATCACGAGATAACGACCGTTTCCCCTTTGCAAAAACGTTATGGAAACATCACGAAAGGAAGGACATCCCATGGCAATCTATGATATCGCCTGCGTCAAAGGCTTCATCCGCATGTGCAACGACGGCTGGCTGCAGGGCTGGCACGAGCGCAACGGCGGCAACCTGACCTACCGCATGACCGGGGAGGATGTGGCCGCCTGCCGTCCCTGGTTTGACGAGACCCCGCGGGAGTGGGTCAAGATGGGCGTCCAGGCCGCGAACCTGGCGGGCGAATATTTCATCACCACCGGCTCCGGCAAATTTTTCCGCAATGTGGAGCCCGACCCCATCCACAGCATCGGCATCGTGGAGATCAACGAGGCGGGCGACGCCTGGCGCATCGTCTGGGGCCTTGCCGACGGGGCCAAGCCGACCAGCGAATTCCCCAGCCATTTCATGAACCACAGCGTGCGCAAGGCAGCGACGGGCGGCGCCAACCGGGTCATCTACCACTGCCACGCCACCAACGTCATTGCGCTGACCTACATCCTGCCGCTGACCGACCGCGCGTTCTCCCGCGCGCTGTGGCAGAGCGCCACCGAATGCCCCGTGGTTTTCCCCGAAGGCGTGGGCGTCTGCCCCTGGATGGTGCCCGGCGGCGCGGACATCGCCATGGCTACCAGCGAGAAGATGAAGACCTACCAGGCCGCCATTTGGGCCCAGCACGGGCTGTTCGCCTCCGGCCCCGACTTCGACACCACCTTCGGCCTGGCCCACACCATTGAGAAAAGCGCCGAAATTTATGTCAAGGTGCTGTCCATGGGCGGCGGCCTGATCCGCCAGACCATCGGGGACGATGACCTGCGCGCCATCGCCCGGGATTTCGGCGTGCAGCTGAATGAAGAATTTCTCGACTGAGCCGGGTCCGGCCCGCCCCACACAAAATTCATCATTGGAATGGTTGCCTTTTCGTCCGCAGCATGGTAAGCTGACGGTAGCAGCTGTTTTCCTGTCTGCGCGGAAGCAGCCCCGTCCGTCCCACACCCCTACACTATTATAAGGAGCGTATCATTATGGTAAGCCGCATCGTACTGAACACCATCTCCTACCATGGCCATGGCGCCATCGAAAACATCCTGCCTGAGCTGAACGCCCGCGGGTACAAGAAGGCGTTCGTCTGCTCGGACCCCGACCTGATCAAGTTCGGCGTCACCGGCAAAGTCACCGCCCTGCTGGACGCCGCCGCGTTCCCCTACGAGGTCTACTCCAACATCAAGGCCAACCCCACCATTGAGAACGTGCAGACCGGCGTGGCCGCCTTCAACAACTCCGGCGCCGACTGCATCATCGCCATCGGCGGCGGCTCCGCCATGGATACCGCCAAGGCCATCGGCATCATCGCCAACAACCCTGAATTCGCCGACGTGCGCAGCCTGGAGGGCGTCGCCCCCACCAAAAAGCACGCGGTGTTCACCATCGCGGTGCCCACCACCGCCGGCACCGCCGCCGAAGTCACCATCAACTACGTCATCACCGACGTGGAGAAGAAGCGCAAGTTCGTCTGCGTGGACACCAACGACATCCCCGAGATCGCCGTGGTGGACCCCGATATGATGGCATCGATGCCCAAAGGGCTGACCGCCGCCACCGGCATGGACGCGCTGACCCACGCCATTGAGGGATATATCACCAAGGGCGCCTGCGTCATTTCCGACATGTTCCATCTGGAGGCCATCCGCCTGATCTCCGAGAATCTGCGCGGCGCTGTCCGGAACACCCCCGAGGGCCGCGAGGGCATGGCGCTGGGCCAGTACATCGCGGGCATGGGCTTCTCCAACGTGGGTCTGGGCATCGTCCACAGCATGGCCCACGGCCTGTCCGCCCTGTATGACACGCCCCATGGCGTGGCCTGCGCCATCATCCTGCCCACCGGCCTGGAATATAACAAGAGCGTGGCGGGCAGCCGCTACCGCGCCATCGGCAAGGCCATGGGCGTTGCGGGCATTGACGGCATGAGCGACGAAGAAGCCGCCGACGCCGCCATCGCCGCCGTCAAGCAGCTGAGCGCCGACGTGGGCATCCCCACCGACCTGAAGGGCATTCTGAAGGAGGAGGACGTGCAGTTCCTGTCCGAGTCCGCCTTTGCCGACGCCTGCTGCCCCGGCAACCCCCGCGACACCAGTGTGGAGGAGATCGCCGCACTGTACCGCAGCCTGCTGTGATCCTTCTGTAAAACCGCACCGCCCCCGCCTGTACTGAAATGCTCCCTTCCAAGCGAACAGCGAAAACGCTGAACGCAAGGAAGGGAGCATTTTTCAATGCAAGAGAAACGAAAGCAAGTACCCGAAAAGCGCAAAAATCTGCAAAAAGATGCTTGCCTTTACCGCAAGCTCCCCCACAAAAACTGCCAAAGGAAGTCCCCTTTGGCAGAAATACTTTTTTGACGGAATGTTGTTCAGTCCGGACCGATTCCATCTCTTGGCAATTGTGAAGGCGCTTTGGCCGAAATGTACGGCAAAAACAATAAATCCGAACCCGCCCTTTCAAGGCAAGTTCGGATTTTATTGTACTGGTGACCCGTGCGGGAATCGAACCCACGTTAACGGCGTGAGAGGCCGCTGTCTTAACCGCTTGACCAACGGGCCATATAAAAGAGAAGCCGGCATCTACCTATTTTCACAGGCCGTCTCCAGCCAACTATCTTCGG
>NBJMC04201__coassemble_9579_pt1 | contig 2878 bp, 1 predicted proteins | sample NBJMC04201__metabat2_high_PE_018 | metagenome-assembled genome bin NBJMC04201 | reverse complement strand
GGGCGGCCTGCAGGCCGCCCGTGCAATTTTATCTTGCCGTGAACGCGCGGTGCTGTATCCGCGTACCCGCGCCCTGTAGGGCGGGGTCTTGACCCCGCCGTGGAACCGCACCGCGGCCGCACCGTTCCCGGTTTGCCTGCACACCCCTCTCCCAACCTCATTTTTTATCTTTTATCTCTTACTCTTTCTTAAGGTGGTACACTGAATGGAAGAAAACATTATCATGGTGCCGGGTTCCGGCACGAAGGTCATTGAACGCGACGTCAAGAAAGAGATCGAGACCGCGTTTCTCGACTACTCCATGTCGGTCATCGTCTCCCGCGCGCTGCCCGATGTGCGCGACGGCCTCAAACCCGTCCACCGCCGCATCCTCTACACCATGCACGAGCGCGGCAACGACCCCCAGCACCCTTACCGCAAATCCGCCGATACCGTCGGCGCCGTGCTGGGTTCCTATCACCCCCACGGCGACGCCTCGGTCTACGACGCCATGGTGCGTCTGGCGCAGGATTTCAGCCTGCGGTATCCGCTCGTAGACGGCCAGGGCAACTTCGGTTCGGTGGACGGCGACCCCCCGGCCGCCTACCGTTATACCGAGGCCCGCATGTCCAAAATCGCCTGCGAGATGCTCACCGACATCGAGAAGGAGACCGTGGACTGGGACCCCAACTTTGACGAGACCAAAAAGGAACCCCACGTGCTGCCCAGCCGGTTCCCGAACCTCTTGGTCAACGGCAGCCAGGGCATCGCCGTGGGCATGGCCACCAACATCCCGCCCCATAACCTGCGCGAAGTGGTGGCCGGCATGTCCGCCCTGATGGACGACCCCGACATCGACCTGGCCGGCCTGATGGAGTACGTCAAGGGCCCCGACTTCCCCACCGGCGGCATCATCATGGGCCGGTCCGGCATCCGGGCCGCCTACGCCACCGGCCGCGGCAAGATCACCCTGCGCGGCCGCGCCGAGATCGTGGAAAAGAAAAACGGCCGCTATGAGATCCTCATCACCGAGATCCCCTATATGGTCAACAAGACCCGCCTGATCGAGTCCATCGCGGATCTCGTCAAGGACAAGCGCATCGAGGGCATCTCGGACCTCAACGACGAAAGTTCCAGCCGCACCGGCATGAAGATCGTCATTGAGATCAAGAAGGACGCCAACCCCCAGGTGGTGCTCAACCAGCTGTACCGCTACACCCAGCTGCAGGACACCGTGGGCGTCATCATGCTGGCGCTGGACGACGGCGTGCCCCGCATCATGAGCCTCAAGACCGTGATGGAGCGGTACATCGACTTCCAGATGGAAGTCATCCGCCGCCGCACCGCTTTCGACCTGAAGAAAGCCCAGGAACGGGAACATATCCTGGAAGGTCTGCGCAAGGCCGTGGACATCGTGGACGAGATCATCGCCACCATCCGCGCCTGCAAGGGCGGCTTTGCCGAGGCGCGGCAGGCCGTGATGGACCGTTTTGATTTCGACGAGCCCCAGGCCGACGCCATCGTGAAATTGCAGCTGGGCCGCCTGGCCGGTCTGGAGATCCTCAAGATCGAGCAGGAACTGGACGAACTGCGCGCCGCCATTGCCGATTACCAGGACATCCTGGCCAACGACGACCATGTGAAGCGCATCGTCAAGCAGGACCTGGGCGCCCTGGCCGACAAGTACGGCGACGAGCGCCGCACCTCCATCGAGGCGGTGTCCGGCGAGGTGGACATCGAGGACCTGATCCCCGAGGAGACCTGCGTCTTTACCCTGACCCACGAGGGGTACATCAAGCGCACGACGCTGGACACCTACCAGGCCCAGAACCGCGGCGGCCGCGGCGTGCAGGGCATGACCCAGAAGGACGAGGATTTCACCGAGGAACTGTTCGTGGGTTCTACCCATGATTATATGCTGTTCATGACCGACCAGGGCCGCGTCTACCGCCTGAAAGGCTACCAGGTGCCGGAGGGCAGCCGCACGGCCAAGGGCAGCCATATCGTGAACCTGCTGCAGCTGCAGGAGGGCGAGAAGGTCACCCTGATGCTGCAGCAGAGCGCCGGGGCGGACGAGGAAAACACCTACCTGACGATGGTGACGCGGCAGGGCCTCATCAAGCGCACGCCGCTGTCCCAGTTCCGCAACATCCGCAAGGCGGGGCTGATCGCCCTCGGCCTCAATGAAGGCGACAGCCTGGTGTGGAGCCATCTGACCCAGGGCAACGACGAGATCATCGTGGCCACCCATGACGGCGCGGCCATCCGCTTTACCGAGGCGGGCGCCCGGGCCATGGGCCGTACCGGCCACGGCGTGCGGGTCATCAAACTGCGCGAGGGCGACTACGTGGTGGGCGCGGGGGTCTGCCGCCCGGGCGCCACGGTGCTGACCATCACCGAGGACGGCAAGGGACGCCGCAGCCGCATCGACGATTACCGCATCACCCACCGCGGCGGGCTGGGGATCCGCAACTACGCCAAAGGCGGCGTGGCGGGCATCAAGATCGTGGATGAAAGCGACGACCTCATCCTTATCAGCGCCAACGGGATCCTGATCCGCATCCATGCGTCGGACATCAACGTGCAGAGCCGCTACGGCAGCGGCGTGCGCGTCATGCGCCTGGGTGAAGGCGACAAGGTCGCCATGGTGGCGCGCGTGGACCGCGACAACAACGCCGAGACCGCCCAGGTCGAACAGGACGCGGGCGGCGACGGCGAACCGTCCGATGAGGAACTGGCCGCCATCGAGGCCGCCGAACGCGCCGACGAAGCCGCCGGCGTGCCGGACGACGAGTGAGGCCGGGGGTGTTCCTTCTTTGCAAAGAAGGAACCGAAGAAAAGATAATTAGCCCTTTGAGATTTCACCACCTTCCGAGAGGCGTTATCGGGTGTTATTAAA
>NBJMC04201__coassemble_5502_pt1 | contig 4489 bp, 5 predicted proteins | sample NBJMC04201__metabat2_high_PE_018 | metagenome-assembled genome bin NBJMC04201 | reverse complement strand
CGTAGGGGCGGCCTGCAGGCCGCCCGTGCAATTTTATCTTGCCGTGAACGCGCGGTGCTGCGTCCCCGTTCCCGCGCCCTGTAGGGCGGGGTCTTGACCCCGCCGTGCGGCCTGCCCTGCCCGCCATATCCATGTCTGCAAATTCTCCGCTTTCTTTTCTTACGAAGAAAAGTACATTGCGCGCCGCCCGCGGCGGTGGTACAATGGAAAAAAACACAGGAGGTACTGCGGTATGGAACGCATGGCATGGCGGGGGCGCATCAAACCCGGCTGCAAGGCGGAGTATATCCGCCGCCACAACCAGATCTGGCCCGAGATGAAGGAGGCGCTCAAGGCGGCGGGCATCTGCAATTACACCATTTTTGCCGACGGCGACGAACTGTTCGGTTACTATGAATGCGAAAAGGGCATCGCTTTTGCAGAAAAGGCCCAGGCCGAAAGCCCGGTGGTGGACCGCTGGAACGAATACATGAAGGACATCCTGGAACTGGTCATGGACCCCGTCACCGGCGCCCAGCCCAAGCTGGAACCCGTGTTCCGGCTGGAGTGAGGTTTGGAATTTCTTCGCTTCCTTCTTTGTAAAGAAGGAAGATAAAACGCCCATACAGGAGGTACGCCATGAAAGGCCTGATCCTGCAAAAAGACGGGCGCTGGTATACCGACATGAACACGCCTTTTGAAAAGGTGAGCGAATTGTCCGAACGGTATAACTGGCTGGTGACAAACCCCGAAAATTGCTACGAGAAAGAATCTTTGCGGCGCGTTTTTGGGCGGGAGGTACAGTGGTACACCGGTCCTGAACTGAAAACGCTGCTGGGGCAGGAAAAAGCCCAGTGGATATGGGGCGTGTTTTCGGGATTTCCCCAAAATATAAGCAAGGAAGAAGTCCTGCGATACCCGGTGCCCTGGGCCAACGATTATGAAGGATACTGGAAAAATCCGCTGACTATACAGCATCCTCTGGCCGAAGTCGAGATCACGGCCTGGGACAGCACCCTGACGCTGTTCATCAGCCGGAACGAGCAACTGCTGGAAAAATTCGCGGCGCTCTACCCTGCGTGTGAGGATCTGGAAACCTATAACGCCCAACCATAAAGAAAACCCCCGGCCTATGCCGGGGGTTTTGTTTAAAATTTCTTCGGTTCCTTCTTTATAAAGAAGGAACAAAAACGAAGGTCTGCAGCGCCCAGATGCCCAGCACCACCACGCCCAGGGCGATGCGGTACCAGCCGAAGGCCGTGAAGGTGTGCTTTTTCACATAGTTCATCAGGAAGCGGATCGCCGCCATGGAGACCAGGAACGCCACCAGGCAGCCCACCGCCAGGGCGGCGACCTCCGCCGCCGTGAACACGCCGCCGCCGGCCAGGTACTTGACCAGCTTGAGGCCCGACGCCCCCGCCATGACCGGGATGGCCAGGAAGAAGGTGAACTGGGACGCGCAGGGGCGGCTCATGCCGCACAGCAGCCCGCCCACGATGGTGGCGCCGCTGCGGGACGTGCCGGGGATCATGGCCAGCACCTGCCAGCCGCCCACCAGCACCGCCTGCTTGTAGGTGATGCGGCTCAGCTTGGTGGTGGCGGGCACCCGGGGCCGCCGCTCGATCAAAATAAACGCAATGCCGTACAAAATCAGCATCAGGGCGACCACGATGCTGTTGTACAGGTGCGCGTCCAGCCAGTCGTCCAGCAAAAGGCCCAGCACCGCCGCAGGCAGGCAGGAAACAAGGATCTTGCACCACAGCCGCACCACCGGCCAGCGGAAATGGCGCGAAAACCCGCTGTCCCGCCCATTGTCGCGGCAAAAAGGCCACAGCTTCTTGAAGTACAGTACCACCACCGCCAGAATGGCCCCCAGCTGGATCACCACCCGGAACATCGACATGAACTCGTCGCTGAAACTGAACTGCAATACCTGCTCCGCCAGGATCATGTGCCCGGTGCTGGAGATGGGCAGCCATTCGGTGATACCCTCGATCACGCCGTAGATCACCGAGCGCAGCAGATCAAATACCAATTCCATAGGGAAAACACGCCTCCTTGTCGTTCCTTTATCATACCACAAAAGCACCGCCGCCGGGTACTGTTTTTTGGAATTTTACAACTATTTTGCGGCCCCGCTTGCTGTTTTGCGGCGATACCACTATAATAGGAAGCAAAAGGGGCAACAGCCGCGCACCGCCGCCGGGGACGGTTGGAAATGGCTTGCCTGGATTTTAGGGGAATAGAGAGGAATGGGGAAAGATGTATACCACCGTACTGTTTGATTTGGACGGCACCCTGCTGAATACCATCGACGATCTGGCCGGTTCCGCCAACCGGGTCTGCGCGGCCCACGGCTGGCCGCAGTACCCGGTGGCGCGGTACCGCTACTTTGTGGGCAACGGCATCCCCAAACTGGTGGAGCGCTTCAGCCCGGAACCGGCCCGCGACCCGGAACAACTGGCCGCCACGCTGCAGGAATTCGACGCCCAGTATGGCGCGCACATGTTCGACAAGACCGCGCCTTACCCCGGCATGCCGGAACTGCTGGCCCGCCTGCACGCCCGTGGCGTGCGCATGGCGGTGTACTCCAACAAGGCCGACGCCTTTGCCGGGGAGGTGGTGGCCCGCTACTTTGACCCCGCGCTGTTTGAACTCGTGCGCGGCGCGCGCCCCGGCGTGCCCACCAAGCCCGCGCCGGAAGGCACCCGGGCCCTGCTGGCCGCCCTGGGCGTGGACCCGGCGTCGGGGCGTGTGCTCTATGTGGGCGACAGCAACGTGGACGTGGCCACGGCCCACAACGCGGGGCTGCCCTGCTGCGGCGTGCTGTGGGGGTTCCGCACCCGGCAGGAACTGCAGGAGGCCGGGGCCGAGTACCTGGCCGCCGACGCCGCCGCGCTGGAAGCGGTGATCCTGCAGGGGTGAAACAGCGGCCGCTTTTCAACAAATTATACTGGATGGAGTGGATATACTATGATCGTACAGCACTACAAGGATATGCTGGGCGCGAAGTCGGTCATTCGTGAAATTTCCGAATGGAGCGCCGCCCGCGGCCGGGAGATCGGCTACGAGAACGTGTTCGACTATTCGCTGGGGAACCCGTCGGTGCCCTGCCCGCCGCAGTTCACGGCGGCCTGCCGCGACCTGCTGGACAACACCGACCCCGTGGCCCTGCACGGCTACACCCCCACCCTGACCCTGCCGGAAGTGCGCGCCGCCGTGGCCGAAAGCCTGGACCGCCGTTTCGGCATGGACTACACCGCCGCCCACATCTTCATGACCACCGGCGCGGCGGGGGCGCTGGCCCACGCGCTGCGCTGCGTGGGGGCGCCGGGGCAGAACGTGGTGACCTTCGCGCCCTTCTTCCCGGAGTACAAGCCCTATGTGGAGGGCGCGGGCCTGACGCTGCGCGTCGCGCCGCCCCGCGTGGAGGATTTCCAGATCGACTTCGCCGCGCTGGAAAGCCTGCTGGACGAAAACACCGCCGCGGTGCTCATCAACTCGCCCAACAACCCCAGCGGCGTGGCGTACAGCGCCGCCACGCTGACCCGTCTGGCCGAAGTGCTGACCGCCGCCTCCCGCCGGTACGGGCACCATATCTTCCTGATCTCCGACGAGCCGTACCGGGAGATCGCCTTCGGCGGCGTGGAGATCCCCTACCCGGCCCGCTTCTATGCCGACACGCTGACCTGCTACTCCTTCTCCAAAAGCCTGAGCGTGCCCGGTGAGCGCATCGGCTACGTGGCCGCCAACCCCCATTGCGAGGGCGCGGACCTCATCGTGCCCATGTGCGGGCAGATCTCCCGCGGGACGGGGCACAACTGCCCGTCGGGGCTGTTCCAGCTGGCGGTGGCCCGCTGCCTGGACCTGACCAGCGACCTTTCGGTGTACGAGACCAACATGGAACTGCTCTATGCCGAACTCAAACGCCTGGGCTTCACGGTGAACAAGCCGGACGGCACCTTCTACATCTTCCCCAAAGCGCTGGAAGCGGACGCCAACGCCTTCTGCCGCAAGGCCATGCAGTATGACCTGGCGCTGGTGCCCGGCGACAGTTTCGGCTGCCCGGGGTATTTCCGCATGGCCTACTGCATCGGGACCGAAAAGGTGCGCCGCAGCTTCCCGGCGCTGGAAAAGTTCGTGCGGGAACAGTACGGCCGCGGCTGAGACCCGCCGCGTGCGCGGTGGCGCAACCACGTACCCTGATCCTGTAGGGCGGGGGCTTGCCCCCGCCGCGCGGTTTTGTGCGGCCCGCAAATCCCCTGCCCGTTCGGTCGTAGGGGCGGCCTGCAGGCCGCCCGTGCAATTTTATCTTGCCGCGAACGCCCGGTGCTGCATCTCCGTTCCCTGATTCCGTAGGGCGGGGTCTTGACCCCGCCGGGGGGATTTATCTTGCCTACAATATCCCGGGTTGCCTTTACATCCCCCGGATTTGATTCCTTATTTTGGATGCATTGCGGGCCGCATGGCCCCGCTTCGAACTTCCGACGGTGCCGCTTTTTGACCGGCC
>NBJMC04201__coassemble_4451_pt1 | contig 5287 bp, 7 predicted proteins | sample NBJMC04201__metabat2_high_PE_018 | metagenome-assembled genome bin NBJMC04201 | reverse complement strand
ACCCCACTTATTATACAGTATACCATACTGTCTAACAAATGGGGTGCAGTTCAAACCCCGGCCGCGGGCTGTTTTGGCAAGTTGAGAAGTGCAAGGGGGCAATGCCTATCACCTTTTTACAACCCCATGTCCCCGTTCACGATAAGTTCTGTAGTGGATTTTCCTGATAGAAAAAGGCGCCAACATTCACCTTCGTCCGTAGCCGTCACGAATATTTCTATTCGGTCGCCGTTGGAAAGGTCGATCCTTGCGTCGCCGAACATATTCATCTTGGTCGCGGTGACTGTTACTCCTTCCAGCCCGGCGAACCATTTTGCCGCCTTTTCGTCAAACAGGTTTTTTCCCTGCACATCCCAGTCAAAATCTTTGTAGCTGAAATTTGCCTCTGCTTTCACTTGGCTTGATGGGGAATAAAAGTCAAGACTGCCAAAATACATCCCCTTTTTTGCCAGATTGATAATGCGCCAGGGGCATTGCACGTGCAATGCGTAGGTGCCCACAGTCTTGGTTCCCAAACGCGTGGTCCTGACCACATCTTCCCCAAAATGGAGATCGAGCATATTTGCTGCCCGGCCGATATAATTGACCCGCTGCCCGATTAGGCGGCAGATCTCGCACAATTCTGTCTTTTCTTCACACATAGGGTCCCTCCTGATTCTTTACCAAACGATGGTTATGCGATGGCCGGAGACTGTAAAAGGCTGTATCCATTTATAGAGTATGCGGCTCCTTCCCCCCGATGCCCTCATTTCGTTTGTTGCCTGTTCTTCAAAAAGCTGAAGTAGGGTCTGCCGCAAGCCATGTATAAATGTCCTGACGTTCTCGCTCGGTTTTGCTCCCGCCCATTTCCAGCCAGGCAATATAAAATTCCACCCGGTGCAGATCGCTCTTTGTGATGATCTCCAGGCCGTCGTTCGTATAGACATAGCGGGTGTCTTGTCTGTCCCCAATGGTGCCAACGCTCAGCTTGCGGCTGTCCCAATAGTAACTGACCAAGGCCAGGTCTTCCCCGGTCTCCTCGCAGGGCTCCGGGTCTATGCCGTCGGGAAACTGTATTTGGCATTTTATCGAAATGTATCCCCCGTGAGCGGCTGCGGGGACATCACAGGCAAGACTGACTCGCCCCCTTACGCAGAACTGTTCGGTATGGCAAGGGAGGCCGCGGGCCGTGAACTGCACGGGGCTTCCGTTTATGAACACCATAGCGGTGCCCCATTCGGCTGAATATTTTGTGAGTATATTGTCCTCTTCCTTCGGAATTTGTGCCATGGAGGCGCACCGTCCTTTCCTGTGCTGTTTCCACGTATCTATGTATAGTGTACGCCTTTGCGCTGCCCCTGGCAAGTATCAAACGGCCCAAAGGATCGCGCGCACTCCTGGTAAGTCCGCCGCCCGCTCCCTCGGGGCCGTCTTGCCTCTTTTCGCGCCGGTTCTATTGCGGTGGGGCGGCGCGGGTGCTATAATATCCAGTTATAGAGGAGTAACGCAAACGAAGGAGTACTATGCAAACACAAAAAACAAGCCCGTGGCTGATCTTGTTCCGCATCGTTTTCACGGTGGCGCTGCTGGGCTGCATCGCGTATATTTTCCGCAATTCACTGCAAACCGGGGCAGAGTCCTCCCTGCGCAGCCAGGCGGCCATGCAGGCCGTCAACGAGACGCTGGGCAAGATCCACCTAGGCCCTCTCTCGGAGCATACCATCCGCAAGATGGCCCATTTTCTGGAATTCACGCTGGAAGGGTTCCTGCTCATGCTCTGCCTGCGGGTCTACACCGCCCGCTTTGTGCGCCACATGAGCTGGCCCCTGCTGGGCGGCATGTGCACGGCGCTGATGGATGAGACCATCCAGCTGTTCATCCCCAACCGCACGTCGATGGTCACCGACGTCTGGCTCGATATGCTGGGCGTGGTGGCCGGCCTGATCGTGGCGCTGGTCATTCTGCTGATCGTCCGCGCCATGACGGCGTTTATGCGCATTGAGAACGAAAACCGCGCCCTGCGCGCCGAACGGGAAGAACTGCGGCGCGCCCGGCAGGAGCAGGAACACGAATATCTGGCCCGCCGCGCGGTGCAGCGCGCCCGGGAAGGGGCGGCGCACCCTGCCCCGCAGGAAGATGAGGAGGAAACGGAAGAATGACGACCCAACAAGCCATCGAAGCACTGCACGCGCTGCCCCGCCTGGGCGGCGGCGAGCCGGGGCTGGACCGCATGCAAAATCTGCTGGCCCACCTGGGCCGCCCGGAGAAGGAACTGCAGTGCATCCACATTGCGGGCACCAACGGCAAAGGCAGTCTGGCGGTCATGACGGCTTCCATCCTGACGGCAGCCGGGTACAAGACCGGCCTGACCGTCAGCCCGTATGTGGTGGATTTCCGGGAACGCTTCCAGATCGACGGCGAGATGATCCCGCCGCGCACGCTGGCGTCGCTGGCCGGCAAAGTGCTGGACGCCGTGGAGCAGATCCGGCAGGAGGGCGGCGAGCCGCCGGTGCAGTTCGAGGCCGTGACGGCGCTGGCGCTGCTGTGGTTCGCGCGGGAGAAGTGCGACCTCGTGGTATTGGAGACCGGCCTGGGCGGCCGCTTTGACGCGACCAACGCCGTGGCGCATACGCTGGTGGCGGCCATCACCCGCATCGGTTATGACCATAGGGAACTGCTGGGCGATACGCTGGACCAGATCGCGGCCGAGAAAGCGGGCATCATCAAGGAAGGCTGCACGGTGGTCTGCTACCCGGACCAGCCTGCGGAGGCCATGGGGCCGATCCTCACGGCGGCGGCCGAAGCCCACACCAGCATCATCACGCCGGAAGCGGAGGACATCCGCTGCCTGCCTGGCAAACGGCTGGAAAACCGGGTGGATTACGGCGGGTACCAGGTGGCGCTGGGGCTGCCCGGCGCGCACCAGGCCAACCACGCGGCCATGGCGGTGGAGATTGCGCTGGCCCTCTGGCGGGAATACGGCTACGAGATCTCCGACGACGCTATCCTGCAGGGGTTGGCCGCCGCCCGCATACCGGCCCGCATCGAGGTACTGCGCCGCCGCCCGCTGTTGCTGCTGGACGGCTGCCACAACCCCGACGGAGCCCGCGCTCTGGCCGAGACCCTGGCCAAAGCGCAGTATGAGGAAAATCTGGTGGGCGTGTTCGGCATGCTGGCGGACAAAGACTACAAGACGATGCTGGAAGCGCTGGCCCCCGCCTTTGCCAAGGCCTATACCGTCACGCCGGACTGCCCCCGCGCGCTCAGCGGCGCGGACCTGCAAAAAGAAGCGCGCTTCCATATGGACGCCGAAGCGGCCCCCGGCGTGCCGGAAGCCCTGCGCGCTGCCGTGCGCTACGCCGAGGAACATAACCTGGCGGGCGTCGTGGTGTGCGGCTCCCTCTATCTGGCGGCCGAGGCACGCCCCTGGCTGCTCAAAGAGGCAGAAAAATAATTTCGGCGCCCCGTTCCAACAAAATATTTGCACCAAAGCCTGTATCGTAAGGATACAGGCTTTTTGTTGTACAAGCCTGCCCCGGCGGCTGCCGGATGCTGATGGAAAAGGGGACGAACCTGGATGGCAAAGGTGTATTTTGTGCCGGGCAGCGGCACATTGGCGGCCTATCTCAGCGGCGAGATCGATCACCATGCGGCCCAGTCGCTGCGGCGGGAGATCGACGCCCAGGTGGACGACCGCCTGCCGGAACTGCTCACGCTGGACTTTTCCGGCGTTACCTTTATGGATTCCTCCGGCGTGGGGCTGATCCTGGGCCGTGACCGGCATATCGTGTCGCTGGGCGGCCGGCTGACCATCCAGAACCCGCCGCCTGCCGTGCGGCGTATGCTGGAACTGGCTCACATCACCTACGCCTGAGGGGGAGAACGTCATGAAAATGTTGAATCAGGTCAAGATCACGTTTGCCAGCCGCTCGGTCAATGAGGGCTTTGCCCGGGCGGCGCTGGCGGCTTTCCTTGTGCAGCTGGACCCCACGGTGCCCCAGCTGGCGGATCTCAAGACTGCAGTTTCGGAAGCCGTCACCAACTGCATCGTACATGCCTATCCGGGCGCCATCGGGCCTATCACGATGACGGCCGGCCTGTATGAAGGCGGGCTGGTACGCATCACGATCAGCGACCGCGGAGTGGGGATCGAGGATGTGACGCAGGCCATGGAGCCGATGTATACCACCGGCGATCCGTCGGAGCGGGCGGGTCTGGGATTTGCAGTGATGCAGAGCTTTATGGACAAGGTCCGGGTATCCTCCACGCCGGGGCGGGGGACCCGCGTGACGCTGACCAAGCGGCTGGACACCCGAAGCTGACCTCCTTACATACTATATAAGGAGGAATACCACCATGCCCGCACAAAGCATCGAAACGCTGCCGCGCGCCGAATTCATTGAAAGAAACCTGGGACTGGTCCACGCCTGCGCCGGACGGTTCAAGGGCCGCGGCATCGAATATGAGGAACTGTATGCAGCCGGATGTCTGGGGCTGGTCAAGGCCTGCGACGGGTTCGATACGGGACGCGGCGTCTGCTTTTCCACCTATGCCGTGCCGGTCATTCTGGGGGAGATCAAAAAGCTGTTCCGGGATGGCGGCACGGTCAAAGTCAGCCGTTCCCTCAAAGAACTGAGCCTGAAGATCGGCGCTGAGCGGGAGCGGTGCCTGAAAAAGACTGGCAGGGAGCCCGGTGTGACCCAGCTGGCGCAGACGCTCAACACGACGCCGGAACAGATCGCGCTGGCGATCCGCGCCTCGCTTCCGGTACTTTCCCTGACGCCTTCCGATGATGAGGAGGGGCAGCGGGAGTGGGATGTGCCGGTGGATTCGCCGGAGGAAAGCCTCTCGGACCGGATCGGTCTGGCCGAAGTGATGGAACGGCTGGAGCCACGGGACCGGCAGATGATCCGGCTGCGGTTTTTCGGCGGCCGTACCCAGAGCGAAACGGCGCGGGAACTGGGAACAACGCAGGTACAGGTATCGCGTCGGGAGCGCAAGATCCTGCAATGGATGCGCGAGCAGCTTCTGGGGGAGGACGCCGCTTTATAAATATAGAAAACAAGCGTACAGTGTGCCACAAGTCGTTCGGCATACTGTACGCTTTTTGCAGGTTTGGTTTGTGCGCCTCTCCAAAAGTGCGACTTTTGTATTGACAATAAGATGCTCTTTGTGATATGATACGCCTACCACCCTGGAAAGAACGATGCAGCGACCATTCAAAAACTTTTTGAAAAAAGTGTTGCAAAAAGTGAAAAAAGGTGTTGACAAAGGGGAGCCCGGGTGGTATTATAGTCAAGCTGTCCGG
>NBJMC04201__coassemble_4260_pt1 | contig 5493 bp, 3 predicted proteins | sample NBJMC04201__metabat2_high_PE_018 | metagenome-assembled genome bin NBJMC04201 | reverse complement strand
TTCGCTGGTGATGCCGGTCAGCGGCTGGAACCAGTGGGTGTAGTGGGTGGCGCCCTGTTCGATGGCCCAGCGCTTCATGACGCTGGCCACCACGTTGGCCACCTCCAGGTCCAGGGGCTGGCCCTGTTCGATGGTCGCCTTCAGGCTCTTATAGGTAGAGCTGGGCAGACGCTCGCGCATCTCATGTTCATTGAAGACTTTGCTGCCGTAAAGTTCCATGACGGTTGCTGCCATACTTCTTACTCCTTACAATGCTCATTTACAGAGAAAGGCGCTGCGAAATTTCCTTCGCAGCGCCCTTGCTGTTATGTATCTATTATACGGGGCGGGGCGGCAAAATGCAACTGGCGAACTGCTCAAATCGCGCCGCGCAGCGGGGCAAAAACTGGCGATATTGCCCGCCGGCGCAGGCTTTGCGTTTTTGCCCCGCCGGTGGTATACTGGAAAAAACAACAGCCTGCCGGGGCGCTGCGCACGGCGGGGCGGGGAGGCGCGGTATGGAGATCGAACGCAAATGGTGGGTGCAGGGCTGGCCCTGCGGCTTGCAGGAGTGCGAACGCTACCAGATGGACCAGGGCTATATCAGCGTGCGGCCCACGGTGCGCATCCGGCGGGAAGCGCTGGCGGGCGGCCCCACGGCGCTGGTGCTCTGCTTCAAGGGGGCGGGGACTTTGAGCCGGGAGGAGATCGAGACCGGGATCGACGCGGAACTGTTCGGCAGGCTGGAACGCCTGATCGGCAAGCCGCTGATCCGCAAGGAGCGGCGGGGCTACGCGCTGCCCGGCGGGCTGACGCTGGAAGTCAACTGCGTGGACCCCGACCGGCCCACGGGCTTCTGGTACGCCGAGGTGGAGTTCGCGACCGAAGCCCAGGCCCTTGCCTGGGACCCCGCGGCGGCGGGCCTGGGGGACTACCTGGCCGACGAATGCACCGGCCGCCCCGGCGCGAGCATGGGCGAGTACTGGGAACGCACGCGGGGCGGCCTGACAAACAGTTGCAATTTGTGATTTTATTTGTAGGGCGGGGTCGTACCCCGCCGCGGCGCGTTGCGGCGGGCGCGGTCTTTGTATTTGCCGCGCAAGGCCCCGTTGCGTGTAGGGGCGGCCTGACAAACATTTGCAATTTGTGATTTTTATTTGTAGGGCGGGGTCTTGACCCCGCCGCAGCGCGCTGCGGCAGGCGCGTTTTTTGTATTTGCCGCGCAAGGCCCCGTTGCGTGTAGGGGCGGCGCGTGCGCCGCCCGGGGGTGTTCCCCCAGCCCGGAACATTGCGGGCAAGGCAAAACCCCCACGGCGGGGTACGACCCCGCCCTACGGGGAACGGGAACGCGGCGGCATCATCGGACCGTTCGCGGCAGGGCATGGTTGTCCGGGCGGCCTACAGGCCGCCCCTACGACCGAACGAAACGCATACCATGAAAATATGCCCTTTGCGCTGGTTTGTAGGGCGGGGTCTTGACCCCGCCGCAGGAACGATCCGGCAGACGCGGCATTCCCCACAAACGAACACCCCCGCGCCACGGGGCGCGGGGGTGTGTTGTGTTTCAGTCCGTCAGACGGTCAGGGGGTCAATCCCGGCCATGGCGGCGCTTGCGCACGACCAGCAGCACCGCGAGGGCGGCCGCTGCCGCTGCCGCCAGCGCGGTCAGCGCGCCGACGGGCATCTCGTCGCCGGTCTGCGGGATGGCGGAGACCGCCGCGGGGGCAGCCGTGGGCTGCGGTGTGGGCTGCGAAACCGGGGTCGGCGTGGGGGCCGGGGTCGGCTGCGGCGTGGGCGTGGTCTCCGGCGGTGTGGCCGACGGCGTCGGCGTGGCCGGTTTGCTGTTGACCACATGGATCACCGTGCTCCCGGTAAACAACGCGTTAAGGCGCTGATCGCCCAGATTCTGCTTGTTTTGTGTTCTGTTGTGCTCCCGGCACTGGGTGATGTTCAGGCGGGACCAGCCTTCGGTGGCCGTGTAGGTGCCCGCGTTGCCGGGGATGTTATCGGTCGGCTGATAGATCAGGCCGCTTCCGGCGGCGGTGGGGGCGTAATTCAGGTGCAGGGCATTCGCGGAGGTATCGGCCCAGGTAAACGTTCCCCTCGTTGCATTCCAGTCGCCGGTTTGCGGCTTGGCCTGCACATCGTGCAGGGTGGCGTCCACATCGTCGTCGGCGGCAAAGCCTTTCATACTGTTGGCCAGGGCGTTGATGCCGGTCTCCACAGTCACATTGTCCGTCGCCGTACCGGCGTACACAAAGATGCCGTCGTCGTTGACCACGATCTGGATCGGGGTGCTCTGCGCCACATAAGGGTCGGGGGCGTTCGTCTCTTCCAGCAGGTAATACCCCTGGGAGATCGTATCTTGCCCTGCCTTGTCGCTGACGGTCATACTGCCGTTGCTGTCCGTTGTCAGATTGCGGATCGATGTCGCGCCCTCCTTGTCAAAATCCGCGTCGGTCTTGTACAGCGCAAAGGTCACGTTCTCCAGCGGATCGTTGCCCTCGTTGGTTTTCAGCAGCGTCGGCGCGGGCAGCTCGATGTTGGCGATGGCCAGCGTGACCGAGAAGGTGCGGGTGAAATCGCCGGTGTTCGTGACCTGCTGCACGTTCGTTCCGTCGTCGTTGGCTGTAAAGTACTGCACTTTGTACTGCGCGGCGGCCGGGTCTCCTTTGGTCTGCTGAATGATGTACTCGTAGGTGGTCACGTCGCCGGGCAGGTCGTCGATCGTAAGCGCATAAGCGCCGGAAGTCTCCACTTCAAAGAAGGTATCGTTCTCTATGGCTGCGTCCCAGATGCTTTTGTCATTTCTGACCGGGGCGACCGTCCAGCCGTCCCGTGCATTGCCGGAGACCGGGAGCCAGTCGCTGCCGACCTTTTTCATCACCACCGCAAACATCACGGCGGCTTTGTGCGGGATGCTCCGCGCCTGCACGGTGACATGGGGCTGGGCGTAGGTGCCGGTCTCCCACGCATTGTCGGAGAGCAGCAGGTTCGTGTTTTCGTAAAAATACAGACGGATGGGCCCCGGCAGGCGGTAGGTGGCCCCGGTGGCCCCGGTGGCCCCGGGGTCCTCCACCAGCACCCAATGCCTGCTTATGTTGCGCAGTTCCGCCATCGTGATGGCCACGTCCTTGCCGGTGGTCTGCTGCCGCTTGGTGAAGGTCAGGCTGCCGTTTGCGTTGGTCGTGCCGGTGTAATAGGAATTGATGTTGCTATAGTCGTAGTCCGCACCTGTCGGGTAGAGGGCGAACTTCACACCCTGCAGCGGTTTGCCGTCCTGGTCCTGCTTGACGATGCCGCTGACCGGGATGTCCACCAGGTTGTATTTCAGCCGCATGTTGGAGTCGGTGCCGCCGCGCTCCAGGTAGAAGAAGTCCAGCGTGTGGATGGTGCCGTCGGCGAAGGTATTGCCGTCGAAGCCCGCCGTGGTATAGGCTTTGGCGTCCTCGAATTTTTTCTTGAGCGTCGATTGCTCAAAGGTAGGCTCTTTTTTATCGTAGGCGTTGTTGCGTTCGCCGTCGTCCTGGTAGACCACGACATCGCCGGTCGCAAAGTTGATCTCCAGGGAGGTCGTGTCGTGGATGCCGCCCAGGTCGCCCACCAGCACGCCGTCGATAAAGACCCACACGTCGTCGTCGCCGGAGAAATTGTAGGTGACGGTTTTGCCGCTGGTGGTCTTGCCGCCGTCCTGCTGCACGAACTGGGTGCTCATATGGATGCCGAAAAAGTGGTTGAGGGTCGGGTCTTGGGAATTAAGACCCTGCTTGGAGGCCAGCGTGCCGCTGCTCAGGTCGAACACCTCGCCGGCGGTATCGAAGGGGAAGAACTGGTAGCCTTTTGAATTTCCCTTGGGATTGACCGCGCCTTTCTCGTAGAGGGTGAACTGCCGCTCCCTGTTGTTGCCGCTTATGTCATAGGAAGCAAAATTTTCGCCGCAATCGTAGTAAAAATAGCCGTCGTCGTCGACCTGCAGCAGCCCGCCTACATCCGGGTAGACGGCTTTGCCATCGGGTTCTGTGCTGTTAAACAGGTAGGCCAGGGATTCCCGCTTGACGGGGGCCGCAGCACTGGTCAGCTGCGGGTAGCCGCCCACCAGTTTGTTCTCCACAAGGCCCTTCCGGGGTTGGGAGCTGCTCGTGTAGGCGTTCAGATCCTTGGGTTCGGGTGTTCCGCTGGTGGTAGCCATACCAGCGCCGAAGTGAAGGGAATGGTTTTTGTTGATCCCGGTGTCGTAATTGAGAGGCTTGTCCGTGTCCTCGGCATCCTGTGTGTCCAGCCAATAGTCGAACAGGTCGATGGTGGTGCCCTCCGGCGTCACGGCGTCCGTCACCGTGTAATCGCTGAAGTCCTGCCCGTTTGCCAGCGGCAGGGCCGCAGCGGACATCCGGCTGGCGGCGTACGCCGCGGCAACCGGCAGGGGATCTTCCGCTGCTGCGGCGCTCTCATCCGTGGCGGCGCTCTCGTTCGTGGCCACGCCCGCCAGCCCGCCGTCTGCGGACGGCAGGAGGTCGGCGGCTTCGGCAAAGGCCGCGCCGGGGATCAGGCTCATTGTCAGCGCCAGCGCGCACAGCAAAGCGGCGATGCGCCGCGGCGCAAATTCATGCAAGGTCATATGGTTCACTCCTGTTATACCCAAATCGCGTAGAATTCCAAAAGGCGTCCTAGGCCCCTGCGGACCAGCCCGCCGTTTCTTCTTCCGCCTGCAGCAGCAGGTTGTAAATGTTGCGGATCTGCTGCTCCATGTCGGCGTGCAGGCGGTCCTGCGTGCTGCGCCACAGGGCGCGCAGGCAGCGGGGGCTGCCCTTTTCTTCGGGCACGCCTGCGGTGTGGCAGAGTTCCTGGATGCTGCGGCACAGGTGGGAACGGTTCACGACCCGCCCGCTGCGGCTGACGAACAGCGGGCCGCTGCCGGTGCGCTGTTCCTCCATGTACGCCAGCAGTTCGCGCTGCAGGCTGTCGGGCAGGCAGAGGGCAAAGGGCTGCCCGCGGCAGGAAAGTTCCCCGCCGCCCGCCCGCACGACGGCGGCGGTGACTTGCCCCAGGCACTGCAGCGGCAGGCCGGTAAGGGCGAACAGCTTGACCAGCAGGTATAACTGCCGCTGGCCCTGCGCGCGGGCGGCGCGCAGCAGGCGCAGGTATTCGCTGCGGCTCAGTTCCGGGGACGGTGTCTTGGCCGGACGTTCATGGTGCATGACCAGGTCGGGCCGTTCACACCAGCGGAAATAATGGTTGGCCGCCGCGATGCGCAGGTTGATGCTGCGCAGGCTGTACGTTTCGCGCAGGGACTGCCGCCAGGCCTGCAGGCTTTGTACGGTGGGCGGGCCGTGGGCCGCCATGTAGCCCTGCAGTTCCTGCAGGGCGCGGCGGTAGGTGGCCTGCGTCCCTTCGTTCCAGCCGCTGCCGGCGCTTTGCAGGAAGGCTGCAAGCGGGCGGCCGGGCAGGATCTCCTGTACTTCGTGCAAGCGCCTCGCCCCCTTCCCCCACGAGCAAACAAAAGTACGGTTCTGTTGC
>NBJMC04201__coassemble_4195_pt1 | contig 5560 bp, 5 predicted proteins | sample NBJMC04201__metabat2_high_PE_018 | metagenome-assembled genome bin NBJMC04201 | reverse complement strand
GTCTGGACAATGATCCCATGGCCGTATCCTTCCACCTGTTTCCGGCACTCTTCAAATGTTTTCTGTCCATTTGTCTACACCTCCTACAGTAATGTGGAAGATTTTAGCGTTCCATATGTGCTTTGGGGAATTGATGGTACTTTTGAATTCAATGTTATGCCAATAGGTGAGAAATTTGCGTATACTGATCACTGCGGCGTAATCAAAATCAAAAATCCAAAAATCAATCCCTATTATCTTGCGTACACATTGGAAGAGAACAAGCACAAATATGGATTTGACCGTGGGTTAAGAGCATCATTGTCAAACATGAAATCAGTAAAAGTTAGTATTCCGGTTGATGCCTCTGGGGAATTTGATGAGAGTGTCCAAGCCAGCATTGCTGATTCTATGTTGGGTATGCGTCAAATACGAAACAATCTTTCAGAAAAGCGGACAAACATTGCTGACATTAAAGTCGTTTTGGAAGACGAGAATTATAAGTATAGTTATTTCCCATTGACAGATATTCTCGAGCCAATAAAAGGTCTCTCAAAATACACAAAGAAATATGGAAATCTTCATGGGGGACCATATCCTGTTTATTCCGCATCAAGCAAAAAAGCATTAACTTATATTGATACTTTTGATTATGATGGCAAATATATGACATGGTCTACAAATGGATTTGCTGGTACAATTTTAGTCTTAGATGGAAAGTTTTCTATCAATGGTGATCGTGGTGTTTTAATTCCAAAAGACGACCGAACCGACATTGACCTTGATTATATGAAGTTCACATTAGAGCCTCTTTTCCGTGATTTGGCGAAAGGACGCAAAGGTGATAATGGCGAAGATGAGTTCACAAAATTATATCCATCTATGCTGAAGGATATTATGGTGCCTATTCCAGTTGACGAGCATGGGAGCATTGATCTGTATGCACAGAAAGAGATCGCTACTAAATATTTGGCCATTGAGCAGAGCAAGGATGAAGTGATTTTAAAATTGGATGCATTGATCCAGCAAAAAATAGAATTATAGCAATAAGATGAGGCAGCCAGGTATGTGATATCTGGCTGCCGTTCTATGTAAACACCGTCGGATAACTGGCAGTGCGATGGTCGAAGCTATCTTTCTCTGTCCGGTAGTGTCAAGGATTTTCGCAAAAAGGTTTGCAGGCCCTGGCATGAGGTTTGAATGAAAAACAGGCGCGAAGCTTTGAAAAATCAATGGTTTATGAGGATTGAATAGTTAAAAAGAATTTCTTTGGCCCTTTCTTTGCAAAGAAAGGGCGAAAAAAAAGAAATCTTTAATGCGGGTTTAATCTTGGGCGCGTATACTGGAAGCACAACAAAACACAACGCCCCCATAAAGGAGGAACCCTGTATGAAAAAACGTACCCTTTCCCTGCTTGCCGCGGCGGCCCTTGCCGCCCTTGCCCTGACCGGCTGCGCCAACGCCGCCGCCTACGACGGCGCGCGGGCCGTCGCCCCCCAGACCGGGGAAAGCCCGTCCGCTGCGTCCGACGCGGCGCCCACCCCCAGCCCGGCCGCCCCGGTGGCCGCCCCGGCGGGGGATACCACCGCCGGCGTGGCGGGTTCCGCCGACCCCGACAGCGGCTATATCAGCGAGGAAGCCGCCAAGGCCGCCGCCCTGGAACACGCCGGGGTGGCCGAGGCCGACCTGGACGGTATCCGGGCGCGGCTGGACTACGACGACGGCCGCGCGGTCTATGACGTGGAGTTCCTGCGCCGCAGCGACAGCGGCCTGGAAGAATACGACTACGAGATCGACGCCGCCGACGGACGCATCGTGAGCTACGACTACGACGCCGAGGGCCTGCGCGACGGCCGCTGGACCGACGATGACGCCGCCGCCTCCGCCGCCGGCACGGCGGTCAGCGCCGAACAGGCCAAGCAGATCGCCCTGGAACATGCGGGCGTGGCGGAAGCCGACGTCTACGGCCTGGAAATGGAACTGGAACACGACGACGGCCGCACCTGCTATGAATTTTCCTGGAAGGTGGACTTCATCGAGTACGACTGCGACATCGACGCCGACACCGGCGAGGTGCTGCACTTCTCCCAGGAGCGGGACGACTGAACCCGGAAAGGAACAACGCCGCCCGGCCTCAAAAGAGGCCGGGCGGTTTTTGTGCGGGCGGGCGCGCTTGCGCCGGGGCGGGGGACGTGGTATCATAGGGGCACAGAGGGCGGGAGGTCCGCCGTTCGCGCGCCGCGGGGCGCAGCCAAAAGGAGGAATACGCGATGAAACGCATCATCACCATCGGCCGGGAATTCGGCGCGGGGGGCGGCGAACTGGGCCGCCGCCTGGCCCGGGAACTGAACATCCCCTACTATGACCGGGACATCATCCTGCGCACGGCCAAGGCCAGCGCCCACCTGACCCCCGAGCAGGTGCGCCGCTGGGACGAGCGGGTGCCCCATGAGTTCGGCTTCACCCAGAGCCTGTTCAACTTCTACGACCGCCCGCTGAGCGAGGAACTGTGGAACGCCCAGGTGCGGGCCATCCGCGAACTGGCCGACCGCGAAAGCTGCGTCATCGTGGGGCGCAACGCCGACTACATCCTGCGGGAGTTCGACCACTGCCTGCGGGTGTTCGTCCATGCCGACCGCAACTGGCGGCTGATGCACATGCGGGAACTGATGCCCGGCACGCCGCTGGAACAGATCGAGGCGGACATGCGCTCCGCCGACCGCGCCCGCCGCAACTACTGCGCCAAGCGCACCGGCCAGACCTACGGCGACAGCCGCAACTACGACCTGACGCTGTGCACCAGCCGCCTGGGGCTGGACAAGGCGCTGCAGATCCTGCTGTGCGCGGTGGAAGGCATGTGAACGCGGGCAAAAAAAGGCGAAAACCGGCGTCCGGCTTGACTTTTTTTGAAAAAACTGTTACAATAGACCCCGTGATGTAGGGGAACTATCAAGGGCGATAGCATCCGCATGGATTGCTGTTGCCCTTGTTTTTTTAACCCCGGCATCCCGGGCGGTACGGCCGCCTGAATTTGGATAGAGAGGAAAGGTATACACTATGAAAAAACTGCTTGCATTCGGTATGGCGGCAGCCATGGCGCTGTCCCTGGCGGCCTGCGGCGGCACGTCCGGCGCTTCCACCGCTTCTTCCGCTGCGGAAGGCGCTTCTTCCGAGGCTGCCTCCGCCGAGACCGCCGGTTCCGGCAAGACCTGGGTCATCGCCACCGATACCGTGTTCAAGCCCTTTGAATACACCGATGCTTCCGGCAACTTCGTGGGCATCGACGTGGACATCGTGGCTGCCATTGCCGAGGATCAGGGCTTCAAGTACGAGCTCAAGAGCCTGGGCTGGGACGGCGCCATCGCCGCCTGCCAGGCGGGCCAGGCCGATGGCATGATCGCCGGCGCTTCCATCACCCAGGAGCGCAAGGACTCCGGCTGGCTGTTCTCTGACGGGTACTACACCGCCACCCAGACCATGACCGTGGCCGAAAACTCCGACATCACCGGCTTTGAGGACCTGGCCGGCAAGACTGTGGCCGTCAAGATCGGCACCCAGGGCGCTGCCTATGCCGAGAGCCTGAAGGACCAGTACGGCTTCACCATCACCTCTTTTGAGGATTCCCCCACCATGTACCAGGCGGTGCTGGGCGGCCAGTGCGCGGCCTGCTTTGAGGACACCCCCATCATGCAGGCTTCCATCAAGGACGGTGGCCTGGCCCTGAAGGTGCTGGAAAACACCGCCAACGAGGGCGGCGACTACGGCTTCGCCATTTTCAGCGAGAACAGCCAGGAACTGCTGGATATGTTCAACGCCGGTCTGGCCAACATCAAGGCCAACGGCACCTACGACGAGATTCTGGCCAAGTACCTGGGCTGACCATAACGAACGGGGCGTCTGCCGGCGCAGGCGCCCTGTTTTTCGCGTCCCATCCGACTTTTTCCTGAAAGGAGAGCTCTGCCCTTGATCCAGATCTTTTCCACCTACGGCGGCCTGCTGCTGACCGCCATGGGCCAGACGCTGCTGCTGGCCCTCTGCGGGTTGTTCTTCGCCTGCATCCTGGGCCTGATCTTCGGCCTGCTCAGTGTGGTCAAGAACCGCGCCTGCAACGTGGTGTCCATCATCTTCGTGGACGCCATCCGCGGCGTACCCATGATCGTGCTGGCCTTTTACATCTACCTGGGCATCCCGGCGCTCATCAACAGCGCCCTGGGGTTCAACGGCTTTACCCTGACCGCCCTGCAGGCCGGCACCGTCTGCCTGGCGCTGAACTGCGGCGCGTACATGGCCGAGATCATTCGCGCGGGCATCGAGAGCGTGGACAAAGGCCAGATGGAAGCCGCCCGCAGCCTGGGCCTGCCCTACTGGCGGGCCATGGTGCGCGTGGTGCTGCCCCAGGCCATCCGCACCATGATCCCCAGCATCATCAACCAGTTCATCATCACGCTGAAGGATACCTCCATCCTGTCGGTCATCGGTTTCCCCGAGCTGGTCAACACCGCCAAGAACGTGCAGGCCAACGTCTTTAAGGCGTTCGAAGTCTGGACCATCGTGGCCCTGATGTACCTGATCGTCATTACGGCCCTGTCGGTGCTGGCCAAGAAAGTGGAAAGGAGGCTCAACCGTGGGCGTGAATAAGCAGAACGTGAAGATCCATGTCTCCCACCTGAAAAAGAGCTTCGGCAACCTGGAGGTGCTCAAGGACGTCTCCGCCGACATCTGCGAGGGCGAGGTCGTCGTCATCCTGGGCCCGTCGGGGTCCGGCAAATCCACCTTCCTGCGGTGCCTCAACCGGCTGGAGGAGATCACCGGCGGCGAGGTGGTGGTGGACGGCCACGACCTGACCGACAAAAAGACCGACCTGAACAAAGTGCGGGAGAACGTGGGCATGGTGTTCCAGCACTTCAACCTGTTCAACAACCTCAACGTCATGGGCAACATGACGCTGGCCCCCACCGAACTGAAGAAGGCCACCAGGGCCGAGGCGAAGGAAAAGGCCCTGCGGCTGCTGACCCGCGTGGGCCTGGCCGACAAAGCCGACGCCTACCCGGCGCAGCTTTCGGGCGGGCAGAAACAGCGCGTGGCCATTGCCCGCGCGCTGGCCATGGACCCCGACATCATGCTGTTCGACGAACCGACCAGCGCCCTTGACCCCGAGATGGTGGGCGAGGTGCTGCAGGTCATGAAACAGCTGGCCGCCGACGGCATGACGATGGTGGTGGTCACCCACGAGATCGGCTTCGCCCGCGAGGTGGCCAGCCGGGTGATCTTCATGGAGGGCGGCTACATCGTGGAGGAGGGGACCCCCGACGAGGTCATCAACCACCCCCGGCAGCCCCGGACCATCGACTTTTTGAGCAAGGTGCTGTAATTCCGGCGCCGTTTTTGTGAATTATGTGGAACACCCCCGGCGGGCACAGGCCTGCCGGGGGTGTTTTGTTTCATACCCAAATAGGTGTATACCCTTTTTGAACCATCTCCCTTTCACCACAGCTATTCATTTTGTGGTTGACTTTTAATAGTTAATCTTTCTCCCGGCGTCCGGGCATAAAAAGAGCAGGGAACCTGTTTCAAGATTTCC
>NBJMC04201__coassemble_4155_pt1 | contig 5601 bp, 5 predicted proteins | sample NBJMC04201__metabat2_high_PE_018 | metagenome-assembled genome bin NBJMC04201 | reverse complement strand
AAAAGAACTCTTAACCAAAAATCCCAGAGGGGGTACACCCCCTCTGGGATTTTTAATCAGAATTTCTTTGGTCCTTTCTTTGTAAAGAAAGGACAACCACGCAGCAGCGAAAAAACTTGACGGGGTCGTGGGGGCGTGCTATGATGAAAAAAAACGCTGCAGCTGCAAAGGAGGGGGCCCGATGCTGAAACGATTCCTGCGCGCCTGGGTGCTGGAACCGACCCGGCGGTATCAGCTGATCACGGTGGCGTCCTGCGTGCTGCTGTTTTTCCTGCCCTACTGGGGCTGGACCCCGCTGTGGCTGCTGTGGATGGCGGGGTCCTGGCTGTCCTGCCGGCAGGCGGGCCGCCGCTGGCTGCGGCTGCTGCACGGCGGGCTGGCGCTGTTTTTCGGGGCGATGGCGCTGGTGAACACAGGCATCGCCTTCTATTATGCCTGACGGAAAGGAGCGTTCCCATGAAGAAAGTGCGAAGGTCCTGCGCCGCCCTGCTGCTGGCGGCGCTGGCGGCGCTGGCTGGTGGACGGCGTGAGTTGATGGGGGCGAGAGGCCCCTGCGCCTAATGGGGACCGGGCGGTTGGCAGGGAACGTTCCCCTGACCCGGAACCTCACGGGCAACGAAAACACCGTGCGGCGGGGTCAAGACCCCGCCCTACGGTACATCCGAAAACGGGCTGTCGGCTCGCAAAACCGCGTTGCCGCAGGAACACCTTCCGGGCGGCATACATGCCGCCCCTACGATCTGCCGGAATGTCTGCAATGCAATATGCCGTTTGCGGCGGGTTGTAGGGCGGGGTCTTGACCCCGCCGCGGGAACTGCCCGGTCGTGCTTCACCTTCCGGGACGCTTGCGCGGCGTAAAATCATTTTTTATCGTTCTTTTCTTATAAGAAAAGAACCAAAAGAATTTTAATCAAAAAAGGCATGGGTATCTACCCATGCCTTTTTATCTGGAATTTCTTTGGTCCTTTCTTTGCAAAGAAAGGACATCCGCCAAACCTTACGCCTGGGCGGCTTTCTCCTCATCCAGACGGTCCAGCAGGTCCCAGACGCCCAGCATGTACTGGGTGCCCAGGGCGCGGTCATACTTGCCGTAGCCGGGGCGGCAGTTGCCGGGGCCTTCCTCCCACAGCTGGCGGCCATGGTCGGGGCGGATGATCACATCGTGCCCGCCGTCATGGTAGGCGCGCAGGATCTCGATGATGCCGGTCTCGCCGCAGCAGTCGCGGTGGGCGGCTTCGCTGAAATCGCCGTTCTCGAAGTGATGGATGTTGCGGATATGGGCAAACGGGATGCGGTCGCTGTGCTTGCGCACGATGGCCGCCACGTTGTTGTCCGGGTTGGCGTTCAGGCTGCCGGAGCACAGCGTCAGGCAGTTGTACGGGTCGTCCACCATGGACAGGAAACGGTCGATGGCCTCGGCGTTGACCAGCAGGCGCGGCAGGCCGAAGATGTCCCACGGCGGGTCGTCCTGGTGGATGGCCATCTTGATGTCACATTCGCGGCAGGTGGGCATGATGGCCTCCAGGAAATACTGCAGGTTCTCCCACAGTTTTTCCTTGGTGACGGGGGCGTAGGCCTTGAACAGCTCGTCCAGCTTGGCCATGCGCTCCGGCTCCCAGCCCGGGAAAGTCATGTTGTACTTCTCGGTAAAGCTCATGATATACTCGGCCATGGCCTTGTAATCGTCCTTGATGAGATCTTTCTGGTAGAACAGCGCCGTGGAACCGTCGCCCACCGGGTGGAACAGGTCGGTGCGGGTCCAGTCAAAGATGGGCATGAAATTGTAGCAGATGACCTTCACGCCGTACTTGGACAGGTTGCGGATGCACTGTTTGTAGTTTTCGATCAGCGCGTCGCGGGTGGGCAGGCCGATCTTGATGTCGTCATGGACATTGACGCTCTCCACCACTTCGGCGGAAAAGCCCTTGGAATGGATCAGGTCCACGACCTTCTTGATCTCGTCCTCCTGCCAGACTTCGCCGGGCATTTTGTCGTGCAGCGCCCAGACGATGCTCTCCACGCCCGGGATCTGCCGGATGTCGTCCAGCGTGATGGGGTCGTTGCCTTCGCCGTACCAGCGCCAGCCCATTTTCATTTTCATAGGGGGTGTCCTCCTTGTTGTGTTGTGGGTGTGTGGGTGATTTTTATTTTTATTATAACATATAACGGTTGGGGGAGTTGAACCGGGAACGGGTGCCCGACCGCATTGCGCACGGGCCGCATACATCCGGCCATCCCGGTGCGGTTTTTCAAAATCCGTCCGTGCCGGCGGACATGCGCCGACGGCACGGACACATACAGGGCAACGCGGGCCAAAATTGTGTGCGAGGCCAAAGGCCGAGTGCGCGGTTTTGGTTCGCGTTGTGTCGAAGGGGATTCCAAAGAGGGGAAACAGGAGCGTTAGGCGTCAGCCGTGCGCGACTGTTGCCCCTTTTGACTCAAGAAAGCGCCTCGTGCAGCGTCTTGCGCACCGCGCCGGGGCCTGCCAGTTCGGCCACAAAGTATGCTTCGATCTTCGCCGCCAGCGGGGTGGCGGTCAGGTCCACGCCGAAGATGGAGGCGTTGCTCAGGATGCTCTTGAGCTGGCCCTGGTACGTCCCGGGCTTGCCCACCTCGATACCCGCCAGCTTCGCCTGCAGGTCGTCCTTCAGCGGGTCGGCGGACACTTCAAAGGCCTTGCCCTCGTCGTCCACCGCCAGCAGGTAGCGCAGCCAGCCCGCCAGCGCCAGCGGGATGGACACCAGCGTGTTCAGGTCCCGGCCTTCGGCGATGTAGCTCTTGATGGTCTCGCCGAAGCGGATGCCCACCTTCTGGGAGGTGTCGGTGGCGATGCGCTGGGGCGCGTCCGGCATGAAGGGGTTGGGCAGCCGCTGGCCCACCACCTCGTCGATGAAGGCCTTGGGGTCCAGGATGCCGGGGTCGGTGACCACCGGCAGGCCCTCCACGTAGCCCAGCCGCTTGATGAGCGCCACGATGTCGGCGTCCTTCATCTCGTCGCAGATCAGCGTGTAGCCCAGCATGCAGCCGTAGACGCTCATGGCCGTGTGCAGCGGGTTCAGGCAGGTGGTGACCTTCATGCGCTCGGTCTTGTTGACGGTGTCGCGGTCGGTCAGGTAGACGCCGGCCTTCTCCAGCGGCGGGCGGCCGTTGGGGAACTTGTCCTCCACCACCAGGTACTGCGGGCGCTCGGCGTTCACGAAGGCCGCAATGTAGGTGTTCTTGGAGGTGACGATGGGGGCCATGCCCTCGATGCCGTCCTTGGCCAGCGATTCCTCCACCATCTGGTGGGGGCGCGGGGTGATCTTGTCGATCATGGACCAGGGGAAGGCGATCTTTTTCTCATCCTGGAGGTAATCCAGGAAGTCCTGCCCCACAAAGCCCTTCTTCTTCCAGGCTTCGGCCACCGTCATCACGCTGGACTGCAGCTTTTCGCCATTGTGGGAGCAGTTGTCCATGCTGACCACGGCCAGCGGCGCGGCGCCCGCGCGGAACCGCTCATACAGCAGGGCGGCCACCATGCTCATGGCGTGGCGGGCGTGTTCGGGGCCTTCGTCCATGTCGGCCTGGACGACCGGCATCAGGCTGCCGTCGGGGCGGTAGAGGGCGTAGCCCTTCTCGGTAATGGTGAAGGAGAGCATCTGCAGGCCGGGGTCGGTGAAGATCTCTTTGAAACGGGCCATCATGGCGGGGTCGGAGGAATCGGCGCGCAGGGCCTCGGCCACCGAACCGATGATCTCGCGGCTGGTGGTGCCGTCGGGGTTCAGCGTGACCATCATGGTCAGGTTGTCATAGGGGGCGTAGATCTTGTCGATGATGTCGTAGTCGAACGTGTCCGCCGCGATGATGCCGCGGTCGGCCAGCCCCTCGTTGAGCAGCCGCTGCTGCAGCGCCGCGATGAACCCGCGGAAAATGTTGCCCGCGCCGAAATGCACCCACACCGGGTGGGCTTTGGTGGCGGCAGTCATGGCGGCGTGGTCGAAAGCGGGCAGCCTGACGCCCAGTTCCTCCCATTCCGCCTTTTGCCGCACGAGGGAAGTTGCATTCATCTGCATGATAAAATCGCTCCTTTTGTGTGAACGCGTGGGGATGAGCGGCCTTGTGCCGCCCTGATGCCTACAGTATACGCTGCAATTTTTCACAAGAAAATGGCCGAGATTGCTTGAAAGATTGCAATAATTGCGGTAAACTAAAAAACAGAGAAGCCGAAGTTCAAAACCGTCCCCGCCGGCGGACACTGCGCCCGCAGGCGCGTTTCGGAGGCCAACCGGGCCAAAGGCCCGGCGCTTAGGCCGGAGATTGCGCCGGCGGCGGGGGACACATACAGGGGGATTTCAGCCAAAATCGCATGCGGGGAGCCCCGCGGCGGGTGCGCGGTCCTGGCTGGAATTTTGGCGGAGGGGCTGCGGAGCCGGTGCGCGGCTGCCGCCCCCGTTGACCGGGAGGCATAAAAATGGCGAAAGCGGCGTTCAATCCCTATACGCGGCGGCAGACGATGGTGGAGCAGGACTATGAGATCTACCGCTACCGCTCCACCTACATGAACGAGGTGGACCTGCACCACCATGATTTTTACGAGATCTACCTGCTGCTGCGGGGGCGGGTGGAGTACATCGTGGAGAACAGGATCTTCCGCATGCGGCCGGGGGACTGGATGCTGGTCAGCCCGCTGGAACTGCACCAGGCGCGCATCGGCGCGGACGACGCGTATGAGCGCATCGTGCTGTGGGTGGCGCGGCCTTATCTGGAGCGGCTGTCCACCCCGAACACCAGCCTGACCCGCTGTTTCGACACCACGGTGGCCACCCACACCAACCTGCTGCGGCCCGACGGCGCCACGGGGGCCCAGCTGCGGGCTGCGGCGGAACGGCTGTACAAGCAGAAGGAATCCCGCGCCTACGGCAGCGACCTGCTGGCCCAGGGGGCGCTGGTGGAGCTGGTCATCGGGCTGAACCGCGCCGCCGAGGAACGCAGCGACAGCCGCCCCGCTGGCGCCAGCGACGAAGTGGTGGACGCGGTGCTGCACTACATCAACGAGCATTTCAACGAGCCGCTGACGCTGGACGACCTGGCCGCGCGGTTCTTCATCAGCAAATACCACCTGCTGCGCAAGTTCGACGCCCAGGTGGGCACCACGGTGCACCGGTATATTTTGCAGAAACGGCTGATCAACGCCAAGCAGCTGCTGGCGGGCGGCGTGCTGCCCAACGAGGTGTGCCAGTACTGCGGTTTTGGCGACTACGCCAATTTTTACCGGGCGTTCAAGGCGGAATACAGCCAGACGCCCCGGCAGTTCGTGCAGAGCGTGCGCGGCGGGGAGGGGGGCGTCCTTTCTTTGCAAAGAAAGGACCAAAGAAATCCCGAATAAAAATGCCATGGGGGAAACCCCCATGGCATTTTTTGGGTTTTGTCCGGGATGTACGGAAGCAAAACAGGCGATTTATGATCTTTCGGTAGATTTGTAGGGCGCGCGTCTTGACCGCGCCGGGGGCAAATTCTGTGGATTTGTAGGGCGGGGTCGTACCCCGCCGCGGCGCAGTTTGGCAGGTGTGGTTTTGGTGTTTGCCGCACAAGGACCCGTTGCCTGTAGGGGCGGCGTGTACG
>NBJMC04201__coassemble_3919_pt1 | contig 5903 bp, 6 predicted proteins | sample NBJMC04201__metabat2_high_PE_018 | metagenome-assembled genome bin NBJMC04201 | reverse complement strand
CTCCTACACAAATTAACCGTTTGGATACCTGTGTTCGTGGTTCCAATATACGTGGTATGCGTTGGATCAGAATACCAATCATAGGAATAATAATATCTTTGTGTGCATTTATCTACCACTTGACTGTTCAAATATCTAATATAATAAGCCCCCATCGACTGGCTTTCAATGATTTTATTTGCAAGGTCTTGTACTGCAGCCGTGGCAGCTCCCGGGGCCGCTTTCATTATGATTTGAATAACAACATCAATCACTAGTTGATCAAACTTTACACTCCCCTCGCGGTCTTTCTGTTTATACCAGCCATCATCCGGCGCTTCTGCCGCAGGTGCAAAACTCGTGGGCGCATTGGATTCAAACATTTCAATCGGTATTGTTTCCTGCACTTCATAATTATCTGCATACACAGGCATGTTGAACATCATGAGCCCCATAAAGAAAGACAAAATCCCCGCAATAGAACGCGTCCAAATCTTTTTCATTTTCATTATTATACCTCCAGTTTGAGAGATAAGAAACGAGCATTGTATTACTCTGCATCGGAATCACCGGGCCTTTCTTTGTTAGAGGGTTACCTCTTGTCTACAGAATACCAGAACCATTTATATTTGTCAATAAAAGCTATTGACAAATTTTGATATTGATGTATAGTAATAATAAACAAAAACAAGGCAAGCCAGATGATGAAATCAGAAAAAAGTGACAACCGCACAGCCAGGGGCATGCGCGACGCCCTGAAAAAAGCGACCACAGAAATGTTGGTCTTGTTCCTGCTGCGCCAAAAGCCCATGTACACCTACCAGATGGCGCAGGAAGTGGAACGTTTGACGGGCGGCGTGCTGACCTACAACACGATGTATCTGGCGGTGTACCGCCTGCAATCCAACGGGTACATCTGCGAAACGGAAAAGCGCATCGAGGATGGCCGCGCCCGCATTTATCTGGCCCCCACGCCGGAAGGGCTGGCCTATTATGAAGTGCTGCGGCAGGAGTTCGGGCTGTTCACTTCCACCCTGAACGCCCTGCTGGCGCAGGACGGCACCCTATACCCTGAGGTGAACGGCGATGTTTGATAAGGATCTGAACAGCTATTTACGAACGGCCAACAGAGCGCTGCCCTGCGGCGCGGCGCACATCGCCTTTGCCCGCTATGTAAACGAGGTGGCGCAGGATGTACTGCGCAACGACCCCGGCGCAGACTTTGCCGCCGTGACCGAACAACTGGGCCCCACGCCCCGGCAGGCCGCCGAGGATTTTGTGGACAGCCAGCCGCCTGAGACGCAAGCCCGTTGGGAAGCGGCAGGCCGACGCCGGAAGCGCATGATTTGGCTGGCCGTGGGGCTGGTGATCGCCGTACTGGCGGCGGTCGCAGTTTTCTTCTTGCTAACAAAGGGCGTGTTGGTCGTCAATACCGAAACAACTTATATTGACTTCGGGGACACCGATATGACCCCAGAAGAACAAGTACAAGCAGCTTTAGAACTTACAAAACCAGAGGAGTGAATATTATGACAAGTAAAGTCTTAAAAAAGGTTCTTTCTCTCATGCTGTGCCTTACCCTCGCAGTCGCACTAGCGGCCCCCTGTTTTGCACAGGGTAATGAACGTGTGATTGCTTCCTACTCGGAAGATTTGGGTAATGGCATCACTGCCGTTACCACCATCACCCAGACTGTGACGCGCAGCACGACCAGTACCACAAAGGCAACGAATTACTATTCTGGCGGGCAATACATCGGACAAGCAGCCCTTTACGGTAGCTTCTACTACGACGGTTCCACCGCCCGCGCCACCGAAGCCATCGGCACTGGTTCCGGCTCGAATGGCTGGAGCTACGGCGGCCAGTCCACCGGCACCAGCGGCAACCGCGCTTATCTGAACGCGACCCTTTCCAACGGCAGCCGCAGCGTGCCCGTCAGCCTTTCGCTGACCTGCAGCCCCAGCGGCAGCATCTCCTGACCCCCCTTTCCCCCTTCTTACAAAACGCGTAGGGCGGGGTCTTGACCCCGCCGCAGCGCATGATGGCAGGGACCATTCCCCTGCCCCCAACACGATCCCGGTTCAGACGTAGGGGCGGCATGTATGCCGCCCGAGGAACGTTCCCGCCGCCCGCAAATTTCCGGGCAAGGAAAAATCGCACGGCGGGGTCAAGACCCCGCCCTACAGAACCAGGGAACAGGGATGCCAGACCCTGGAAGATCCGCGGTTCGGCAGCCCCAGCGGCAACATCTCCTGACCGATCCCCCTTTTACAGAACACGCGGCCCTGCCAAATGGCAGGGCCGCGCGTTTTCAGCGTATGTTCCGTTCACAGTACTTTGGAGAGGAACGTCTTGAGGCGCTCGTTCTCCGGGTTGGCGAAGAACTCTTTGGGCGGTTTGTCCACCTTGACCACGCCCTCGTCGATGAAGATGATGCGGTTGGCCACCTCGCGGGCAAAGCCCATCTCGTGCGTGACGCAGACCATCGTCATACCGCCGCGGGCCAGTTCCTTCATCAGTTCCAGCACCTCGCCCACCATTTCGGGGTCCAGGGCGGAGGTAGGCTCGTCGAAGAGCAGCACGTCGGGGTTCATGGCCAGCGCCCGCACGATGGCGATGCGCTGTTTCTGCCCGCCGGAGAGGGTGTTGGGGTAAACGTCGGCCTTGTCGGCCAGGCCGATGCGGCCCAGCAGTTCCAGGGCCTTGGCGTCGGCCTCCGCCTGGGTCATCAGGCCCAGGCGCACAGGGGCCAGTGTGATGTTTTTGCGCACGGTCAGGTGCGGGAACAGGTTGAAATGCTGGAACACCATGCCCATCTTCTGGCGCACATGGTCGATGCCTTTGTCGGTAACTTCCTTGCCGTTGAAGATGATGTGGCCGCCGTCAGGTTCTTCCAGCCGGTTGAGGCAGCGCAGAAAGGTCGATTTGCCGCAGCCCGAAGGGCCGACCAGCACCACGCAGTCGCCCTTGTTGATGGTCAGGTCCACGCCGCGCAGCACCTGCAGGCCGCCGAAATTCTTTTGCAGATTTTTAACGTCGATCACTTTGCGCAAGCCTCCTTTCCAGTTTGCTCAACAGCCAGGAGAAGATCATGACCAGCACCAGGTAGATGGCCGCCGTGCCCACCAACGGGAACATGGCTTCGTAGGTGCGGTTCATGACGCCCTGGGCGGCATAGAGCAGTTCCTTGCCGCCGATGACCGTGATCAGCGAAGTATCTTTGAGCAGGACGATGAACTCATTGCCCAGCGCCGGCAGGATGGAACGGATGGCCTGCGGGATGACGATGAGCACCATGGTGGTGATGTAATTCAGGCCCAGGCTGCGCCCGGCTTCCATCTGGCCGGGGTCCACGGCCATCAGGCCGCCGCGGATGATCTCGGACACATAAGCGCCGGAGTTGATGCCCAGGGTCAGCGCGCCCACCATCGTGAAATTGCGGCTGCTGGCAAAAATGACCATGCTCATGATGAGCAGCTGCACCATCATGGGCGTGCCGCGGATGACCGTGACGTAAATTTTCAGCAGCACATTCACAATACCCAACACCGGGTTGCGGTGGCGGGGATGCTGCTGGTCGTGGGTGACCCGCACCAGCGCCACCACCGCGCCCAGGATCACGCCAATGGCCAGCGCCATGGCCGTGACCAGCAGGGTGGTGCCCACGCCCTCGATGTACTGCAGCCAGCGGTCGTTATACAGAAACGCCTGATAAAATTTGACGAAAAAATCCTGGGTAAAGCTCAGCGTTTCCCCACTTTGGGCCAGGGCCGAAAGCGCCTCGAACTGTGCTTCCATCCGCTACACAACCTTTCCTTTATGACAAAGAGAAGGCGCGCCGGGGGCCCGGCGTGCCTTGTTCCCGATGGGGATACCGCTTACTCCGCAGTGATGTACTTGTCCACGATGCTCTGCAGGGTGCCGTCGGCCTCCAGCTCAGCCAGCGCGCCGTTGATGGCGTCCAGCAGCTGGGTGTTGCCCTTGGCCACGCCGATGGCGTACTCCTCGTTGGCATACTCGGTGTCCAGAATCTTCAGGCCGGGGTTGGCAGCCACGAACTCCTGGGCGGGGGCGTTGTCGATAACGACGCAGTCCACCTGGCCGTTGTTCAGCGCCTGCACGGCGGTCAGGCCGTTGTCATAGGGGGTGACGTTCTCCGCGCCGAAGCCGCCGTTCTCCACCGTGTCGGAGCAGTACAGGTCGCCGGTGGTGCCGCGCTGCACGCCGATCATCTTGCCCTGCATATCGTCGATGGAGGCGATGTCGGAATCCTCGGGCACGATGACCACCTGGATGCCGGTGGCGTAGGAGTCGGTGAAGTCCATGACCGCCTTGCGCTCATCGGTCACGGTGACGCCGGCCATGACCATATCGCTCTTGCCGTTCTGGACGGCCAGCAGGGCGGCGTCAAAGTCCATATCGTCCACCTGCAGTTTCAGGCCCAGCTTGTCGGCGATGGCCTGGGCCACCTCGATGTCGATGCCTTCAAAGCTGCCGTCGTCGGCGGTCATCTCGTACGGGGGGAAGGCCGCGTTGGTGGACATGGTCAGCGTGCCGGGATTGACGGTGGTCAGTTCCCCGGCGGCCGCTTCGGAAGTGGCCTCGGAGGAGGCAGCCTCGCTGGAAGCGCCCTCGGAAGAAGAAGCAGCCTCGCTGGAGGAAGCAGTGCCGCCGCAGGCGGCCAGGCTCAGCACCATGGCGGCGCCAAGCAGCAGAGCAGTGATCTTTTTCATGTGTGATTCCCTCTTATTCCTAATGAAATGTGATCCATCAGGCCGGACCCTCACCCGGTCTGGTATGTGAACCAGTATAGTTGCATAAATATGTAAAGTCAATGCATAAAATCAAATTTTGGCATTTTGCAGCCGGAATTTCCCGGCGCCCCCGCTTTTTTGTGCAAAACAGCGGGAGTTTTTCCTACTTGACTTCCCCGCCGGGTTGTGCTATAAAAAGTATAACTTCATCCTGTTGAAAGCTGTGAGGCGGACAAACGGGGTGCGGCACAGCGTTTTGAGAGAACGCCGCCGCGGGGCGCGCCCCCGTGTGGTGCAAGCGGCCAAACGCAGACCCCGCCCTTACCACCGCCGAGCGCGGGGGCGAACCCCCGCCGGGTACGGCCCGTTACAGCCGCCGCGAGTGGCGCTGTTCCCTGCCCGGCCGGGCGGGCGGCGCAAGTTGGGTGGAACCGTGGAGTATCGCAATGCTTCATCCCTTGGGAAAATTCCGGGATGAAGCATTTTTTGTTTAGGGAGGCTGCTACCATGAAGATCATCTACAAGGACGGCGCCGTGGCCGAATGCCCGCAGGACCAGGAACTGCACGTACTGCGCCACACCGCCGCGCACATTATGGCCCAGGCCATCAAGCGCCTGTACCCCCAGGCCGACTTCGCCTTCGGCCCCGCGACCGAGAACGGGTTCTACTATGACGTGGACCTGGGCGACACCAAGCTCACCGACGAGGACCTGGCCGCCATCGAGAAGGAGATGCGCAAGATCTGCAAAGAGAACCTGCCCATCAAGCCTTTTGTGCTGCCCCGGGACGAGGCCGTCAAGCTGATGGAGGAGCGCGGCGAGCACTACAAGATCGAGCACATCGCAGACCTGGCTGAAGAGACCAAGTTCAGCTTCTACCAGCAGGGCGAGTATATCGACATGTGCATCGGCCCCCACCTGACCTACACCAAGGCGCTGAAAGCCTTCAAGATCACCCAGCAGAGCGGCGCGTACTGGAAGAACGACAAGGAAAACAAGATGCTGACCCGCATCAACGGCGTGGCCTTCCACAACCAGGAGGAGCTGGACGCCTGGGAAAAGCAGCAGCAGGAAGCCCGCGAACGCGACCACCGCAAGATCGGCAAGGAAATGCACCTGTTCATGACCGACGACCTGGTGGGCCGCGGCCTGCCCATGTTCCTGCCCAAC
>NBJMC04201__coassemble_3275_pt1 | contig 6790 bp, 4 predicted proteins | sample NBJMC04201__metabat2_high_PE_018 | metagenome-assembled genome bin NBJMC04201 | reverse complement strand
TCCCGGCAGATCGTAGGGGCGGCCTGCAGGCCGCCCGGGCAATTTTATCTTGTTGCGAACGCCGGTCGCTGCTGCCGTGTTCCCGTTTTCCGTAGGGCGGGGTCGTACCCCGCCGCGACGCCGCAGGGAGACCGCGGCTCCCGCAAGATCCCCTTATAAATTGTTCAAAACGTAGAAATATGTTTAATTTTTGCCGGGATTGTAACAACTCGGCAACATCTGTCGTTATAGTATATAGACAAGACACAGTGAAAGGGGGGTGCCCGAAAATGGACGCTCATAGTACCCAGGCCCCGCCGGTCCACCGGCTGCGCATCCAAAACGCGCTGCGCCGCGCCCGCCGCCAGCAGCGCGGGGTCTTTTGTTTCAAGGACGTCAGCATCGACATGCAGGCCCGCCGTGTCTGGCGGGCCGGGCAGGAGATCGCCCTGACGCCCCGTGAATACGCCCTGCTGGAAACGCTGGTGCTCAACCGCAACATCGCCCTGACCCGCGGCCAGCTGCTGGCCGACGCCTGGGGCTACGATTATGTGGGCGAAAGCCGCACCGTGGACGTGCATATCAACCGGGTACGCCGCAAACTGGGCCTCTCGCGGGAGATCCAGACCGTGTTCAAGGTGGGCTACCGCCTCAACACCCGGGGCCTGTTGTGAGCCTGCCTCAGCAGGCGGGGTCCGCGCGGGCCCACCGCGCCGCCACTGCGGCTGCTTCCTGCCCGGCCAGTTCCGGCCAGCCGGGGTTGGCCCACAGCGAGGCATAGCGGTACAGCCCCGCGCCCCCGTACCCCAGCCCCGCCAGGGCGTCCAGCTGGTCCGCCAGGGCGCGGCCGCCGCTCCACTCCCCTTCCGGGCCGGAGGTGCCGTCCCCCGCGCCGATGCGGTAGGCCCCCAGCCCGCCGTACAGCGCCACCCCCTCGGCCCGGGGCAGGGCCGCCCACTGCGCGGCCAGCGTGCCCAGGGCATGGGCGCCGCTGCCGTTCTGTTCGTAGTTAAGCCCCCAGTAGAACTGGGGCATCAGGTAATCCACATAGCCGCCCTGTGCCAGCCACCGGGCGGCGTCGCTGTATTGCCCCTCGCGGCAGAGTTCCAGGTCCGCCAGCGGGGCCGCGCCGAACCGCACGCCGTAGGCATGGGCGGCTTGGTAACAGGCGGCCATCAGCGCGTCCACGTTCTGCCGCCGCCAGTCCGCCAGCGGCAGCGTGGTCCCGGCGGCGGCGTAGTCCACCTCGTCGAAGGCCGGGTCGGTGGTGGGGTAGAAATAGTCGTCGAAATGGACGCCGTCGATGTCGTACCCGGCGCAGAGCTCCTCCACGGCGGCGGCCAGGAACGCGCGCACCTGCGGGTCGGCGGGGTTGAGGTAGAGCCCGTCCGCCGTGGCGCGCACCCATTCGGGGTGGCGCACCGCGGGGCTTTCGCTGCAAAGGGCGGGCGCGCCCCCGGCCTGCAGCCGGTAGGGGTTGACCCAGGCTTCCAGTTCCAGGCCGCGCTCGTGGGCGGCCTGCACCAGCAGGGCCAGCGGGTCGAAGCCGGGGTCCTGCCCCTGCACGCCGGTGCACAGGTGGCTGAAAGGATAGTACGCGCTGGGGTAGAGCGCATCCCCGAACGGCCGCACCTGGGCCAGCACCACGGTGGCCCCCAGCGCGGCGATGTTGTCGAACATGCGGCCCACGTCGGCGGCGAAAGCCCCGGCGGAGGAAAAATCCACCTGCTGCCATTCCAGATAGCTGACCCACACCGCGCGGTAGGGCGCGGCGCGCTCCGGCAGGGCGGAGGCGGCGGGCGCGGGCGCGGCCGTCGCGGCGGCGGACGGGCCGGGAACACCGGGCGCGGCGGGCCTGTCCCCCGCCAGACGCAGCGGCGCCAGCACCGTGACCAGCACCAGCAGCAGCGCCGCCAACCCCCACCCCACACGCCGCACCGCAAGCCCCCCTTGTTTGGCAGAAGCCGTTTTGGTAGCAGGATATGCCCTGCGGGGCAAAAAAATACCCGCCGCCCTTGGCAGACGCGGCGGGGTGTGGTATAATAAACAATACTGTGGATGCGGGCCATTAGCTTAACGGTCAAAGCCGGCGGCTCATAACCGCTTGAGTGGGGGTTCAAATCCCTCATGGCCCACCAAAACAGGAACACCCGCCGTACCCCGGCGGGTGTTTCTGTTTTGGTGCTAGGCCAGTCGGATTTGAACAGGGCGTGCGGGCCGCAGCCCGCAAAAACGCTCCTGCGGAGCGTTTTTAGCCCGCGGGTGATCCCTCATGGCCCACCATACAAAGAGTGCCCCCGCACAAGCGGGGGCACTTTGTATGAAAGGGGAAACCGATGTCAGCTGCGGGAATGCTCCGTTTTGCGGCGGAGAGCCAGGCCGCCCAGGGCCAGACCGCTGACCAGGAGCAGTACCGTCCACAGGACGGGGTTGCTCTCGTCGCCAGTCTGCGGGATGGTGCTGGCGGCGGGGGCCGCTGCGCTGCTGCCGGGGGTGTAGCTGCCCTTCACGTTGCCGTAGCCGGACAGCTGCCTGGTGGATTCCAGGTAGCCGCAGTGGTCGCAGCGGTAGCCTGCCTCGGTGGCGGTCCAGTTGTGGTAGCCGCAGGACGGGCAGGTGTAATAGGTGATGTTGTCCGAAGGAGCCGGGGTAGCTGCAGGCGCCGGGGTGACCTGCGGTGCCGCGGCGGCCTGCACGCTGAAGCTGACAGGGATAGACAAGGTCACATTGCCGGAGTCGGAAACCTGGATCTCCTCACGGTATACGCCCGCGGCAAGACCGGCCTTGGGCTGCACCGTAAAGGTGGCTTTTTCGCCCGGGGCCAGCGGGGTCCTGGAGAGGGTCCCCACCTCAAAACTCTTGGTGGAGGCAGGCTGCTCCAGGTTCAGGGTCTGGTTGCCGGTGTTGGTGACGGTCACGGTCTTGGCGGCGGGCCGGTCGTAGCCGGTGTAGACGCTGCCAAAGTCGGGAGATATATCGGCGGAAATGCTGTAGGTGGCTTGGGTCACCGTCACCTTGCAGGTGGCGGTATAACCGCCGTCTACCGTCGTAACGATGATGGTGGCTTCGCCTTCACCCACGGCCTTGACGGTGCCGCCCTCTACGGTGGCGACATTGGCATTGTTGCTTTGACAGGTCACATCCTGGTTGGTGGCGTCGGCAGGCTCTACCTTGACGGTGAGGGTCGCGCTGCCGCCGGTAAAGAGGGACAGCTCGGTCGGGTCCAGCGTCACGCCGGTGACAGAAACCGTAGCCGGTTTGATGTTCAGTGTGTACTTTTTGGAGGCGCTTCCAGCACTGTTTTCAGCCTTTACGGTAAAGGTAGAAGAACCCTCTGCGCTGGGGGTACCGGTGATTGTGCCGTCACTGTTCAGCGTCAGACCGGCGGGCAGGGCACTTTCAGTGACGCTCCATGTAATGTTATTGCCGGTGGCTTGCAGCGTTGCGGTGTAAGATTCGCCCACCGTGCCTTCGGGCAGAGGACTATCTGTGGTAATCTTCGGAGTAACTGTTCCGCTGCCGCCCACCTCACCGGTCAGCGTACCGTTGTTGATAATGGCGCCAGCATTATTCAGAGCGCTGGTGTTGTTCAGAGTACCGTTGTTGTTCAGGGTGCCGTTGTTGTTCAGGGTGCCGGTGTTGTTCAGGGTTCCATTGTTATTCAAAGTGCCATTGTTCGTTAAAGTTGCGTACTGAGGAATAGTTAAGGTCACTCCATTATCGAGCGTCAGGGTTTGACCTTCCCCCACAGTCACCATAATATTACTAGCCGCAATGTTGAGGTCCTGTGTCAAAGTAAATGTATCTCCGTAGATTTTTCCCTCATTTTGTATTAAAAACAAGCCTTTGCAATTTTCTGCTATGTTGTTAATCTCACCAGTGGAAGAAATCACTGCATGACCGTCTGTGCCAGTGGAAAGAGTTCCAATAAAGTCCCCATGGAGATCCACAAATCCGCCGGAAATAGTAGCGGTCATAACAGAAATACTTGTACCATGATAGCCGGTTCCCAAGACACTTACATAACCATCCGTAATAGTAAGGGAACCGGCAGAGATTCCCATATCGCTGCCGCTCGCTGATATCTTGCCGCCAGTAATTGTCAAAGAAGGCGTCCCTGGTAATATTTCTTTGATACCAGCGTCCGTGCCGGTTGCGGTCAGAGAGCCCATCGTCTCTTTCTCGGTGGACTGTGCATAGATGTACATATTACTGCCTTTTGTTAACAGAATACCTCCGTTCACGGTAAGGTTGCAGCCGTCCTCCAAAATCAGATACACATTGTCGCTGACCGTAACCGGCTGGTCGATGGTGATGTCGCCTTGTGCTACATACCAACCATTTGTCCACTGGGTATCACTATTTGTAACCTGTGTAGCACTGGCAGTGGTTTGTTGTGTTCCATTCTCGTCCAGATAGGTGATATTCTCCACCGTTGCCGCCAGCGCCGTGACGGGCAGCAGTCCCAGGCAGAGCGCCAGCACGCAGAGCAGGCTCAACATTCGTTTTTTCATAGGGTTTCCTCCTCGGTGGTTTCCTTACGGCGGAAGTATACAATATTTTTGATTGTAACATATTTCCCTTTGTTTGGGAGTACCCGTTTCCGAGGGCGAAACGGGTACTTTTTTGGGGAAAAATCAGGGCAGCATGAACTTTTTCAGGTCCTGCCGGTGCCGGATGCCCAGGGTGTTCATGGCATTGGAAAGATACCGTTTCACCGTATGGGGGGACAACCCCAGGTGGTCGGCGATCTCCTGGTTGGTCCAACCCCGGGCCGCCAGCATGGCGATGGTGAACTCGGTGGTGGAAAGGTCGTCCGCCACATGGTCCCCCGTATCGGGGTTGTGGACCTTGCGCCAACCGGCGGAAAACCGGTAGGTAATGTCAATGATCCGCTTGAAGTCCTCCGGCCATTCCGGCTTGATGACCGCTTCCAGCATACCGCCCAGCAGGCCGTGATGCTCCCCCAGTCCCTCGATGAGATCGTCGGGGCGGGCCAGGGCCCAGGCGGCCAGCATGTGCTGCCGGGCCTGTTCGGGCTGGCGCAGGCTCATGTGGTCCATCACCGCCACCAGATGGAGGTAGATGGCCGGGATGGGGTAGGCTTCGGCTCCCATGGCCAGGGTGCCCTCCACCAGACCGATGCTCTGCCAGTATTGCTCCTGCAGATAGAGATAGTGGGCCTGCACATAGAGGGCAAAGGCCCGCAGCCCCGCAGGCAGCTGGGGCAGAAAATCCCGGGCCGGGGGCAGTCCCTCCGGCAGGGGCAGATGGAGCAGCACCGCCGCAGCCGCCCCCACAAAGGACGCTGCAGCGCTCTGTTTTCCCGCCCTGGAACCCCGGCTCAGGGTGGCTTTCAGCTTGGTCAGAGCCACCCTGGCCTGCTGGATCTGCCCCAGGGTCAGGTTGGCATAGGCATAGATCAGGCAGGCGGAAAGGCGGGCTTCCCGGTCAGGGTGGGTCAGGTAAAGTTCCGCCTCCCGGGCGGCCTTTTCGGCCTGCCCGCTGAAATAGTGGTACTCCGCCGTGGCAATGTCCCGCTGTGGCCCTTCCGGCATGGCGGCAATGACTGACCGGCACTTTCCCGGGCGGAAGGGGGTGTTCATCAGGGGCATCAGGCAGTCCCCTACCATGCGAGGGGGGTGACCCTCCAGGGATGCGTTCTCCCGCCGGGTACGGGCCGTCTTGTACCGGGCGTCCTCCGGCTTGGGGGTCCCCGATGGAATCTGCCAAGCTATCCCGAACTTCTGTGCCCCTGGAACCCGGCCGCGGTTGCAATATACCTGCACCTGCCGGACCGAAAGCCCCCAGGCTTCGGCGGCCTGCTGTACCGTCATGTAGGTCATAGCCGTGTCCTCCTTTTTCAGCCGGTTATACACATTGCGCACCAGCGCATGATATGCTGAAAAAATTTCAATGGTGTATTGCGCAGCTGCGCATACCCTTATCATACAATTTTTTCAGCTGTCCGGCAAGCGGGGCGGGAGCGGGCAGAGGCCCGCAAGCCCCCGCCGCGTTACAGGCAAAAGAAAACCGCCTGCTCCTTCAGGAGCAGGCGGTTTTGGTGACCCGTACCAGAATCGAACTGGTGTTACAGCCGTGAAAGGGCCGTGTCTTAACCTCTTGACCAACGGGCCGTATAGAATACAAGATTTCGCTAAAACAGCAAGCAACCCGCCGGCCACTATTGCAACCGGCCCCCAAGTATTTTAGCGAAACCCTGTATACTGGTAGCGGTAACTGGATTTGAACCGGTGACACTTCGGGTATGAACCGAATGCTCTAGCCAACTGAGCTATACCGCCACAACAATATGCGCGCCTAGCAACAAGCGCTCTATTATTATACGGATTTGGGGGTTTTCTGTCAAGAGGTTTTTGGAATTTTTTTGCGGAAATTTCTGCCGCCCCGCCCGCGGGAATGTGCGCTTTTATTCCTTCTTTGAAAAGAAGGAATCGAAGAAACTTTCATGAAAAATCCCAGAGGGGGCGCGCCCCCTCTGGGATTTTTGGTCAAAAGTTCTTTTGGTTCTTTTCTTTCAAGAAAAGAACAAGACCGCGCAACCCTCACTTGCGGTCGGGCACCAGCAGGGCCTTGCCGCCCATGTAGGGGCGCAGCACTTCGGGGATGGTCACGCTGCCGTCGGCCTGGAGGTGGTTCTCCAGGAAGGCGATCAGCATGCGCGGCGGGGCCACGCAGGTATTGTTCAGCGTATGGGCCAGGCGGGGCTTGCCGTCCTCGTCCTTGTAGCGGATGCGCAGGCGGCGGGCCTGGGCGTCGCCCAGGTTGGAGCAGCTGCACACCTCAAAGT
>NBJMC04201__coassemble_2140_pt1 | contig 9350 bp, 4 predicted proteins | sample NBJMC04201__metabat2_high_PE_018 | metagenome-assembled genome bin NBJMC04201 | reverse complement strand
TTTCCCGGGCGGCGTACACGCCGCCCCTACATGCAACGGGGCCTTGTGCGGCAAACACCAAAACCACGCCTGCCAAACTGCGCCCCCGGCGCGGTCAAGACGCGCGCCCTACAAATCCACGGAATTTGCCCCGGCTGCGCTCAAACGGGGGCGGCGGCTGGTGGGGAACGCCGCGGGCTTTCCGCATAAAACCCGCCGACACAAAAACCCCCGCGCCGGAACGGCGCGGGGGTTGCGTAGCAGGGCTTTGGTTTATGCGGGGGCCGTCAGCGGCGGCTGCGGCGGAACCAGAGGACGCCGCCGCCCGCCAGGAGCAAAACGACGATCGCGGCGCCGGCGGCCACCGGCGCCACCGGGAACCCGCCCTTTTCCTCCGGCTCGGGCTGCGGGGTGGCGGTGGGTTCCGGCGTAACGGTCGGTTCCGGGGTGGGGGTGGGGGTGGGGCTGGGGGTGGGGCTGGGCGTGGGGCTGGGCGTGGGGGTCGGCGTGGCTTTGCTGCCGCTGCCGGAACCGCCGCCCGTGCCGCCGCCCGAGCCGCTGCCGCTCTGGACAGCCGCCGGGTCTGCGGCCCACTTGGCATAGATGGTGGTATCTTCGACCAGCACGATGGTCCCCACCGGCTGGGTCAGGGCTTCATCGGCGTACCAGCCCATGAACAGGTAGCCGGGGCGCACGGGGGTGTAGGGCCACAGTTCCACCGGCGCGCCCAGGCCGCGGATCACATCCGCCAGCGGCAGGCCGCCCATGGTGTTGAAGTGCAGGGCGTGCTGTTCCAGCGGGGTGGCGGCAGGCGTGGGGGTGGGCGTGCCGGAGCCCTGGGTAACTTTGAAAGTGGCCGTGACCACGACGCTGGCGCTGCCGCTGCCGCCGTTGCTGCCGCTGCCGGCAACGGCGATACTCTCGCTGTAAGAGCCCGCGCCCAGGCCCGCCTTGGGCCGCACGGTGAAGGTAGCGGTACCGCCCGCAGCCAGTTGCGTTGTGTTCAGCGCGCCCACCTCAAAGTTGGCGGCGGTGGGCTGGGTGAGGGTCAGGTCCTGGTTGCCGGTATTTGTGACGGTGACGGTAACGGCGGCGGGCTGGCTGTAGCCGGTCTGCACGCTGCCGAAGCCCAGGGCCGCCGGGTCGGCGGAGAGGGCGTAGGTCCTGGCGGTGACGGTCACTTCGCAGGTAGCCGTCTTGCCGCCGTCCGCGGTGGCCGTGATGGTGGCGGTGCCCGCCTTTACGGCGGTGACGTTGCCGTTTGCGTCCACCGTAGCAACGGCGCTATTATCACTGCTCCACGTCACGGTTTTGTTGGTGGCATTGCTCGGCTGTACCGTGGCGGTGAGCTGCCCACTGCCGCCCACGAACAAGTTCATCGTGGCCTTGTCCAGCGTTACGCCGGTGACTGCAACAGTCTTAATTTCCAGCGTAAACTCTTTGCTGTGGGAGCCGCCGCTGTTGGTGGCCGTGACCGTGAAAGTGAATGTGCCCTGCGTGGTGGGGGTGCCGGAGATGGTGCCGTTGTTCTCATCCAAGGACAGGCCCTCAGGCAGAGAACCGACGGTGACGCTCCATTCAGTGGGAGAATTGCCCGCTGCAAGGGTTGCCGTGTACGTCTCACCCACCGTGCCACTGTCAAGGGGCGTTGTGGTAATGTCCGGCGGGGCCGTGCCATCTATCATGCCAGTACTTTCCAGAGTGCCGGAGTTGTTGATGGTGCCGTTTGTGTTCTCTAAAGTGCCGCTGTTGGTCACCGTGCCGGAGTTGTCGATGGTTCCGTTGTTGGTCAGGGTACCGTTAGTTTCAACCGTGACGGCGCCCGCATTGGTCAGCGTTGTGTCTTGCGGGATGGTCAGGCTCGCGCCGTCCGGGATCGTCAGGCTCTCGCCCTCGCCGATGGCCAGATCTTTCTGCAATTCCACAGCGCCGTACACGGCGCCTTTGCCATTGTCAAAGACAATGCCGTTGCCGGAAGGCGTCACTGGACTGGAGTTCGAGCCAATTCCGCCGTTTAAGCCGCTGGCTTTCACAATGGCGTTGTTGCTGACGGTCAGGCTGGGCGTGCCGGAGCCGGAACCCCCGCCGCCAAAATGAAAGCGGATGCCCGCACCGTATTTGCTTGTACCAGTCGCGGTCAGGCTGCCGCCCTCCACAGACAGAGAGGCGTCCGAACCATCGTCGGCCTGCACTTGAACACCATCGCCAGCAACACCGGTCGTCGCCGCTTCAACCTCGGCGTTCTCGATGCTCAGGGTGGCATCGCCGCTGTTGCTCTGAACCCAGATTCCTGAATTAGCAGAACCTCTGGCAATCAGTCTGCTGCCGTTCTCGCCCGTGATGGTCAGGCTGGCATCGCCGGTAGATGCGTTGTGCGCAAGCACATAAATCCCCATGCCGACATTTTCTATTGTATTGCCGCCTTCCAACTGGATGGTCAACGCCGCATCGCCGCTCTCATTGAGTACGTAAATCGCAGAGTCGCCACTATTCACATGGTCATTAAAAGTCTTGATGGTGGCGTTGTGCAGGGTCAGGGTATTGGTAGCTGCGTTATAATGGATATACTTGTCCGCCGGTGTGCCTCCGTCTGTGTATGCGGTGACGTTTCCACTGTCGTCCGTCGTCCAGTAACCAGTGTCAGATATTTGCACCTTGCCCACATAAAGCTCCTGCCCCACCGGCGCAGCCGCCCGGGGCGCGGCGGTCAGGGCGCGGGCGGCGGAACGCGCGCCCGCCGTGCCCGCCGTGCCCGCCGCAAAGGCTGTGGCTGGCAGCGTCAGGCAGAACGCCAGCAGCGTGAACAGGGCAAACAGTCTTTTCATGGGTAAAACCTCCCTTGGGCGGGCAGAGTCCTTCCCGGAATGGGACATTCCGGGAAAAGGCCATGGCCTTTTTTCGCTTTCCGCACAAAAAATTCGGATATGTATGTTCAGTATAGCATATCCTGACGAAAAAAGGAAGGCGGGACCGCCTTCCTTCGCAATTTTTACATCTGGCGCGCCCCGCCTTACAGCAGGCGCACTTCCACCAGGCGCTCGGCGTCGGCGCGCACAAACGAAACGTTGCGCGCGTAGTCCTGCTGGAACAGCCGCGCCAGCAGCACGTCGAGCACCGCCTTTTCCGCCAGGGCGGAGGCAAAGGTCGAAATTTTCGCGTCGTTGGATTCCATGGGCGGCAGCGGCAGCAGGCAGTCGGCCTGCATGCCGGCGGCGCTGCCGGGCCGCGCCGTGACCGCCACCACCGGCGCGCCGTGCGCTTTGGCCGCGCGCAGGGCATAGCGCAGCTGCTCGTTGGAGCCGGAGTAGGACAGCGCCAGCAGGCAGTGGCTGCTGTCCATCTGGTGGATGCTGTAGCTCAGGTCCACCCGGTCGAACATGAGGTTGACCCGGTAGCCGAACTTGCGCAGGCGGAAGGCAAAATCCGCGCCGATGTACCCGCTGCTGCCGATGGCGCACAGGTCGATGCAGGCCGCCTTTTGCAGCAGTTCCACCGCGCGGTCCACCGGCGCGGCCTGCAGCGCCTGCCGCACCCGCGCCAGGGATTCCTGCTCCACCCGCAGCACCGCGTCGATGACCTGGGCGGGCGGGGTGTCGGCCGTGAAGGGGAAGTCGGCGTCCGGCAGGGCTTCGCCGCGGGCGGGCGCCGCCGCGCGGAACAGCTCCGCCTTGAAGTCTTTCCAGCCGCGGCAGCCGAATTTCTGGCAGAAACGGATCACCGCCGACGGGCTGGTAAAGCTGGCCTGGGCCAGTTCCCGGGCGTTCATGCGGGCGACCTGCCCGGGGTAACGCAGGATATAATCCCGCAGGTAGCGTTCGTTCTGCGTCAGGCCGGAATGCCGCTGCAGGCGCAGGGTCAGGTCCATCGCTTCCATCGCTGTGTCGCAGCCTTCCTTTCACCGGGGCGGGGCGCGCGCCCCGTTTTTTACAAAGTTCGTACTTTATTATTATAGTATGCGGTTTTCCGGGCCGTCAAGGCGCGCCCCCTGTTTTGTGCAAAACCCACAAAAACAGCTACAAAGAGGACATCGCCCTGATGGCGGGCAGGGGTTTCAAGTGCTACCGCCTGTCCATCGCCTGGACGCGCATCCTGCCCCACGGCGACGACGACGCGCCCAACGCCGCCGGGGTGGCGTTCTACCGCAGCCTGTTTGAAGAATGCAAAAAATACGGCATCGAGCCGCTGGTCACCATCTGCCATTTCGACACGCCCATCGCACTGATCGAAAAATACGGCGGCTGGAAGGACCACCGCATGGTGGACGCGTTCCTGAAATACTGCAAGGTGCTGTTTGAGAACTACGGCGGCCTGGTGCGGTACTGGCTGACCTTCAACGAGATCAACATGCTGCTGCACATGCCGTTCATGGGCGCGGGGCTGGTGTTTGAACCGGGCGAGAACAAGGCCCAGGTGCAGTACCAGGCCGCCCACCATGAGCTGACCGCCAGCGCCAAAGCCGTGCAGCTGGCCCACGCCATGATGCCGGGGGCCAAGGTGGGCTGCATGCTGGCCGCCGGGCAGTATTACCCCTACACCTGCGCGCCCGCCGACGTGTACAAGGCCATGGAATGCGACCGCGACAACTATTTCTTCATCGACGCGCAGGCCCGCGGCGCGTACCCGGTGTGGGCCAAGAAGCGGATGGAGCAGGCGGGCGTCCGGCTGCAGATGGAGCCCGGCGACGAGCAGACGCTGGCCGCGGGCACCGTGGATTTTGTCAGTTTCAGCTATTATTCCAGCCGCTGCATCTCGGCAGCCCCCGAGGTGCTCAAAAACAAGGCCCGCGGCAACGCCGTGGTCAAGGCGGTGGTCAACCCCTACCTGCCTTCCAGCGAATGGGGCTGGCAGATCGACCCGCAGGGCCTGCGCCTGACGCTGAACACCCTGTACGACCGCTACGGCAAGCCGCTGTTCATTGTGGAGAACGGCCTGGGCGCCGCCGACACACTGGAGCCGGACGGCGCCGTACACGACCCCTACCGCATCGACTACATGCGCGCGCACATCCAGGCCATGCTGGAAGCGGTCAACCTGGACGGCGTCCCCCTGATGGGCTACACCTGCTGGGGCTGTATCGACCTGGTGAGCGCCTCCACCGGCGAGATGAAGAAGCGCTACGGCATGATGCGCCAACCGCAACCCGTGGGTGTCTGCCAAAGGCAGACGGAGGGGTGGCAACATTCCCCCAGCCCGGAACATTGCGGGCAAGGCAAACACGCACGGCGGGGTCTTGACCCCGCCCTACGGGGGACGGGAACGTGGCGGCGGCACCGGGCCGTTCACGGCAGGGCATAGCAGCACGGGCGGCCTGCAGGCCGCCCCTACGACCGAACGAAACGCATACCATGAAAATATGCCCTTTGCGCCGGTTTGTAGGGCGGGGTCTTGACCCCGCCGGGGGACCTCCCGGCCGGCGCGATTTCCCCCACAAACCGCCCACACACACACACGAACACCCCCGCGCCCGGGATCGCCGGGCGCGGGGGTGTTGTTTCAATTCATCAGACGGTCACAGGCTCAATCCTGACCGTGGCGGCGCTTGCGCACCGCCAGCAGCGCCACGAATACCACCGCGGCGCCTGCCGCGCTCACGCCCAGCAGGGCGACGGGCATCTCGTCGCCGGTCTGGGGCACGGTCGCTGCCGCCGGGGCCGGGGCCGCCACAGGCTCCGCTTCCGCGGGGGCCGGGGTGGGCTGCGGCGTGGCGGTGGGGGCGGGGTTCTCCTCGCTGCCGGAACCGCCCGAAGGCTGCTCCGCAGGGTTCTCCCACGCCAGCACGAAGGGCGAGAAGCTGCCCGTTTCAAACGTGATGCCGGTTTCACCCTTGGTGATCTTCATATCTTCCATTTCGGCATCGTAGACTTCCTGCTCCACATCTTCGACCTGCATCTCGCGGTCCAACCCCTCAAAGTGGTACAGTTTGAACTCGGTGTTCTTGTCCGTACCCGCCGGGTAGGGCCAGTAGACGGTGACGGTCTCGCCGTCCGCCGGGGTCAGCCAGGCGTTGCCGTTCTCTTTGTCCACCAGGTCAAAGTATTTGGCAAACATATTGACATTCTCAAGTCCGGCGCTTTCGGCGGCCTGTTCAGCACGATCGTACAGCGCATCGGCGCGCTCCTGGGTGATGATATCATCCGCCAGCAGCGAAACGTCCGTGAAGTCCACTTCAACGCCTGTCTTGTGGGTGTCCTCTCCAGTGCCGGCCGTGTCCTGTTCATTGATAAAGAAGGGCTGATCCGAGTCGGCTTCCACGTAGAACATTTCGTCCTCGTTGGCGATCGCCGCGTCCATGTCCTCCACCGCGTCGATGATCAGCGCATCGTTATTGGCGTAGCGCACTGTCAGGGTGCCGGACTTGCTGTTTTCCTGATCGTACCCGCAGGTGTAGGTCCCCTTCTCCTCAGGGAGCGTAAATTCCATGGTGATGCTGTTCGGATTGACGCCGCCGGTGTACAGTTCCATCGTGTACTCATTGTGCAGGGCGGTATCGGGAGTAAAATTATCGCTGGTAGCCGTCCAACCCGTTTCCTTATCGGTGAACTGCACACGGACCGGGGCTTGTCCCGTTTCCATAGGAACGATTTTATAGATGAAGCGTTCCAGACCGCTGGCTTCATCCACGATAGCCGTGGAGGATCCCCCTTCCACGCCGTACCGTTCCAGTTTCCAGGTACGGGCCTTGCCATCGTCGCCGGTGGCGGTAACCGTGACCAGGCCGGACAGGTCGATCGCGGTCGTGGGGTCCTTACCCAGCGCGTTGCTCAGGACCTGATTGAGATCGGCAGGCAGCGTGAAGTAGAAACCGGGCGTGGGCAGGGAATTGCTGCTCTGGGCTTCGCCGTTCCCCAACACGCCGTCATAACCGTCCTCACCGCCCATGTAGATGGTGATATCGGCGGGCTGCAGGGTGGCCGAAGCGCCGTGGGCTGCTTTCAGGGACAGCGTCCCGCTGACGGTGGTCACACCATCCGTAAAGGTACTGTATTTTTCCACATGATAGATGCCGTCGCCGTCGTGGGCGTTCCAGCGGTTGTAAGATGTAACGGCGCCGTCCTCACCCACTTCGTTCTCCGAGTCATCGTACCAGCCGTCGATCACACCACCGGTGGTGCAGCCTTCGACAGTGTTGCCTTCGTCATTTTTGCAGTCATCCAAGTTCCAATTGGAGCCGACATTACCGAAGGTCAGGGTGGGGCCATTAACACCTTCCGACACATAAATATCGTCACCGGCGACCTTTGCATGGTTGTTATAAATTTTAGCGTCTGCGGGCAGAATCACCTCAGGGTCGTAATTGTCGCCATACCCTACATATACGCCGCCGCCATAACCATTCAGAAGGTTGTTTTCTACATGGTTGCCCATAATTTCCAGAACAGCGCCATCTTCTACGGTCAACTTGCCCTGACGCACATACAGACCCGTATTATAGTTGTTATTGATGTACAGTTTGCTCGATTCGTCAACTAAAAACTCATAATCGTTATACAGGCGCATAGCCGCATAAGCATAGTTTGCATCCGTTTTCTTATCGTTTCCCGTAACTGTTACGACAGAGTTATTAGTAATTGAAAGTTCATTATTGACTGTGATTCCCATACCGCCATTATCTTTCGCATTGACGGTCGAATTTTTGATGTACAACGCACCTGCAGAAAGGCCATGACTGCCATTGTTATTGAAATCAACAGTAGAATCTTCAATGATGAAATGAGACCCGTTCGAGCCGTTACCAGTGCTATTGATAACATCTACATCAGAATTTTTGATTGTGGCATAGAACGTACCCGTAAATCCAGAACGGTTATGATCAGAAACAAAAGTAGAATCGGTAATATTCACATTGTAGCCACCATTGCCGCCGTCCCATTCCAGGGCATCGTTGGCATAATTTTTGATGGTTAGTGTGGTGCCGTTTTTCAAGTTCAGCTCATTGTTGTTGCAGAAATAGATAGCATGCGGCGAATTTGTTGTTCCCGTTGCATCCATCGTCATCTCCACATGATCAAGAGTCAGAGATGCATCTGTACTTGCGCTAATGGTCATCCAGTGCCACTCGCCGGTATAGGGCGTAGAACCGATACCTTCCATCACCACGTTACAGTCTTTGAAAGTCAATGCTTTTCCCCATAGAGCAATACCATATTGGGTAAAAGTGATAGTAGGTCTTTGACTTGAGCCATCCGCCGCTTTAATGGTAAGATTCTTGCTCAAATTTAATCCTGATGTTTCTGCATCCGCCAGCAGTTCGATGGTCGCACCATCAGCTGCATCTTTAACGGCTTCATCCAGCGTTGTATAGGTCTTGTTACCGATTCGGGCGACATCTCCCTCCGCCTGCGGGTCGGTTTCGGTCTCACCGTTGCCGTTCTCGGTCTCACCGCCGACAGGCTCTTCCAGCGTTTCCGCACCGTCGTTGGACGGCGGCAGGTTGCCCTGTTCCGCGCCGCCGTTCTGGCCGTTCTGGCTGCCGCTGTCGTTCTCACCATCGGCGGGTTCCCGGCTGCCGTCCGCTTCGGTGGTATCGTCGCCGGAAAGGTCCGCCCCGTCGGTTTTTTCGTCCTTCTCATCTTCGGAGAGGTCCGTTTCACCGCCCTCCGCCGTGGACTCCTTTTCTTCCTCGTTCGGGGTCTGGTCGTCCCGGCCTTCGCTACCGTTCAGATCATTCTGATTTTCGCCGCCCTCCTGGCCGGAAACATTGCCGGCGTCAGTGTCGGTCTTGGTTTCCCCGTCCGACGTTTCCGACAGTTCCTGCTGTACGGATGCGCCCGGCTCCGTCGTTCCCGTCGCCATGGCCTGGGCGGGCAGCATGGCTGCCAGCAGCGCCAGCGCGCACAGGCTGCTGACGATCCGTTTTCCTGCATGTCTCATACCGTTTTGGTTCCTCCTTTACAACGATCAAACGCTCCGATCCTGTCAGATGCCGGTCGGAATGCGCCCGTCCCCGCCCGCAAAAGCCACAGAAGTATAGTTCTGTTGCATAATAGCACGGGGGTTTCTGCCGTTTTTGTCGAGGCCTGCCGCAAGAACCTCCTGTGCGAAAATGCGTACAGGAAAGCAGACCGGGCGACAATTTCTGCTTTGCCCGGTCGGGTCTCTTTGTGCATTACTTACGCATTTGTTCTGTAAAACCGACACATTTTTTCTTGATTTTGGGCAAGAGGTGTGTTACCATAAAGCAAGATCGGTTTTAGTGCCGGTGGACCCGTTCCCTTGCGCGGCGAGCCGCATTTTTTTATTATATATTAGGCAACAGAACTATACTTTTGTATATTTTTACAGCAGCAGATGCATGCGTTCCAGCAGCCGCCGGTGCTCCGCGCCGGATTCCATGATATAGATCCGCGTCGTCTCGATGCTGGAATGCCCCA
>NBJMC04201__coassemble_2040_pt1 | contig 9721 bp, 6 predicted proteins | sample NBJMC04201__metabat2_high_PE_018 | metagenome-assembled genome bin NBJMC04201 | reverse complement strand
TACGATTTTGTTCGCAATTTCCGTAAAGCCGTAGGGCGGGGTCTTGACCCCGCCGGGCAACGTCCCGGCAGGCAGGGAATTTGCGGGCCTCGGCGCAGTTTGGCAGGCGTGGTTTTGGTGTTTGCCGCACAAGGACCCGTTGCCTGTAGGGGCGGCGTGTACGCCGCCCGGGGAATGCCCCGCCCGCGAAGGCGGGCGGGAACGTGGACGCAGCACCGCGCGTTCACGGCAAGATAAAATTGCACGGGCGGCCTGCAGGCCGCCCCTACGTTCAGTGGGAAATCAGGCGGTTTGCGGGGGAAGTAGCGCCTGCCGGGATGTTCCTGCGGCGGGGGCAAGCCCCCGCCCTACGGAATCAGGGGACGCGGATGCGGCAACGGGCATTCGCGGCAAGGCAAAACCGCACGACGGGGTACGACCCCGCCGTGCGGTTTTTTGCATCCCTTTTGCGGGATGAAAGGCTGGAGTTTCTTTGCCTGCTTTCTTTGCAAAGAAAGCAGGTCTTTGCAAAGAAAGGAAGTCAGTCGAAATCTTCCAGGTAGACGCGGGCGCTGCGGGTCATCTCGCGGGAGAAGGCGCTCTCGTACTTGCGGGCGCAGAACGCCTGCAGGCAGGCGTCGAAGTCAAAGGCGCGCTGGCCGCCCGCGGCGGCGCGCAGGGCAAAATCCTCCCGCAGTTCGGGGCCGGTGCGGTCGCGGTAGGTGTTCTCGCAGACCACCGCCTCTTCGCGGAAGCGCGCGGGCTTGGGCCGGGCCTGCTGCTGGGCCGTGGGCCGCCCGAAGATCACCATGCAGGCGGGCATCACGTGGGGCGGCAGGGCCAGCGCCTTGCGCATGGCCTCGGCGTTTTCCAGCACGTCCCCGATGTAACAGCTGCCGAGGCCCAGGCTTTCGGCGGCCGTCACGGCGTTCTGCGCCGCGATGCAGGCGTCCGCCACCGCCAGCAGCAGGTCCCCCGCGCCGGGGCGGCGCGGGTCCGCCACCCCCGCTTCCCGGTAGATGCGGGGCCAGCGGCGGCAATCCGCCAGGAACACCAGGCACAGCGCCGCCTGCTCAATGAAAGGCTGGTGGTCACACAGCTCCGCCAGCGTATGGCGCAGCGCCGGGTCGGTGATGTCCAAAATCGTGTAGAGCTGCTGATTGCCCGCCGTGGGCGCCGCGAAGGCCGCCTGCAAAATGGCCGAACGCTGCGCCGCCGTGACCGGCTCGCCGGTGAACACCCGCACGCTCTTGCGCGCCGCCAGGGCGCGTAATACTTCGTTGTTTTCCATCGTTATTTCGCCTTACCTTTCCGGGGCAGGAAGCGCCCCAGCAGTTTCTGCGCCAGGCTCAACACCTCGCGCACGTTCAAAACGCAGACCAGGGCGGTCAGCGCCGCCACCGGCAGCACCCAGTTTTCAAGGCCCATCAGGCACCAGATCTCGGCCAGGATCAGCGCCAGGTTCAGCGCCAGCCACCCGGCGTGGAAGTCGATGCGCAGCAGGCCGCGGGTGGACCAGGCCCGCAGCAGGAACACCAGCAGCAGGCTCAGGAAACTGGCCGGGGTGACGCCCCACGGCCCCCACAGCAGGATGAACGCCCCGTTGAGGAGGATGTTCAGCACCGCGCCCGCCAGCATGGTCATCAGCGAACCCGTGGAGCGCTTATACACCACATAGACGCTGTTCAGGAACTGGTTCAGGCAGGTACACATCGAACACAGCGTCAGGAAGGGCACGAAGGTCCAGCCGTCGTAGTATTCGGCCTTGAACAGATGCATCATGGGGCGGCAGAACAGGATGACCCCCGCCACGCAGCAGAACAGCGCGCTGGCGTAGACGCGGAAGATCTTTGAGAAAAAGACCTCCCGTTCCTGCTCCTCGGTCACGGCGGAAAGCTGCCACGCCTCGTAGAAGATGCCGCCCACGATCGTGATGATCTGGGGCAGGAAATACCCCGCCGACAAAAGCCCCACCCAGTAGTTGCCGCTGCGGCCGCCGTAGTCCTCGCACATGGCCTGGACGAAGAACATGTCGCTGGCGTTGATGATCCAGAAACTGATGGACGCCGGGATCATCGGCAGGCAGTAGCGCAGCATCTCGCCCCAGAGGGGGCGGTCGAAGGCGCGGGGGTCGCAGTAGCGCCAGCAGCCGCCCGCAAGGAACACGAACACCATGGAGGTCAGGTCGGCGCAGGCGTTGGCCAGCAGGAAGCCGGCGGCGCCCAGGTCCAGCCAGCTGAGGAAGATCAGGTAATAGGCCAGCAGGGCCGCGGTGGTCAGCACGCCGTCCACCGCCACCAGGCGGTTGATCATGCGGGCGCGGATGAACTGGGTGCACAGCGTGCGCAGGCAGCTGGCCAGCACGCAGAGGTAGAGCCAGGGCAGGTAATCCGCCGCGTTGGGGATCAGCCGCACCAGCGGCATGGCCAGCACCAGCAGCGCGAACCCCAGCAGGATGCTGACCCCGCCGTTGACAAAGACGCTGGCCTTGCGCACGGCCTTGTCCAGCCCGAAGCGGATCACCGCGTAGGACACCCCCAGGCTGACCACCGGGATCAGCAGGTTGGTGGCCTGCTGCAGCAGGCTGGAAACGCCCATCACGTCGGGGGAATCCAGCGCGTAGCTCAGGTAGGGGCGGATGAAGAAACTGAGCAGCTTGGAACTGAAATTGGACAGCGCGAACAGCAGCGTGTTGCTGACCAGGGTCGCGTACTTTTTGTCGGAAGAAGCCAAGGCAAGGACCTCCTTGGAAGATCAGAGGGGAGGGGGCGGGCGGGGCGCGCAAGATCTGCGGCGGCCGGGTCAGCGCAGCAGTTTTCTGCGCGCCTTGTAATCGGGCAGGACGGCCGCCACCGCGGCCCAGAAAGCCGGGCTGTGGTCGGGGTGGGCGAAGTGGCAGAACTCATGCACCACCACGTACTCCTGGGCCGCCGGGGGCAGGGTGCACAGGCGGCGGCTGAACGCCAGCGTGCCGGTGCGCAGGCTGCAGGAACCCCAGCGGGTGCGCATGTCGCGCACCGCGATGCGGGGGAAGGCCCCGCCCGGGCAGCTGGCCGCGAACTGCGGGTAGTATGCCCGGCACAGGGCCGTCATATGGGCCAGCGCGCGGGCTTTGTCCGGCAGCAGGGGCTGCGCGGCGGCGTCCCGGCGGGCATGCTCGGCGGCGCGGGCCTGGGCCCGCCGCACCCAGGCGGCGCGGCCCGCCACAAAGGCGTCCACGGCGGAAGCCGGGACCCGGGGCGGCGCGCTGGCCGACACGGTGCCGTCGGCCCGCACCCGCAGGTTCAGGTTGCGCACCCGCCGCCGGGTCAGGGTATAGGCCACGCCGCCCGCGCAGCGGCGCTCGGTTTTTGCGTCCGCCATGGCGTGCGGCCCCCTTTCCACCAAAATATGCCCCTATTGTACCACGCGGCCGGGGGCCGTGCAACCGGGGGCGCGGCGGCAGGCGGGGAATTTGCGGGCAAGGCAAGGCCGCGCGGCGGCAGGCGGGGAAATTGCGGGCAAGGCCAAATCGCGCGGCGGGGTCGAGACCCCGCCCTACAGGGCGCGGGTACGCGGATGCAGCACCGGGCGTTCACGGCATGGCAAAAATTTGCGCGCGGCGGCGCTCGCAAAAAAGACCGGCCCGAAGGCCGGTCCTTTTTGCGGGGCGTTTATGCCCGGGGCTCAAAAAAGCTCTGCTCCCGGCGGGCGTGGGCGCCGACGTTGTTGTACTCCAGGTTGAAATACCCGTGCACCCAGGCGTCGAGGGCCGCGTCCTCGCCGTAGACGGCGGTGGAACCGTCGGGCAGCATGTAGTCGTTGGCGGCGGTCACCACCGGGGCTTCCTGCTTGAGCGCCAGCAGATAGGCGTAGAAATCGCTCAGCGGCAGGCCCGCCTGCTGGGCGATGGTGGGCGCCAGCATCACCATGTCCATGCGGTTCAGCGGGTCGGTGCTGCTGGTGGCCGCGGCGGTCTGCGTCAGCGGGTAATTCGCCCAGATGAAGAACGGCGTGCTGCGCTCCAGGATCTGCAGCTCGTTCTCGGGGATGGTCTGGTCCGCCACGTGGTCCACGAAACTGGGCGCATGGTCGCCCGCCAGCGCGACCACCACCCGGCGGCCCGTTTCCTCGTACAGTTCGGTGAAATAGGCGCAGAGTTCGGCCACCGCGGCGTCGCTCATCTGCATGCAGCTCAGGTACTCGTCCATCAGGGCGTCGTACTCGCCGTAGTCGGCGGCGGCGTGGACGATGTCCAGCGAGGGGTCGTTCATGTCGTAGTCGCCGTGGCTCTGGATGGAGACCAGGAACGCGAACCGGGGCTGGTCCTCCGGCATGGCTTCGTACAGGGCCTGGAAGTCGCGGTAGGTGGCCGAGTCGGTCTGGTAGGGGCGGCTGCCGTAGGTTTCCTTGGTGGGGAAGGCGTCCTCAAAATAGGTCTGGTCGAAGCCCAGGGCGCGCCAGGCCGAATCCCGCCGGTAGTTGGTGTTGGTGTAGGGGTGGGCCGCCATGGTGGCGTAGCCCAGGCTCTCGGTATAACTGACCAGGCTGTTGGCCCCGTACAGGTTCAGCCAGTTGAACGGCGTGATGGAGGGCATCAGCATCAGGGAGTTGCTGGCCAGCATCTCATACTCGCTGGAATTGGTGCCGCCGCCCACATGGGGGCTGACCGTGTGGCCCTTGACCGCGTTCTGCAGCGCCGAAGTCACCGGGAAGATCTCCGCGTCGGCCTGCAGGTCGGTGACCAGGCTGAAGTCGTAGAAACTCTCGGAGAGGATCAGCACGATGTCCGGGTACGGCTGGCTGCCGGCGGCGGTCTCCACCGTGGCGCCGTCCAGCAGGGCGACGGCGTCGGCCGCCGCCTGGTCGGAGTAGCCCTCCGGCTGCACGATGGGGTCGGCCATCAGGCTGGCGGCCTCCACGGTGCCCGCCAGGTAGCCGTATTTGTAGTAGGTCTCCTGCCAGGCCCAGCCGTAGGTGGTTTTGGGCTTGACGGGGTCGGGGCCGAAATAGCCGAAAAACAGCACGCAAAAGACCGCCGCCGCGCAGCCCAGCACCCGCACGCCGCGGGCGCGCCAGCCGGCGCGGCGGGGCCCGCCCCGCGCCAGCAGCCACTGCACGGCGCTGATGAGCGCCACCGGCAAAAACCACAGCACGATGGTGACGACGGTCTGGGAGATCTTGAGGGTGTAGCTGCCCATGACCTCGGCGGCGGTGCCCAGGTTGAGGATGTCCTGCGGCATGAGCGCCGCGCCGTGCAGCTCACAGGTATAATAGTCGATGAGGGCGACGATGGTGAATACCAGCCCCGAAAGGGCGGTGGCCAGCCACCAGCGCCCCGCCAGCGCAAAGAGCGCCAGCGTCAGGCAGAAGGCGGTCATGGCGTTGAGCGCCGCGAAGGTCAGGCCCTGCTGGGCCAGGTAGGCGGGCGCCGCGCCGTCGGACAGTTCCAGCTGGTAGCGGGCGATGAAGGCCGCCGCCACCGCCAGCAGGCAGGGCAGAACGCCCCGCAGCAAAAACTGCTTCCATGGGAATTTTTTCAACGTCTGCATGGGAAAAACTCTGATCCTTTCTCTATACCCAAAGGGGGAACATACGTCGTTCAGTATAGCACAATTTCCCGAAAAAAGAAAGGGGGCTTTGCGGGGGAGGAGTGGAGGGCGGGACATTATGGGTGATTTTGGGATCTGCCATTGGATGTAGGGGCGGCCTGCAGGCCGCCCGCGGGCGTTTCCACGGCCCGGAACCTTCCGGGCAACGAAAACACTGCGCGGCGGGGTCGAGACCCCGCCCTACGGTACATCCGAAAACGGGCTGTCGGCACGCAAAACCGCGTTGCCGCAGGAACGCCTTCCGGGCGGCATACATGCCGCCCCTACGACCTGCCGGAACGTCTGCAATACGATATGCCGTTTGCGGCGGTTTGTAGGGCGGGGTCGTACCCCGCCGGGGAACCTTCTGCTGAATACGCCCCTGCGGAGTAAATTTGGACCTTTCCCATTGTGTGTAGGGGCGGCCTGCAGGCCGCCCGTGGGGGCGTCCCGGCAGGCGCGCGCAGCCGGGTGGTAAGCCCCCCCAGTCTGCATCCCCGCGCCGCCCGGCCCACGATTTTTCTTGACGGCCCGCCTTTTTTGTGCTATACTGCCCCCAAAATGAGAAAGGGGTGGGAGGATGCGCAAGTTTTCCTGCAAGTGATTTTTGGGGCGACCGGGCCGCGGCAAGGCGGCGCGGCGCGCCCGTGCAGGAAAATGTGCATCTTCCCACCATGCCATGGGCGGGCGTCCCCACGCGGGGCCGCCCGCTGCGCCGGGCTGCAGGAGTGTCGTTTCCTGCGGCTCTTATTTTTTGCCCTTCGGGGCGCAAGGGGGTACGCAACCATGGCCATGATCCGTGTGGAGCATCTGACTTTTTCTTATCCGTCCAGCTACGACGCCGTGTTTGAGGACGTTTCCTTCCAGATCGACACCAACTGGAAGCTGGGATTCATCGGCCGCAACGGCCGGGGCAAGACCACCTTCCTGCGGCTGCTGCTGGGACAGTATGAATACGCCGGGCGCATCGACGCGCCGGTATCGTTCGATTATTTCCCCTATGAGGCCGCGGGGCGGGACCGGCCTGCCGCCGCCGTGCTGGCGGAGGTCTGCCCCGGGGCGCAGGCGTGGGAGCTGGAACGGGAACTTTCCTGCCTGGGCGTGGGGCAGGAGGCGCTGGAACGGCCCTTCGGCACCCTCTCGCCGGGGGAGCAGACCAAGGCGCTGCTGGCGGCCCTGTTCCTGAAGGAAGGGAACTTCCTGCTCATCGACGAGCCCACCAACCACCTGGACGCCGGGGCGCGGCAGCGGGTGGCCGCCTACCTCAGACGCAAGCGGGGGTTCATCCTGGTGTCCCACGACCGCCAGTTCCTGGACGGCTGCGTGGACCACATCCTGGCGCTGAACCGCAGCGGCGTCGAGGTACAGGGCGGCAACTATTCCACCTGGGCGGAGAATTTCGCCTGGAGGCAGGCGTCCGAGCAGGCCCGCAACGAGCGGCTGAAAAAGGAGATCGGCGCGCTGCAGAAGTCCGCCCGCCGCACGGCGGCCTGGTCGGACCGCGTGGAGGGCAGCAAGTTCGGCGGCGGGGTGGCCGACCGGGGTTTTGTGGGGCACAGGGCGGCCAAGATGATGAAGCGCGCCAAGGCGCTGGAAGCGCGGCAGCAGCGGGCGGCGGAGGAAAAATCCGGCCTGCTGAAAGACCTGGAGATCGTGGAGGGGCTCAAACTGTTCCCCCAGCCCTACTTTGCCCGCACGCTGGCCGCGCTGCGCGAAGCCGCGCCGGTGTACGGCGGCCGGACCGTCTGCGCGCCGGTGAGCTTTACGGTGGAACAGGGGGACCGCATCGCGCTGGAAGGCGGCAACGGCAGCGGCAAGAGCAGCCTGCTCAGGCTGCTGGCCGGGGCGGACCTGGCCCACACCGGCACGGTGCGCCTGGGGTCGGGGGTGGTGCTGTCCTGCGTGCCGCAGGACGCGGGCTTCCTGCGCGGGGACCTGCGGGATCTTGCGGCGCAGCGGCAGATCGACGAGAGCCTGTTCAAAGCCGTGCTGCGCAAGATGGGGCTGGAACGCGTGCAGTTCGGGAAAGACATGGCGGAACTCTCGGCCGGACAGAAGAAAAAGGTGCTGCTGGCGGCCAGCCTCTGCCAGCGGGCGCACCTGTACCTCTGGGACGAACCGCTGAACTATCTGGACATCGACTGCCGCGTGCAGATCGAGCGGCTGATCCGCGAATTTGCGCCCACCATGGTGTTCGTGGAACACGACGGGGCCTTCCGCGAAGCCGTGGCCACGCGGACCGTGCAGGTGGAGAGAAGGTGAGCGCCCGGCGGGGCGCATACAAAAACGGCGGGGCGCATACCCCGCCGTCTCAACCTGTCGAAAAAGGTTAAAAATCCGTTGCCAGCGGCGGACATGTGCCGGCGCTGGCAACACATACAGGGAAATTTTGCGGCAAATTGTGTAGGAGGCCATAGGCCGATTGCGCGATTTGCCGTAAAATTTTGTCGAAGGGGAATTCAAAGGGGGAAACAGGAGCGTCAGGCTCCGCCGTGCGCGACTGTTGCCCCTTTTGGAGCTTGTCGAGTTTCTCGACAAGCTCAGACGGCGGGGCGCATACCCCGCCGTCTTTATTTGCGTGCGTTGCGCTGCCAGATGGCGTACAGCCCGTCCAGGATCAGCGTTTCCCGGTAATGGATGCTGGTGCGGCAGGCCGCGTGGACGCTGGGCGGCAGCGTGCCGGTGGCCGCCACCGGCGCCTCCGGCGCGCCCAGGGCGGCGCGGAAATTCTCCACCATGCCGTCCAGCATGGCCGCCGTGCCGTACACGACGCCGCTGTGCAGGCAGTCCGCCGTGTTGGCCCCCAGCACCCGCCTGGGGCGGGCGTCCAGTTCCACCTGGGGCAGCTGCGCCGTGTTCCGGACCAGCGCCGCCAGCGAGATCTGCGGCCCCGGTACGATGGCGCCGCCCACCAGCGCCCCGCTGGCGTCCACCGCCAGCATCGAGATGGCGGTGTCCAGGTTCATGACCACCAGCGGCGGGGTGTGCCGCTGCAGCGCCCCCACCACGGCGCACAGCAGCTCGCCGCCCAGCTGGGCGGGGTTGTCCATGCGGATGCGCACGCCGCTTTTCAGCCCGGGGCCTACCTCCATCACCGGGGCCTCGCACATCTTGCGCAGGGCCTCCCGCATGCGGGGGGTCAGCGCCGGCACGACGCTGGCAAAGATCACGCCGGTGATCTGCACCGGCTCCGCGCCGTACAGCGCCAGCATATTCACCATCTTGAACAGCAGCTCGTCGCTGCTCAGGGCGGCGTCCGCGAACAGCCGCGAGGAAAACATCAGCTTGCCGTCCTGCATGTAACAGCCGAACGTGATGTTGGAGTTGCCGATATTCAGGGCCAGGATCATGGGGCGTCCTCTTTTCCGTACGTGATGCCTCTATACTATTATAATAGGAACCAAATTGCAAGGGGCGGTGCAAAAGAGCCGGGAGGGGGGCAGCCCGGCCCTTGAAGGGGCGTCTTTGCACGGCGGGGTCAAGACCCCGCCCTACGGAATGAGGAAACAGGGGTGCAAACCCTGTCCGCTCGCGGCAAGGCTAAGCCCCACGGGCGGCCTACAGGCCGCCCCTACGATCGAACGGAAACTGTCGCGTGTTTCCCCGGACTGCCTTATGATCGCGGTTTTGCGGGTCGTTCGGATCTTCCGTAGGTTTGTAGGGCGGGGTCTGGACCCCGCCCTACAGAATGAGGAAACAGGCATGCAAACCCTGTCCGCTCGCGGCAAGGCCAAGCCCCACGGGCGGCCTACAGGCCGCCCCTACGATCGAACGGAAACTGTCGCGTGTTTCCCCGGACTGCCTTATGATCGTGGTTTTGTGGGTCATTCGGATCTTCCGTAGGGTTGTAGGGCGGGGTCTTGACCCCGCCGCAGGAACGTTCCGGAAGGCGCGGCGTTCCCGTCGAATCGTCCGATTTACCATTGGATGTAGGGGCGGCCTGCAGGCCGCCCGGGGAGCGTTCCCGCAACCAGGAACGTTGCGGGCAATGAAAACACCGTGCGGCCGCAGCCCACCCCCGCCTGCCCCCAAAAATCCCCCTCTTGTGGTTCGGCGGGCGGCGGACAACAATATACAGAGTGCCCAAAAGGGCGGGGAAAAATTTGTCGAAAAAATCGAAAAAAGGTGTTGACAAAGGGGAGCCCGGGTGGTATTATAGTCAAGCTGTCCGG
>NBJMC04201__coassemble_1871_pt1 | contig 10311 bp, 9 predicted proteins | sample NBJMC04201__metabat2_high_PE_018 | metagenome-assembled genome bin NBJMC04201 | reverse complement strand
TACGCCACCAAGCGCTACCGCTCCAACTGCATCAACTGGGGCATGCTGCCCTTCCTGCTGGACACGCCCAACGTGCTGGACAACGGCGACTATGTGTTCCTGCCCGACGTGCGGGCGGCGCTGCTGAACGCGGCGGAAAACATCGAGGCCGTGGCGGTCAAGCCCGACGGCGGCCTTGTGCGCTTCACGGTGCGCCTGGGCGACATGACCGGCGCCGAGCGCCAGATCCTGGCGGACGGCTGCCTGATCAACTACTACAAGAACCACTGAAAAAGCGACACCGGGCGGCTGCACACGCAGCCGCCCGCTTTTTTGCCGGAACGGCAAAAAAACAGGCGTCCGGCTCGTTGTAAAGGATAGAGCGTCCCGCCGCAAAAAGTGTCCGGCAGGGCATGAAACCTGCCCGACGGTGGCATATTGTTAGGGAATATGCTATAATATCCGTATACCCGCCCCGGCGCTGCCCGGGCGGTCTGAACCCAAGGAGGATCTCTTTTGAAAAAATGGCTTGCGCGCCCTCCCAGGACCAGCGGCGACTATCTCTGCCTGGCGCTGGGGGCGGCGGTGATCTTCGGCCTTGCCTGGCAGCTTCCGGCGCTGCTGCAGGGGGCCGGTACGGTCCTGGAAATCCTGAGCCCCTTTGCCTGGGGCGTGGTGCTGGCCTATGTGCTGGACATCCCCACCCGGCTGTTCGCGCAGAAACTGTTCGGCGGCAAGCGGGTGCTGGCCATCGTGCTCAGTTATATCCTGATGTTCGGCGTCATTGCCCTGCTGCTGGCGCTGGTGGTGCCGCAGCTGATCGCCAGCGTCCAGTCCTTCATCGCCAGCCTGGGCGCCTATGAGGCCGCCATCCAGGACGGCCTGATCTGGGTGCGGGAAACGTTCGGCCTGGAGACCGAGACCCTGGAACTCTATGTCCAGCAGGCGACCGTGCAGCTGCAGCAGTGGTTTGCCTCCGTCTCCGGCGCGGCGGCGCAGGCGGCGGCCGATGTGGCCGCAGGCGCGGCGGCCGGCGTGGCCGGCGCAGCGGTGGACGGCTTCGTCACGCTGGCGGTCAGCATCTATCTGCTCAGCAGCAAGGAACTGCTGCTCCACGCGGCCCGCACCTGCCTGCGCGCCGCCCTGCCCCCGCAGAAGGTGGGCGGCCTGTTTTCGGTGTGCACCATGGCCAACCGCACCTTCAGCGGCTACATCGGCGGCCAGCTGGTGGATGCTTTGCTGGTCGGGGTGGAGACCTTCCTTCTCATGTCGCTGTTCCGGCTGGACTACGCCCCCCTCATCGCGGTGCTGGTGGGGGTGACCAACATCATCCCGCTGCTGGGGCCCTTCATCGGGGCGGTGCCCGGGGCGCTGATCCTGCTGCTGGAATCCCCGCTGCAGGCGCTGGAATTCGTCATCATCATCCTGGTGGTGCAGCAGGTGGACGGCAACTTCATTGCGCCCCGCATCCTGGGCGGCGCTACCGGCATGCCGGGGCTGGGCGTGCTGCTGGCCATCATCGTGGGCGGCAACCTGTTCGGCGTGCCGGGCATGGTGGTGGGTGTGCCCACGCTGGCCGTGCTGGTCACCCTGCTCAAGCAGGCGGTGGGCGCCGGACTGGCGGCCCGGGGGATCGACGAGGACGGCCGCCCGCTGCAGCCGCCCCCCGACCCGAAAAATTAACAACTTTTGTCTTGCGGCCGCCCCGGCGGCCGCTTACAATAGAAGGAGCGAGGAAACAGGGGACGAGCTAAAACGAAGAAAGGGATACTGCAACGTTGCGAGGAAGGTATTATCTGAACAAACGCCCGGATACCATGTGGGAATGGCTCTGCCTGCTGTTTGCAGGCGTGGCCTTCTACCTGATCCTGAGCAATCTGGGCACGGTGCTGGGCGGGGCGGGCCGGCTGCTGCGCATTTTGTCGCCCTTTGCGGGCGGCGCGCTCATCGCCTATGTGCTCAACCCTATGGTGGAAGGGTTCCAGTACCGTCTGCTGCGGGGGGAACCGCGCTGGCGCTGGGCGGCGATCCTGCTGAGCTACCTGACGGCGATCCTGCTGGTGGCGCTGCTGGGCTGGCTGGTGGTGCCGCAGCTGGTCAAAAGCGCCGTCACCCTCTTCACCAACCTGCCGGGGTATGTGGCCGGCATGCAGCAGACGCTGTACTATCTGCAGGAGAACTACCACCTGCCTGTGCAGAGCTTTGTAAATCTTCTGGAGGACTCTGAAGCCCTGATGCGGGAAGTGTACAACATGGCCAGCAGCGCGGTCCCCCAGATCGTCGGCGCGCTGGGGAACGCAGCCTCCAACTTTGTGGCGGTGTTCACGGCGGTGGCCTCCAGCATCTACATGCTTTCCGGCAAGCAGAAGCTGCTCCGCCAGCTGCGCACGATGGCCCACGCCTTCCTGCCGCCGCGGGCGGCGCGCCGGGTGCTGCGCATCTGCCACTATGCCAACGAAAACTTCACCGCCTTCTTCATCGGCAAGATCATCGACTCCGCCATCATCGGGGTGCTCACCTTCACCCTGATGTCCTTCCTGCGGCTGGACTTCGCGCTGCTGGTCAGCGTCTTTGTGGGGGTGGCCAACATCATCCCGGTGTTCGGGCCCTTCATCGGCGCGATCCCCAGCCTGTTCATCCTGCTGCTGGTGGACCCGCTGCAGGCGCTGGTCTTTGCCGTGCTGGTGGTGGTCATCCAGCAGCTGGACAGCAACCTCATCAGCCCCAAGGTGCTGGGGCAGTCGGTGGGCATCTCGCCGCTGTGGGTGCTGTTCGCCATCGTGGTGGGCGGCGGCCTCTTCGGCGTGCCGGGTATGATCGTGGGCGTGCCGCTGTTTGCCACCCTCTACGGCGTGGCGCAGGAAGCGGTGGCCGCCCTGCTGCGCCGCCGCGGCATCGACGCCGAGGGCCGCCCTGCCGGCGGAACCGGGGCGGACGCCCCGGACCCGGCGGAGGAGGAGACGCAGGAGGAACGGGAACCCGCCGCCGTGCCATGATACAGGCAGAAAAACATGATACAGGCAGAAAAAGCCGCCGCAGCGGGATGCTGCGGCGGCTTTGCCGTGGGATGTTATTTCAGGAAGCCGTTGACGATCTGGTCCTCGGCTTCTTTTTCGGTCAGGCCCAGGGTCATCAGTTTGATGAGCTGTTCGCCCGCGATCTTGCCGATGGCGGCCTCGTGGATCAGGCTGGCGTCCACGCTGTTGGCGGTCAGGGCGGGGCTGGCAATGACCGAGGCGTTGTCCATGATGATGGCGTCGCACTCGGAGTGGCCCGCGCAGGCACAGTTGCCGTTGATGTGGCTGACGAATTCCTGTTTGCTCACATCCTTGGCCACGCTGCGGGAGACCACGTTGGCCGAGCAGCCCTCGCCGTTGAGGTCTACGTCAAAGTCGGTAACGGCGTGCTGGTCGCCGGTGGTCATGATCTTCTCGCGGATCACCAGGCTGGCGCCCGCGGCCAGGTCGCCGCTGGTCTTGCGGATGGTGTCGTCCACACCGGCGATCTGGGTGGTCTCCATCTCCATCTGGGCGCCCTCGGCCAGATGGACGATGGTGGTGGGGTTCATGATCTGTTTGCCGCGGCCGTCGCCCTCGCCGTAGTGCTTCTCCACATAGCGCAGCCTGGCGTTCTTTGCCAGGTAGAAGGTGTGGATGCCGTCGTGCTGGGCGTTGCCGCCGCCGCAGTTGTGGATGCCGCACCCGGCAATGATGGTCACGTCGGCTCCTTCACCGATGTGGAAGTCGTTGTACACCAGGTCCTTGAGGCCGGTCTGGCTCAAAATCACCGGGATGTGTACGCTCTCGTTCTTGGTGAACGGGCGGATAAAAATGTCGATGCCCGGTTTGTCGGTCTTGGTCACGATGTCGATGTTGGCGGTGGTGTTGCGGGCTTCCAGCTTGCCGTTGGAACGGATGTTGTAAGCGCCCACGGGCAGGCTGTCCAGCTCGGCCACTTCGCGCAGCAGGTTTTTCTCAATGGCGTCCATCATCAGCTTCTTACCCCCTCTACTTTGTCGGTCAGCACGCTGCACGCCGGGCTGCTGGCGTCGGCGCTGCCCAGCAGGGCGGGCAGGATCTCGGCGCGGGGGCCGGCTTTCTGGATGCGGCCGTCCTTGATGACGACGATGCGGTCGGCGATGTTCAGGATGCGTTCCTGATGGCTGATGATGAGGATGCTGCCCCGGGTCTGTTCGTACATCTTCTCAAAAACGCGGATCAGGTTCTGGAAGCTCCACAGGTCGATGCCCGCTTCCGGCTCGTCGAAGATCGAAAGCTTGGTGCCGCGGGCCAGCACCATGGCGATCTCGATGCGCTTGAGCTCGCCGCCCGAGAGGCTGTCGTTGAGTTCCCGGTCGATATAGTCCCGGGCGCACAGGCCCACTTCGCTCAGGTAGTTGCAGGCTTCGGTGACGCTGGTGTTCTTGCCCGCGGCCAGGCTCAGCAGGTCCTTGACCCGCAGGCCCTTGAAGCGCACCGGCTGCTGGAAGGCGTAACTCAGCCCCAGGTTGGCGCGCTCGGTGATGCTCATGTGGGTGATGTCCACCCCGTCCAGCAGGATCTGGCCGCTGGTGGGCTGGTAAATGCCGGCGATGACTTTGGCCAGGGTGGATTTGCCGCCGCCGTTGGGGCCGGTGATGGCCACGAAACGCTCCTGCACGGTCAGGCTCACATCGTGCAGGATCTCTTTGTTGTCGTCGGTCTCATAGCCGACGTTGCGCAGTTCTAGCATGGTGAAGATGCTCCTTGTGTATGGCGGCGCGCCGCCTTGTAAAAATGCCGGTATGGAAAGGATTGTCCTGTCCTACCGAAATAATACTATACCATGAACAGGGGCAAAGTACAAGAGGTAATCCTATGAAAATGGTAGATTTTGAAAAAAGTACGCACGCCGCGCCCGGAAGTCTTGACACCGCCGCTGAATGGTGCTATGCTGAAAAAGTTAAAAGCGTGGAACGGGAAAAGTACCGCCCAAGATCCGCACAGAGAGCCCGGTATATGGTGTGAGCCGGGACGGGGACGGGGCGCGAAAGAACACCCGGGAGCTGCAAACTGAACCCCCGCAAGGGCAGTAGGGGCGCCGCAGGCCGTGCGTTACAGCGGCAGCGTTTCAAAGGTGAACGTGTACGGAAAAGTGACCGTACGCCGGGTTTCCGGCTGCGGTAAGATAGGTGGCACCGCGGGTCCAGACAGCGATTCGTCCTATGGAAAGGCGAATGGGCTGTCTTTTTTTCTTGCCATTCGGGGAAAATGGCCGTAAGAAATGGAAGGAGCGTCACCAACATGTGCTGTATCATGGGCTATGCCGGGCATGACCTGCCCGCCGAAACTTTCACCAAATATCTGCTGCGCACCGCCTCCCGCGGGCCGGACGACCACCGCGTCTGCAGGACGGAGTTCGGCCTGCTGGGCTTCGGGCGGCTGGCCATCATGGGCCTGACCGAAGCGGGGATGCAGCCGTTCTTCCGGGGGCAGGACTGCGTGGCCTGCAACGGCGAGCTGTACGGGTTCCGCCCCCTCAAACGGCAGCTGGAGGCCGAGGGCTGCACCTTCCAGTCGGACTCCGACTGCGAGATCCTGCTGCCCCTGTACGACCGGTACGGGCTGGATATGTTCCAACACCTGGACGCCGAGTTCGCCATGATCCTCTATGACAGCCGCAAAAAACTGCTCATCGCCGCCCGGGACCCCATCGGCATCCGGCCGCTGTTCTACGGCTACAGCGCCTCCGGGGCCATCGCCTTCGCGTCGGAGGCCAAAAACCTGGTGGGGCTGGTAAAGAAGATCTACCCCTTCCCCATCGGCAGCTACTACTGCAACGGGCAGTTCGTGCGCTACTGCGACATTGCCGACACCCCCGCCTACTGCCGGGACGATATGGACACCATCCTGCGCAGTATCCGGGAAAAGCTGACCGCCGGGGTGGAAAAGCGGCTGGACGCCGACGCCCCGGTGGGGTTCCTGCTCTCCGGCGGGTTGGATTCCAGCCTGGTCTGCGCCATCGCGGCCAAAAAGCTGGGCAAACCCATCCGCACCTTTGCCATCGGCATGGACGTGGACGCCATCGACCTCAAATACGCCCGTCAGGCGGCGGACTACCTCCACGCCGACCACACCGAGGTCATCATCAGCCGGGACGACGTGGTGGCGGCGCTGGAGCCGGTGGTGGCCGCCCTGGGCACCTGGGACATCACCACCATCCGCGCGTCCATCGGCATGTATCTGGTTTGCCGGTATATCCACGAGCACACCGACGTCCGGGTGCTGCTCACCGGCGAGATCTCCGACGAACTGTTCGGCTACAAGTACACCGACTTCGCCCCCGGCGCCGCGGCCTTCCAGGCCGAGAGCCAGAAGCGCATCCGGGAACTGTATATGTACGACGTGCTGCGGGCCGACCGCTGCATCAGCGTCCACAGCCTGGAAGCCCGGGTGCCTTTCGGGGATCTGGATTTCGTGCGGTACGTCATGGCCATCGACCCGGCGAAAAAGCTGAACACCTACGGCAAGGGCAAGTACCTGCTGCGCAAGGCGTTCGAGGGGGACTGGCTGCCCGACGCCATCCTCTGGCGGGAGAAGGCGGCCTTCAGCGACGCGGTGGGCCATTCCATGGTGGACGACCTGAAAGAATACGCAGAAAGCCTTTACACCGACGGGGAATTTGCCGCCCGCGCCGCGCAGTACGGGTACGCCCGCCCCTTTACCAAGGAGAGCCTGCTCTACCGGGAACTGTTCGAGAAATACTACCCCGGCCAGGCCGAGATGATCGCGGATTACTGGATGCCCAACAAGGCCTGGCCCGGCTGCGACGTGGACGACCCCAGCGCCCGGGTGCTGGCCAACTACGGCGCCAGCGGCCGCTGACCGCGCCGCTTTTTGGCGAAAGGGCTTGTAATCTGCGGCCCGCGGGGCTATAATGGGAGCACAAGCAAAATCGCAGAGTAGGGAACCGCGCGTGGGGCGTCTGCCCCGAAGTGCCTGACCAACGGGGAGTTGTGGCAGGACGAAGCGACCGTCATGGTCCGCGGTGCGGCGCCCGCATCCCGCTGCTGCATGACGGTGTGCAACGGCGGGTATGGCGTGTGAGCCATGCCCGCTTTCGTCTCCTCCATTGTGCAGCAAACTGCACAATGAGGAGGAGTTTGTTTATGAGGGAACCCCTGTCCGTTTTTTCTGCCGCCTACTGGCGCGCCGCCCGGGCGGAATTCCGCAACGTCCGGGTACTGGCGCTGTCCGGCCTGGTCTGCGCCATGGCCATCGTGCTGGAAAGCATGCCCATCTACCTGCTGGGGCCCAGCCTCAAGATCTATTTCAGCTACCTGGCGGTGTCGTTGGGGTGCATGTGCTACGGCCCGCTGGTAGGCATGGCCGTGGGCGGCGTCATCGACTCGGTGGGCTTCCTGCTGGCCGGGTACGGGGAGCCGTACTTCCCCGGGTACCTGATCACCGCCATACTGTCGGGGCTGATCTACGGCGTCATGCTCTACCGCCGCAAGCCCACGGTGCCGCGGCTGCTGGTCACCCGGCTCATCATCAACTACGGCAGCAACGTGCTGCTGGGCAGCGTGTGGAAGGCCATGCTCTACGGCAAGGGGTACCTGTACTACGTCAGCACCGGCCTTGTCAAAAACACCGTGCTGCTGCCGCTGGAAGTGTTCCTCACCTGGATGGTGCTGCGCGCCGCCCTCAGCTACGGGCTGGACCGCAAGTATATCCATAACGCCGCCCGGCGCTGAATAAAATGCAAGCACCCCCGCGCCCATCCGGGCGCGGGGGTGCTGTTGTGAGAACGAAAAATCAGAGGGCCGGGGCGGCCGGGGCGGCGGGGGCCTGCGGGGCGGCGCTCTCGGCGGTGGCGGATTCGACGGCGGCCGGGGCGGGGAACATCCGGCTGAACTGCTGTTCCACCTGCTCGTTGATGTACTCCTCGCCGGGGTAGGCGTCGTCGTTGTCGTTCCCGAACTGCTCAATGATCCGTTCCCGCAGTTCGGCCTTCACGGCGTTGTCCCGGTCGGCCTGGGTGCTGTAGACGTTGCCCTCAAACTGGTACTGGGCCTGTACCCGCTGGGCCAGCTGCTCGGCGGTCAGCCCCTCGGCGAAGCTGTCCAGGTAATGCAGCGAGTAATGGGTGCCGGTGTCGCTGACGCCGGTAGTGCTGTCGAATTGATATTCCGTCACCGGCACATCCGCCTGTTCCAGGTACTGGGTGATGGCCAGGCAGTCTTTGGCAAAGGTCACGGCGTCGGTGTAGCCATTGGGCAGCAGTTCCACGTACAGGTAAACTTCGTCCCCGTCCTGCAGGGTGTAGTCGCTGTCGGTCCGGGTGTGGAAGTAGGTGCTGGCGTACAGGCTGTTGATCTTGGCTTTCAGATCGGTGTCGCCGTTCAGGGCCTGGTAGGCTTGTTGCTGGATCTGGCCGTTGTAGTAAGCCTGGGCGTCGCTGCGGGCAGGCCCGGCCACGCTCCACAGGTAGGGCAGCACCGACGCGCCGCCCACGATGACCAGGATGAAGGCGCAGCCGATGACGCTGAGCCAGTCGAATTTGACCTTCACATCGGGCTTGGCGGACCAGACCAGCATCTCCACCCCCAGCACGATGAGCAGCACCGGGGCAAAGCGGACCACCCGGATCAGATCGAACTGGGGCGCGAACTGCTGCACCAGCAGCAGGATACCGGCGGCGATCAGCAGCAGGGCGAAGGCCACGCGCCCCACCCGGCGGACTTTTTTCGGGGCGGCCGGGGTCTCCGGCGCGGCGGGAGTGGTTTTGTTCTCATCCATTTTTTGTACCTCGTGTGTTTCCCGTCCTTTCTTTACAGTCTTTACAGAGAAAGGACCAAAGAAATTCCGGCTGAAATCGCATATTCATGCGGTTTTGAAGAAAAGCTCTTTGTCCGCTTTCTCCAAGAAAGCGGGAATTTGCAGTTTACTGGGGGCCGTCACTGCCGGGGAAGGGCGGCACATCGCTGCCGTCGCTGCGCTTGGGGTGCAGCCCCAGCAGCCAGATGCCTGCGGCAATGAGCGCCACCGCAATGACCATGGTGGGGATGGCTCTGGTCACCGAATAGGCCACATCGGGGCTCAGGCTGTACAGCAGTTCGAAGAGCAGGGGTTCCAGCAGCATATCGTACAGCGCCCAGATGCCCAGCGCGATCAGCCCCCAGCCCAGCAGGCGGTTGTGCTTGGGGACCATCCGTTTCAAATCCTCCCAGTCGCCCAGAAGCAGCAGCGAATCGGGTTTGGGGTCCCCGGCGGCCAGGTGGCGGATCAGGTCGTAGGTGTCGAAGAAGCTGAACATCCAGACGATGAACATGGTGACGACCAGCGGCCCGGCCAGCGCGCCCAGCATGAAGGAGGCGCAGAACAGCGTGATGAGCGAAAGCCCGCGCTGCATGTAGCCGTAGTACATCTGCCCGGCGCCGGGGATACAGGCGAAAATGAAGGTCAGTAAAGCGTTCTTTTTCATGGTCTCAATCTCCCTTGGCGGGCTGCCCGCCGTCATCTTTGTGTTGCAGTTGGGCCAGGCCGTTCCCGGCGGCCTGGGTGAACTGGTCGAAGGCGTCGCCCAGGCCGGCATAGAAGTCGCCGACAGTGGCGTTGACCCACTGGCCGAAGCTGGCCCGCGGCTCGGCGGGCTGGATGGCGCGCTGCGCCGCGCGCTGGCTGCCGCCCATCGAAACGAAGCCCCACAGCATGAAGCAGAGCACCACGGCGGCCGCCGCCGATACATAACGGTTGGTCATGATGCGGAACCGCCGCAGCCGCATCAGGTTCTGCACCTGGGGGATCAGGTCGCGCATGGGCTGCTGCAGGCAGGCGGGCGCGGCGTCGATCAGTTCGGTGTAGCGCAGCAGGCAGTAATCGCAGAAACTCAGGTGTTCGGCCGCCTCCAGCGCGCCCAGGTCGTCCAGCGTGCCGTCCTTCAGGGCGTACAGGCCGTCGTCGGTCAGGTGGCCGTCGGCATCAAAGAGGTCGTTGTTGTCAAAATACAGGCTCATTCCTTCAGCCTCCTTTCGTTGATCTGGCGGCGCAGCAGCAGTTTGGCGCGCCACAGCTGGTTGTTCACGGTGGTCTGGGGGCGGCCGGTCAGGGCCGCGATCTCGGCGGTGTCTTTGTGCTGCAAAAAGTACAGCACCGCGATCTTGCCGTAGGGTTCCCGCAGGCCGCGGATCAGATCCTCCAGTTCCTCGGCCCCGGCCCGGGTGGCAAGCTGTTCCGCCGGGTCGGCCGCGTCGCCCGGCGGGGCGCCGCGGGGCTCCGGCAGGGCGTCGTCACCCGGGGCTTCCACCCGGCGCACCCAGGCGCTTTTCAGGTGGTCCTTGCATTTGTTGGC
>NBJMC04201__coassemble_1642_pt1 | contig 11363 bp, 8 predicted proteins | sample NBJMC04201__metabat2_high_PE_018 | metagenome-assembled genome bin NBJMC04201 | reverse complement strand
GGCAAGACCGGCCGGGTCTACGGCGACCTGAACACCCTGCTGGTGATGATGAAGGGCATCCCCCTGGCCTATGACAAGGACATGCAGGAGGACAAGGAGGCTATCTTCGACGCGGTGGACACGCTGGAACTCTGCCTGCGCACCATCACCCCCATGCTGGCCACCATGACCCCGCTGCCGGAAAACATGCGCCGCGCGGCGGCCAAGGGGTTCATCAATGCCACCGACTGCGCCGACTACCTGACCAAGAAAGGCATGCCGTTCCGGGATGCCTACAAGTGCACCGGCGCCATGGTGGCGGCCTGCATCGCCGCCGACAAAACGCTGGAAGAACTGACCCTGGACGAGTTCCGGCAGTACAGCGATCTGTTCGAGGAAGATGTGTACCATGCCATCGACCTGACCACCTGCTGCGAGGGCCGCACCAGCTACGGCGGGCCTGCCAGGGCCAGCGTGCTGCATCAGATCGAACTGGTCAAAGAGAAACCGAAAGCCTAACAAAAGAAACAGGTGGTTTTGTGGCAAAGTATAAGATTTTTGTGGATGGTTCCGCCGGCACCACCGGCCTGCGCATCGCCGACCGGCTGGCGGCCCGTCCGGAGTTTGAGATCCTGACCATCCCGGAGGGCGACCGCAAGAACGTCCGGGCCCGGGCTGCCGTCATCAACGAGAGTGATCTCTCCTTCCTCTGCCTGCCCGACGCGGCGGCCCGGGAAGTGGCGCCGCTGCTGCGGCCCGACGTGCGGGTGCTGGACACCTCCACCGCCCACCGCACGGCCCCCGGCTGGCTCTACGGCCTGCCGGAACTGCCCGGGACCCGGGCGGCGCTGGCCGCGGCCACCCGCGTGGCGGTGCCCGGCTGCCATGCCACCGGGTTCATCGCGCCGGTGGCGCCGCTGGTGGCTGCGGGGCTGCTGCCCCGCAGCGCGCACCTGTGCTGCTACAGCCTGACGGGGTATTCCGGCGGCGGCAAGACGATGATCGCCGCGTATCAGGCGCCCCGGCAGGACCCGGCCCTCAGCGCCCCGCGCCCCTACGGGCTGGCGCTGCACCACAAGCATCTGCCCGAAATGCGCGCCGTCACCGGGCTGGAAACTGCGCCCAACTTCGTACCCATCGTGGCCGATTACTACGCGGGCATGGTGACGATGGTCCCGCTGGACCTGGAGGCCCTGGGCCTGACGGCGCGGCAGGTGGCCGATGCGCTGGCCGCCGCCTACGCGGGCGGGCCGGTGGTCACGGTGCATCCGCTGAACGAGGGCACCGACGGGGGCTTCCTGGCTTCCAACGCCCTGGCGGGCTCCGACCGGCTGGAGATCTTCTGCCTGACGGACCCCGAAGGCAACCAGATGCAGCTCATCAGCCGGTTCGACAATCTGGGCAAGGGTTCGTCGGGCGCGGCCGTGCAGTGCATGAACCTGATGCTGGGGCTGGACGAATGTGCGGGTCTGGCCCTGTAAGGTTCCTCAAAGAAGGAAACAGTCGCGCACGGCAATTGCCTAACGCTCCTGTTTCCTCCTTTGGATTCTCCTTCGACAAAATTTTACCCAAAATCGCGCACTCGTCGCAGGCTTCTCGCACACAATTTTGGATAAAATTTCCCTGTCGGTGTCTCCATCGCCGGTACATGCCCGTCGATGGAGACGCTTTTGAAAATCATGCAGGTGCCGCGAGGAGAAAAAACAAATCACAATAAACGGGGCCGGCGCCCGACGCAGCCCTTGAACAGCCCAAAACAGAGAGAGGAAAGAAAACCATGGAAACTGCAATTTTTCAGCCGGTGCCGGGCGGGATCTGCGCGGCCAAAGGCTTTTCCGCCGCAGGGGTGCACTGCGGCATCCGGCGCAACCATTCCAAACTGGACCTGGCGCTGATCAAGGCGGACGTGCGCTGTGCGGGCGCAGGCTGCTACACCACCAACAAGGTCTACGGCGCGCCCATCACGGTGGACCGGGAACACCTGGCCGACGGCTACGCCCAGGCCATCCTCGTCAACAGCGGCAACGCCAATACCTGCGCGCCGAACGGCGTCCAGCTGGCCAACGATACCTGCGGCCTGGTGGCAAAGGCCCTGGGCATCGACGCCGCCGACGTGCTGCCCGCCTCCACCGGCGTGATCGGGCAGGCCATGGAGCTGGCCCCCTTTGAAGCGGGCGTCCCGGCCGCCGCCGCCCGGCTGCGCGCCGACGCAGAGGGCAGCCGCGAGGCCGCCACCGCCATCATGACCACCGACACCCACCCCAAAGAGTATGCCGTGGCCTTTACCGCCGGCGGCAGGACCTGCCATATCGGCGCCATCGCCAAGGGTTCCGGCATGATCCATCCCAACATGGCGACCATGCTGCTGTTCATGACCACCGACGCCGGGGTGGAGCCCGCCGTGCTGCAGCAGGCCCTTTCCACCGTGGTGCCGGCCACCTTCAACCAGATCTCGGTGGACGGCGACACCTCCACCAACGATACCGTGCTGCTGCTGGCCTCCGGTCTGGCGGGGGTGCAGATCCTGCCCGGAACGCCGGATTATGCGGCCTTCCTGGCGGCGCTGACCGCCGTGGCCGAGCACCTGTGCAGGGAACTGGCCGCCGACGGCGAGGGCGCCACCAAGCTGCTGGAATGCACCGTTACCGGCGCGCCCGACCTGGAAACAGCCCGGGCCGTCAGCAAGAGCGTCATCCACTCCACGCTGTTCAAGGCCGCCATGTTCGGGGCCGACGCCAACTGGGGCCGGGCGCTGTGCGCCATCGGCTACACGCCGGGGGATTTTGATGTTTCCCGGACCGCCGTGCGGCTGCGCAGCCGGGCGGGCGAAGTGTTCGTGTGCGAGAACGCCGCCTACCACCCCTACAGCGAGGAGGAAGCCGCCAAAGTCCTGCAGGAAAACGAGATCCAGATCCTGGTGGACCTGGGCTGCGGCAGCGCTGCGGCCAAGGCCTGGGGTTGCGACCTGACCTACGACTACGTGAAGATCAACGGCGATTACCGCACCTGACGGCGGAGGGGGCACGGGCATGAAAAACGAAGAAATGGCGCTGCTTTTCAGCGAAGCGACGCCCTATATTCAGAAATACCACGGTAAGACGCTGGTCATCAAGTACGGCGGCAACGCCATGGTCAACGATACGCTCAAACTGGCCGTGATGAACGACCTGGTCACGCTGACGCTGCTGGGCGTGCGGGTGGTGCTGGTACACGGCGGCGGTCCGGCCATCAACGAGATGCTGGCCCGCGTCGGCAAGGAGTCCAAATTCGTGGGCGGCCTGCGCTACACCGACAAGGAGACCATGGAGATCGTCCAGCAGGTGCTGGCGGGCCGGGTCAACAAGGACCTGGTGGCGCTGCTCAAGGGCCGGGGCGTGGGCCTGTGCGGTATGGACGGCCACATGCTCACCTGCGCCCGCAAGTCCGACGCGGACCTGGGCTATGTGGGGGAGATCGAGCGGGTGGACACCACCCTGATCGAACACCTGCTGGCCGACAGCTTCATCCCGGTGATCGCCACCGTGGGCATGGACGGCAACGGCGTGCCCTACAACATCAACGCCGACACCGCCGCCGCCGAGATCGCCATCGCCCTCCACGCCGAAAAGCTGGTGAGCATGACCGACATCGTGGGCCTGCTCTACGACAAAAACGACGAGTCCACCCTGATCCCCGAGGTGGAAGTCTCCGAGATCGAGGGCTACAAACAGGCGGGGGTCATCGCCGGGGGCATGCTGCCCAAGATCGAAGGCATGGCCGACGCCATCTACCAGGGCGTCCACGAGGCCGTCATCATCGACGGCCGGGTGCCCCATTCCATTCTGCTGGAGATGTTCTCCGACCGCGGGGCGGGCACCATGTTCTACCGCCGCGGCAGCCGGTAAGGAGGGAAGGCCATGAATACGCAAGCGATCATCGCGCGGGACGACGCCAACGTCCTGCACACCTACGGCCGCAGCCCCATCGCCCTGGTGGAAGGCCGCGGCATGTATGCCCGGGACGCCGAGGGGCGGGAATATCTCGATTTTACCTCCGGCATCGGGGTCAACGCCCTGGGGTTCTGCCACCCGGCCTGGGTGGCGGCCGTCACCGCCCAGGCGGCCAAGCTGCAGCATACCTCCAACCTGTACTACACCGAGCCCTGCGGCGCCCTGGCGGAAGAACTCTGCCGCCGCACCGGGCTGGACGCGGTGTTTTTCGGCAACTCCGGCGCCGAAGCCAACGAGGGCGCCATCAAGGCCGCCCGCAAATACAGCGTGGATACCTACGGCCCCGGCCGCAGCCGGGTGCTCACGCTGGTCAACTCCTTCCACGGGCGCACCCTGGCCACCCTGACCGCCACCGGGCAGGAGGTGTTCCACCGGGATTTCGGCCCCTTCCCCGAGCAGTTCGCCTACGTTCCGGCAGGGGACTTCGGGGCGCTGGAAGCCGCCGCCGGGCCCGATACCTGCGCCCTGATGCTGGAACTGGTCCAGGGGGAGGGGGGCGTCGTCGCCCTGGAAAAAGCCTACGTGGAGCAGGTGGCCGCCTTCTGCAAGGCGCGGGACATCCTGCTGCTGGTGGACGAGGTGCAGACCGGCGTGGGCCGCACCGGCACGTTTTTGGCCTGTGAACAGTACGGCCTGCAGCCCGACATCGTCACCCTGGCCAAGGGCCTGGGCGGCGGGCTGCCCATCGGCGCGGTGCTCATGACCCGCAAAGTGGCGCAGCACATGGGCCCCGGCAGCCACGGGTCCACCTTCGGCGGCAACCCGGTGGCCTGCGCGGGGGCGCTGGCCGTGCTGGGGGAACTGACCGATGACCGGCTGGCAAAGGACAACGCCCTGGCCGCGGCCCTGCGGGCGGGGCTGCAAACGCTGCCCCATGTACAGGCCGTCACCGGCCTGGGCCTGATGGTGGGCGTCGCCTTTGCGGACGGCGTCAGCGCCGCCGCGGTGCGCACGGCCTGCGAACGGCAGGGCCTGCTGGTGCTCACGGCCAAGACCCGCCTGCGGCTGCTGCCGCCGCTGATCCTGACGCAGGAGGATGTGGACAAAGCCCTTGCCATCCTGCGTTCCGTGTTGGAGAGTTTGTGATGAAACATCTGCTGAAACTGGGCGGCCTGACGCCGCAGGAGATCCTGCATTTCCTGGATGTGGCCGACGAATACAAACGCCTGCACCGGGCCGGGCAGGACCCCAAAGACCTGCAGGGCAGGGCGGTGGCGCTGGTGTTTGCCAAACATTCCACCCGCACCCGCGCCAGCCTGGAGGTGGGGATCTACCAGATGGGCGGGCTGGGCACCTACCTGAGCGCCCACGATTTGCAGACTGCCCGGGGCGAACCCATCCAGGATACCGCCCGGGTGCTGGGCCGGTACTATGACGCCATCGTCTGCCGCACCTACAAGCAGACCGACCTGGACGCGCTGGCGCAGTACAGCGGGGTGCCGGTGATCTCCGGCATGACGGACTACGCCCACCCGCTGCAGGTCCTCACCGACCTGATGACCGTGCGGGAATACAAGGGCCGCCTGACCGGGCTGCAGGCCGGGTTCATCGGCGACGGGTACAACATGGCCAACAGCCTCATTGCAGGCTGCCTGGCCGTGGGCATGCGGCTGACCGTGGCCTGCCCCCGGGGCTACCGTCCGGCGGCGGATGTGCTGCGGCTGGCACAGGGGTACGGCGATGCGTTCCGGCTGGTGAGCGACCCCGACGAGGCCGCCCGGGACGCCGACGTGCTGTTTACCGACGTGTGGGTCAGCATGGGCATGGAGCGGGAGGCGGAGCGCCGCCGCCGGGATTTTACCGGCTACACGGTGGACGCCGCCCGTCTGGCGCTGGCCAAACCCGATTGCATGGTGCAGCACCCGCTGCCCGCCCACCGCGGGGAGGAGATCGCTCCCGACGTGCTGGAACAGCACGCCGCCGAGATCTTCGACGAGGCTGAGAACCGCCTGCATATGGGCAAGGCCGTGCTGGCCGTGCTGCTGGCGGGGAAATAAAAAAGTGCAAGGGGGCGGGCCGCGCAGGCCCGCCCCCTGCCGGTTCGTGCAGCATAAAGGCTACCCGTTTGTGTGGCATTGCAGGGCGGGGTCTTGACCCCGCCGCGGCCGTTCGCCATGGCCCGGAACGCCCCGGGCCGCGGCTACGTCCCCGGGCGGCATACATGCCGCCCCTACATCCGTATTTTTTGCTCGTTGCAAACCGGGCACGTAGCAACACCGGGAACGCCCCCTTGCCGGTTCGTGCCGGGGTGCCCGCTATGCGTAGGGGCGGCCTGCAGGCCGCCCGCGGCACCTCCCGTTGCCGTGCGGTCTACGGGTTTGCCACCCGTTTGTGTGGCATTGTAGGGCGGGGTCTTGACCCCGCCGGAGCCGTTTGCCATGGCCCGGAACGCCCCGGGCCGTGGCTACGTCCCCGGGCGGCATACAGGCCGACCCTACATCCGTATTTTTTGCTCGTTGCAAACCGGGCACACGGCAACACAGGGAATGTCCACGGCGGGGTCAAGACCCCGCCCTACAGACCAGGGGAAAGGGGCGCGCGAAACCGTAAAAACTGCTGCTAAAAATTTCTCCGGGCCGCGCAGACTTCCCTTGCCGGTTCGTGCCGGGGTGCCCGCTATGCGTAGGGGCGGCCTGCAGGCCGCCCGCGGCACCTCCCGTTGCCGTGCGGTTATGGGTTTACCGCCCGTTTGTGTGGCATTGTAGGGCGGGGTCTTGACCCCGCCGGAGCCGTTCGCCATGGCCCGGAACGCCCCGGGCCGCGCCCACGTCCCCGGGCGGCATACATGCCGCCCCTACATCCGTATTTTTGCTCGTTGCAAACCGAAAACGGGCAATAGCCGGTGGTGACGATGGCGTCGATGCCGTCCCGCTGCAGCCCGGCGTCGGCCAGGGCTTCCTCCAGCGCGCGTTCGGCCCCGATGGCGGCCCCCGCGCCGGTGGGCAGGATGATGCCGGCCACCAGTTTGCGCATTGCGCAAAAAACAGAGGGTTTCCCGGCCGGAAGCCGGAAAACCCTCGTCCCTCCCCGCGGGAGGCTGTTTTCTGCGCAGATACTATCCGTATTTTACACCCATGCACCGTCAAAATCCATCCTTTTTTGGACAAAACGGCGCTTCCTGTGCGGTCATACCCGCTGGACCGGGGCCCCGCCGCCAGGGACGGGGATGGCGCAGTGCCGCAGGCAGCCGGCAAACAGCAGGGAACTGATCCCCCAGGTCAGCGGGTAGGCCCAGAAGATCACCGCGATCAGGGGGATCAGCTGCACCGTCACCGTGATATAGGCGATGCGTACCGCACACCAGATGGAGAGCATGATGGCCATGGGCACCACCGGCCGGCCCAGCCCGCGCAGGATGCCCGCGCAGCAGTGGCTGAAAGCCAGCAGGCAGTAGAACAGGGCCACCGTGCGGGCCTGCTGCACGCCGAAGGCAATGACGCCGGGTTCGGAGTTGAACAGGCCGATCAGCTGCGGCGCCAGGGCGAACATCCCCACGCCGATGCCCTCCGCCAGCAGGCAGGAGGCCGCCAGGCCGAAGCGCATGCTGCTGCGGACCCGGTCGGGGCGGCCGGCGCCCACGTTCTGGCTCACGAAGGTGGCCAGCGCCATGGAAAAGCAGGTCACCGGCAGAAAAGCGAACCCTTCCAGCTTGCTGTAAGCCCCGCACCCGGCCATGGCCTGGGCGCCGAAAGCGTTGATGTTGGCCTGCACGATGACGTTGGCCAGGGAGACCACCGAGTTCTGCAGCCCGGAGGGCACGCCCTGGGCGATGACGGCGCGCAGCGTGGCGGGATGGAAGCGCACCTGCCGCCAGCGCACGCCGTAGGCGGCTTCGGTGCAGGTCAGGCGGCGGAAGGCCAGCAGGGCGCTGACCGTCTGGGAGAGGATGGTGGCCAGGGCCGCGCCGCCCACGCCCATATGCAGCCCGGCAATGAACCACAGGTCGAGCACCACGTTGAGCAGCGAAGCCACGATCAGGTAGATCATGGGGCTGCGGCTGTCGCCCACCGACTGCAGGATGCTGGCTTCCACGTTGTACATGACAACGGACAGCGAACCGATGAAATAGACCCGGAAATAGACGATGGAATCCCCGAGCACCTCCGGCGGGGTGCCCATCCAGCGCAGGATCTGCGGGGTGAGCAGCACGCCCGCCGCACTCAGGACTGCGCCGGCGGTCAGGCCCAGGGCCACCGTGGTATGTACGACGCGGCGCAGCGCTTCCGCATTGCCGGAACCGTAGTGCCGCGCCACCAGCACCCCTGCGCCCAGGCTGACGCCGTTGACGAACCCGGTCAGCAGGAAGATCAGACTGCCCGACGACCCGACGGCCGCCAGCGCCTCGCCGCCCAGAAAGTTGCCCACGATGAGGGAGTCCACCGCATTGTACAGCTGCTGGAACAGGTTGCTGAAAAAAATCGGCACGGCGAACAGCAGCATCCCCCGCATCACGCTGCCGCGGGTCAGCGAAACATCCTTTTCGGCCACAGGCACATCCACTCCTCGCTCTGATCGCATTTCGTCCTCTATCCTACGCGCCGCCCCGCAGAATGTCAATACAGGGCGCCGCCGGCGGGCCGGGAACTGCAAAAAAACTTGTGGACTGCGGCAAAACCCTGTATAATATACCATGTATCCATGAAAAACGGGGGGATATGGGGCATGAATATCCAATTGCAAGACCTCACCAAGCAGTTCCCGGCCCGCGGCAAAAAAGCCCGGGGCGCGGTCACGGCGGTGCGGGACCTGACCTTTGAAGTGCCGGACGGCAAACTGGTGGGGCTGCTGGGGCCTTCGGGCTGCGGCAAGTCCACCACGCTGAACATGATCTGCGGGCTGGAAACGCCCACTGCGGGCCGGATCTTTTTCGGCGGCGAGGATGTGACCGCGCTGCCGCCGGAACTGCGGGGCGTGGGCATGGTGTTCCAGAACTATGCCCTTTACCCCCACCTGACGGTGCTGCAGAACATCACCTTCCCGCTGGAAAACCTGAAAGGCGCGCAGAAACTGACCAAAGCCGAGATGCGCCGCCGCGCGCTGGAAACCGCCGCCCTGGTGCAGATCGAACCGCTGCTGGACCGCAAGCCGAAGGAACTGTCCGGCGGGCAGCAGCAGCGGGTCGCCATTGCCCGCGCGCTGGTCAAGGCGCCGCGGGTACTGCTGCTGGACGAGCCGCTGTCCAACCTGGACGCCCGCCTGCGCCTGCAGACGCGGGAGGAGATCTGCAAGATCCAGAAAAAGACCGGCATCACCACGCTGTTCGTCACCCACGACCAGGAGGAAGCCATGAGCATCTCGGACTTCATCGTGGTCATGAGGGACGGCGTGCTGATGCAGCAGGGCGCGCCCCAGCAGGTCTACGACGACCCCGCCTGCCTGTTTGTGGCCAAATTCCTGGGCACGCCGCCCATCAACGTCTTTGCCGGCGAGGTGAAGGACGGCATGCTGCTGCTGGCAGGGCAGAAGGCGCTGCCCGTGCCCGGCGCGCCCGACGGCGAAGTATGGGCCGGCGTGCGGCCCGAGGGGTTCGTGCCGGCCGCCGGCGGCCCGGTGGCGTGCGCCCTCAGCCGGGTGGAGGTGCTGGGCCGGGATACCAGCATCGTCTGCACCCATCCCGCCCTGGAAGGGGACACCGTGCGCGCCATCGTCCGGCCCGAAGAGCTCACCGCCCCCGTGGACGGGGCCGTCCGTTTTGCCCTCAAGCCGGACAAGGTGTTCCTGTTCGGCCGCGGGGACGGGCAGCGCATTCGGTTCGGCGGCCGTGCCGCCCGCGCGTAAGGGGGCAGGAAGATGGACCGCAATTCCAAAAAAGCATGGCTTTACCTGCTGCCGTCGCTGGTGCTGCTGGGGCTGTTCCTGGTCTACCCGCTGATCGACGTGGCCGTCTACTCGCTGGAGGAATGTTTCAACTTTGCCTCCCAGACCTACCAGGGCGTGGGGCTGTACAACTATTCCTACGTGCTGCATGACCCCTACTTCCTGCAGGCGGTGGAAAACACCTTCGTGCTGGTCATCATCACGGTGCCGGTCTCCACCATCCTGGCGCTGGTCATCTCCACGGCGCTGTCCTCCATCCGGCCGCTGCGCAAACTCTACCAGACCGTCTACTTCCTGCCCTACGTGACCAACACGCTGGCCGTGGGGCTGGTGTTCATGGTGCTGTTCCAGCGCACCGAATACACCGACGGCCTGGTGAACCTGATGCTGGCCTGGTTCGGCGCGGGGCCCGTCGATTTTATCAACGGCCCCCACTGGGCCAAGATGTTCGTGCTCTGCTTTTACACCGTCTGGGTGGTGCTGCCCTTCAAGATCCTGGTGCTGACCAGCGCGCTGGCCTCGGTCAACGACGAATACTACAAGGCCGCCCGGGTAGACGGCACCAGCTGCACCCGCATCTTCTTCCGCATCACGCTGCCCATGATCTCGCCCATGATCGTCTACCTGGTCATCACCGGGTTCATCGGCGCGTTCAAGGCCTACAGCGACGCGGTGGCCCTGTTCGGCACCGACCTGAACGCCGCGGGCATGAACACCATCGTGGGCTATGTCTACGATATGCTCTACGGCGACAGCGGCGGCTACCCGTCCTATGCCTCGGCGGCGGCCATCCTGCTGTTCGTCATCGTGCTGACCATCACCTGCATCAATCTGCTGGTCACCCGCAAGCGTGGGGAAGGGGGCGTGTCACTGTGAACCACGAAGCCTGCGAACAAAAACGGCAGGCCCTGCGCCGGCGCGAAAACCTGCGCAGGGCGCTGACCTACCTGTTCCTGAGTTTCTGGGCCGTGGTGGTGCTGTTCCCGTTCTACTGGATGGTGCTCACCTCGCTCAAAAGCTACGGGGCGTACAACTCCGAGCATGTGCCGGTGTTCTTCACCACCGAGCCCACGCTGGAAAACTACCGCAACGCGTTCACCGCCGTGCCGCTGGGCGGCTACCTGCTGAACACGCTGATCTTCTCGGCCGTCACCACCGCCGTCATGGTGGTGGTCAGCACGCTGGCGGCCTACGCCTTCGCCCGGCTGCGCTTCCGGGGCAAAAACCTGCTGTTCGGGCTGTTTTTGTCCATGATGATGATCCCCACCGAACTGGTGGTCATCACCAACTTCGTCACCATCACCAACTGGGACCTGCGCAACAGCTTTGCGGGCCTGATCCTGCCCTCCATCACCTCGGTGTTCTATATCTATCTGCTCAAGGAAAACTTTGAACAGGTGCCCGACGAACTCTACCGCGCCGCCAAGGTGGACGGCACCTCCGACCTCAAATATCTGTGGAAGGTCATGATCCCCATCTGCCGCCCCACCCTCGTCACCATCACCATCCTCAAACTGATCGAGTGCTGGAACTCCTACGTCTGGCCCCGGCTCATCACCGACGACCCGGCCTACTACC
>NBJMC04201__coassemble_1353_pt1 | contig 13161 bp, 13 predicted proteins | sample NBJMC04201__metabat2_high_PE_018 | metagenome-assembled genome bin NBJMC04201 | reverse complement strand
TTATTCAAAATGGAGCACGCCTTGACAACGGCCCTGGATCGTTATATCATACCGCTAACACATAACGCTGCTATACGGAGGGACAGTATGGATGTAAAAGCGCCGGACACCTTGGAGAAGATCCAGCAGGCCGCGCTGGAAGAGTTTTCGCAGAAGGGCTTTCTGGGCGCTTCCTTGCGGCAAATCGTTAAGAATGCCGGGGTGACGACAGGGGCCTTCTATGGCTATTTTTCCAGCAAGGAGGCCCTGTTCGCGTCTATTGTGGAACCTCACGCAGCCGCACTGATGGGCAAGTTTATGGAAGCGCAGACCACGTTTGCCGAACTGCCGGAAAAAGAGCAGCCGGAGCACATGGGGATAGAATCCAGCCAGTGTCTGAATTGGATGGTGGAGTATATCTGCGCCCATCGCCAGCCGGTGAAGTTGCTGCTGTGCAAAGCCGAAGGGACCAGTTACGAACACTTCGTTCACAACATGGTGGAGCAGGAGGTGGAGTATACCATTCGCTATATGGGAGTGTTGCGGCGCTTGGGACGGGAGATCCCGGAACTGGATCGCTCACTGTGCCACATCATAGCCAGCGGAATGTTCAATGGGGTTTTCGAAATCGTGGTACATGATATGCCTCATGACCAGGCTGTGCGAAATGTAGACCAGCTCCGAACCTTCTACACGGCAGGGTGGATGAAATTGATGGAACAATAACGCCGCCCCTGTAAGGAGGACGCGGCTGCGTCCAGACCCGCGTTCAAGATACAGGCGGCAAATTCAAGGCTGATTTTCCTGTCAGGTGAACAATTGCGGGCAGGGAAGGGCGGCAACGTGTGGATTAGACTGCGTTGCTCATCTTGTTGCGCGGCGCACGCCGTCAGTTCCGACAGTTCCACTGTATCCGCCTGTATTTGCGCAGCGCGCCCGGTTCACGTCCTCCACGGCGGGCTAGCAATGAAAAATGTTCCGTAGCATGCAGGAATCTTATAAAAATTATACTCTATCCGCGATGGAAATCAAGTCCAGGGCAGGTGCGGAAAAACGGGTGGAACAGCCGCTTCCCTTCACGGTTCCCTTCTGGCTTTGCCGAACAGATATTTTCTGGAGACCCATCCCGCCAGCCGGTAATGCCAGGGGCGCAGAGCTTTGTCGGCTTCCCGGAGCAGCGTGCGGATCGGCAGATGCTGCGGGCAATGCTGTTCGCAGCGGCCGCAGCCAACGCACTGGGTCGCAAAAGCGGGTTCCCGCCGCAGCGAAACGACTTGCCAGTACTCCCGCCGCCCGGTGCGTTTGTTTTCGGTGAACATCTCGTTATAACAGCGGAACGCGCCGGGGATATCCACGCCTTTGGGGCAGGGCATGCAGTAACCGCAGCCGGTGCAGGGAGCCTTGACCTGGCGGCTGATCTCCTTTTTTACCCGGTCCAACAGGGCAAAATCCTCTTTTGTCAATTCGTGCGGACGTACGCTGCCGGCGATCCGGCAATTTTCCTCCAACATTTCCAGGCTGTTCATGCCGGATAATACACAGGTGATCTCGGGCTGGTCCCAAAGCCAGCGCAGCGCCCACTCGGCCGCGCTCCAGCCCCGCTCACTCTCGCGAAACAGGCGGCGGGCGCCTTCGGGCAGCAGGTTGACCAGTTTGCCGCCGCGCAGCGGTTCCATAATGATGACCGGGAGCCTCCGGGCGGCGGCAGCCTGCAGTCCGGCCCGTCCGGCCTGACTGTTCTCGTCCATATAATTGTACTGGATCTGGCAGAAATCCCAATCATAGCAATCCAGCAGCTGCACGAACATCCCGGTAGCGCCGTGAAAACTGAACCCTACCTGCCGGATCTGGCCGGATGCCTTCTTCGCGTCCAGCCATTCCCGGACGCCCACAGCTTCCAGTTTGCGCCAACTCTCCACGTCGGTGAGCATGTGCATGAGGTAGAAATCCACATGGTCGGTGCGCAGACGGCGCAATTCTTCCGTGAAATAGCGTTCGAGGTCAGCGGAACTGCGCACAAGATACTGGGGCAGCTTGGTGGCAATGTTGACCTGGTCCCGGCAGTGATTGCGGTCCAGGATCTCGCCCAGCGCAGCTTCGTTGCCCGGGTAGATGTATGCGGTATCGAAATAGTTCACACCTGCCCGGATGGCAGCCAGGACTTCCTGTTCGGCTTTGTCCAGGTCGATGCCTGTGCCCTTGCGGGTAAATCGCATACAGCCATACCCCAGAATGGAGAGCGGCCGGCCCTGTTTATCGTTGCGGTATTGCATGTTTGCCTCCGTACCCGGCGCCGGGCCGGGCTGTTGTCTGTAAGTCTTCGGACCTGCGGCCCGACTCTTTTATTATAGGGGCTTGCCGTACCAAACACAAGGCTTTTCCTGAGCAGAAGCCCTTGCCTGTCTGCAGCAGGATGATGTACAATACAGGCGGGTGAAACAGTGATGATAATTCAAATTCAGGACGAACTGGATCTTTCCAAAATTGCGGAAAGCGGCCAGTGCTTCCGTGTGGCACAGGTCGCGGGGCAGTACCGTTTTATGACCGGCCCCAAAGTCCTTTACATCCGGCCGCTGGGCGCAGGCCGCTATGAAGCCGCTTGCTCGGAAAGCGAGTGGCAGCAGGTCTGGTCGCCCTATTTTGATTTGCAGAGAAACTACGCGGCTGTACGCAGGAGCATCGCTGGCGACGCCTTTATGCGGCAGGCTGCCGAAAGCGGACGCGGCGTGCGGGTTTTGCGGCAGGACCCCTGGGAGATGCTGGTCACCTTTATTATTTCCCAGAGAAAGAATATCCCGGCGATCCAGAAGGCGGTGGAGGCACTGGCATCGGCCTTTGGGACGGCATTGCAGACGGAACACGAGACGCTGCATACTTTCCCCACGCCGCAGGCGCTGTGCGCGGCAGGGGAGCCGGGGCTGCGGCAATGCGGCCTTGGGTACCGCGTGCCGTATGTGCAGGATGCTGCCCGGAAAGTATGCGACGGGACGCTCCGCCTGGATGAACTGCCGGGAAAAAGCGATGGCGAACTGTTGGACGCACTCAAGGGGGTCAAGGGCGTAGGGGACAAGGTCGCAAACTGTGTGATGCTCTTTGCCTATGGCCGGACGGCGCGCGTGCCGGTGGATGTTTGGATTCAGCGGATCATGCAGGAACGGTATGCAGGTGCAGATCCGTTTGCTCCTTACGGGGAAAATGCGGGGATCATGCAGCAATATGCTTTCTATTATGTGCAGCACCATAAGGACGCCGTCAAATAAAGGAAAGCGCAGCCTCTGAACGACGGCAAACAGGCCCGCCCCCTGTCGGGGGACGGGCCTGCCTTTGTTCAGTCGTGGATCTTCCAGCCGTTGAGAAAGCGGGCTGTTTCTGCGGTGCTGTGATCAATGATCTCGCTGCGGCCAAGGTCAAGTTTGGCAATGGCGGCCATATCCGCATCGCTGAGGTTGAAATCCCAGATATTGAAGTTTTCCTCCATCCGTTCCCGGTGGATGGACTTGGGGATGATGACGACTCCCCCGCTGGGCGTTCCAGCGCAGTGCCACCTGGGCGGCTGTTTTGTTATATTTCCGGCCGATTTCCGTCAGTATCGGGTGCGTAAAGATGCCGTGTTTGCCCTCGGCCATCGGTCCCCATGCTTCCGGCTGGACGTTCAGAGTTTTCATGTTGCTGATGGCGCCGGTCTGGGCAAAGAAGGGGTGCAGTTCCACCTGGTTGACCATCGGAGCGATGCGGGCGTTCAGGCACAGATCGGTCAGACGGTCCGGGTAAAAGTTGCATACGCCGATGGCACGGATCTTTCCTGCCTCATACAACTCTTCCATGGCCCGCCAGGAGCCGTAGTAGTCGTTCATGGGCTGATGGATCAAATACAGGTCAAGGTAGTCCAGCCCCAGCTTCTGCAAGGAGGTTTCAAAGGCCTTTTTGGCGCTCTCATACCCGGCGTCCTGAATCCACAGCTTGGTGGTAATGAACAGTTCCTCGCGTGGAATGCCGCTTTTGGCGATGGAAGCCCCCACTGCTTCCTCATTGAAATAGGCGGCGGCCGTATCGATGAGCCGGTATCCTACCGAGAGGGCATCGCTTACCGCACGCTCGCAGACGGCGGCCTCCGGCACCTGAAAAACGCCAAAACCTTCCAGCGGCATTTTGACGCCGTTCGATAAAGTTACAGTTTCCATGTTGCATACCTCCTGCTGAACTGCATGGTTTACGCCAAATGTTTCCTTATGCTATCCTCAGCACGGCCCGGCAGAATCTGACTCTCTCCATCGCTTTCTGTGATCCGGGGGTCCGCTGGTTCTCCGTTCCGCGTTTCTCCGTGGCGCACCCGGAGGTCCAACTCAAGGACGATCTCTATGAAAGCGGCAATGCCGGGGAACTTCTTTCCGAAAGGGTCTATGATTTGATCGTCACACCGTACAAAATACAGGATACGCTGTCTATGTGCATCAACTTCGTGGCAATCGTGCTGTCGCTCATGGAAGTGTTGACACCCACTACCGGGGCGCTGGTACACAATGCCGGTTCCTGTTTCGTGGTGCTGGTCGCCGCGCTGCTATACGACAGGAAATTTGAGTGAACGGTATAGCCACCCTTCAGCAAGGCGGTGGAGGTGACCGCGCCGGGAACTTTGCCGGTTACCCGGCAGGCTTCCTCATAAAAGGCGCAGCAGCGGCATTGAGCCGCTGCTGCGTTTATAATCCAGGTGAAATGCGGCCTACAGGTTGCTTTCTTTCTGGTTGACGTTTTTTCTCAGCCAGTTCCCGAGTGCGGTCAGGCACATCAGAACGCTGATCAGGAAGGCGCCGGGAATCAGGACCATCCACCAGGCGCGGGTCAACAGTGCATCTTCTGAAAGAGACAGCATGCTGCCCCAGGAAATGACATCCAGCGGCAACCCGATCCCCATAAAACTCAGCGTGGATTCGGCCACAATTGCGGAACGCACATTCATGACCACCATAAACATTATGGAGGATACAAAATTCGGCGCAAGATGCCAGCGCAGCACGTGGAAAAAGCCGCCTCCCATACATTTTGAGGCAACCACATATTCACTGTTCCGTATCTGCCTTACCTCGGTGCGGACGATCTTGGCAATGCTGCACCAGCTGGTGACACCGATGACCAGGGAGATGGAAAACACCGTCGCTTCACCCAGGATCGCCTGGATAAAAATGGCGGTGAGCAGCGAGGGAACGCTGAGGAAAACTTCCGTCAGACGCATGAGAATGCCGTCCAGCCGTACGGGCGCCATACCGCTGACAGAACCATACAGAATGGCGATGGCCGTGGAGAGGGCGGTGGCCGCAAAGCCAATCAGAAGAGAGACACGGCCGCCATACCAGATGCAGGAAAAAATGTCCCGGCCCAGTGTGTCGGTCCCGAACAGGAATTCGGCATCGGGTGCTTTTGAATAATTGGCAAGATCCAAATACGAGGGATCTTTGGCTGTCCAAAGCCCGGCAAACGCACAGCCCAGCAAGATCAGGCACAAAAAGGTGAGGGGGAGGAAAGGGAATTTCCGCCGGCGCTTGGGGGGCGCTGCGTGCATCTGTTCCGTGCGGATGCCGGCAACAGAGAACAACGCGCGATCCGTCATATGATCTTCACCTCCGAGCCCTCGACCACTTCGGCCGCTTTGATGCGGGGATCAATATGCTCATTGATAATCTGCCCGATCATATTGCAGAAGATGACGGTGACCCCGGTTATCATGCAAAGCACCATCAGCATATTGTAATCGGCATAGCGGGCGCTCTCATAAGCCAGTGTGCCGATCCCCGGATAGGAAAATACCGTTTCCACGACGTAGGTCCCACCAAGGATATGCGGTACGGAAATCGCCATGATGCTGATATAGGACGGCAGGATGTTCCGCAGGCAATGCCGGAACAAGATTTGCCGTTTGTTCAGCCCCTTCGCTTTTCCAAGCAGCACATAGTCGGCACGGGCTTCCTCCAGCAGTTTGTTGCGGACCATATAGGCATAGTACCACAGATGGGCGGACAGCACGATGGTCATGGGCAGAATCAGATGGAGGGCCCGGTCCGCGATATCATCCGCCCTGCCGACACCGTAGGCGCCGCTGCTGGGCAGCCAGCCGAGGGAAACGCAGAATATCACCATTCACGGGAATCGTACAGATGAAGATATTGCAAAACTTCGTAGAGAAGGAAAATAGCACCTCTACTAAAATACTACTTCTAAACCAAACATAAAAGGTCGGCGCTCACAGAGAATGTGAGTGCCGACCTTTTGTTACCCTATCATGCGCTTTGTCTGTGGCGTAAGTGTGGCGTAAATCCGCTTTTTCCTACGCTGAAACCCAGTCGTTTCAAGGGCTTAGAGCATTTATCAATACATGCCGCCCATGTCGCCGCCGGTGGGAGCGGCCGGAGCCGGGGGTTCCGGCAGATCGGCGACCAGGCTCTCGGTGGTCAGGACCATCGAAGCAACGCTGGCAGCATTCTCCAGAGCGGAGCGGGTGACCTTGGTGGGGTCGACGATGCCGGCCTCGATCATGTCATCCACATACTCTTCCTTCTGCGCATCGAAACCGTAGTTGGGCTTGTTGGCCTTCAGGATGTTGTCGATGATAACACTGCCTTCCAGACCGGCGTTCGCGGCGATCTGGCGCAGGGGAGCCTCCAGGGCTTTGCGGACGATTTTGGCGCCGGTGCGCTCGTCGCCTTCCAGAGAAGCGACGATCTTGTCGACAGCGGGGATCGCGTTGATGGTGGCGGTGCCGCCGCCGGCGACGATGCCCTCCTCAACAGCCGCCTTGGTGGCGTTCAGAGCGTCCTCAATGCGGAGCTTCTTGTCCTTCATCTCCACTTCGGTAGCAGCGCCGACCTTGATGACGGCCACGCCGCCGGCCAGCTTTGCCAGACGTTCCTGCAGCTTCTCACGGTCGAAGTCGGAGGTGGCGGTGGAGATCTGGTTGCGGATCTGGGCCACACGGTCGGAGATGGCGTTCTTGTCACCGTTGCCGCCGACGATGGTAGTGTTCTCCTTGGTGACCTTGACCTGACGGGCGGTGCCCAGCAGCTGCATGGTGGCGTCCTTCAGCTCATAGCCCAGGTCGCTGCTGATGACGGTGCCGCCGGTCAGGATGGCGATATCCTGCAGCATCTCCTTGCGGCGATCGCCAAAGCCAGGGGCCTTGACGGCAACCACATTCAGGCCGCCGCGCAGACGGTTGATGATCAGGTTGGACAGGGCGTCGCCCTCCACATCTTCCGCGATGATGAGCAGCTTGCGGCCGGACTGGATGACCTGCTCAAGCAGGGGAACCAGATCCTGGAAGACGCTGATCTTCTTGTCGGTGATCAGCACGGAGCAGTCCTCATAGACGGTCTCCATCTTCTCGGTATCGGTGACCATATAGGGGGTCACATAGCCGCGGTCAAACTGCATGCCTTCCACAACCTCGGTGTAGGTCTCGGCAGTGGTCTTGTTCTCCTCGATGGTGATCACGCCGTCGGCGGTGACCTTCTCCATCGCATCGGCGATCAGCTGGCCGATCTCAGCGTCGCCGGCAGAAACAGTACCGACACGGGCGATGTCCTTGCTGCCGTTGACCTTCTGGCTGTTGGCTTTGACGGCTTCCACAGCGGCGCTGACAGCCTTCTGCATGCCGCGCTTGATGTCCATGGGGTTGGCGCCGGCGGTCACGTTCTTCATGCCTTCGTTGACCAGGGCCTGGGCCAGAACCGTCGCGGTGGTGGTGCCGTCACCGGCGGCGTCGTTGGTCTTGGTGGCCACTTCGCGCACCAGCTGAGCGCCCATGTTCTCAAACTCGTCCTTCAGCTCAATCTCCTTGGCGATGGTCACGCCGTCGTTGGTGATGAGCGGGCTGCCGAACTTTTTGGCAAGCACCACGTTGCGGCCTTTGGGGCCCAGGGTGACCTTGACGGTATCAGCAAGCTGGTCGATGCCGGCGCACAGCGCCTTGCGGGCGTCAGCGCCCTGTTTGATCTGTTTAGCCATAAAGCATTATCTCCTTTTATTGTAAAGAATCAACGGAAAAGGGAGAGGGTTACTCCTCCACCACGGCGAGAATATCGCTCTGGCGGACGATGGTGCATTCCTCGCCGTCCACCTTGACTTCAGTACCGGCATATTTGCTCGTCAGCACTTTGTCGCCGACCTTGACAATCATTTCGACTTCCTTGCCGTCGACCATGCCGCCCGGGCCAACGGCCAGGACCTCGGCCACCTGCGGCTTTTCCTTCGCGGAGCCGGACAGGATCAGGCCGCCTTTGGTGGTCTCTTCTTCCTCGACCAGCTTGATGACAACACGGTCTGCAAGAGGTTTGATTTTCATGATGAAAGATCCTCCCTTATAAAAGATTTCTCTTCAAAGATTTGGTTTAGCACTCGCTTCTCTTGAGTGCTAAACATATAATATACACTTTCTCCGGAAAAATCAAGAGGTTTTTATATAAAATTTTTATGAACATGGAGTTCAAAGGAACCGGGAGGTGCCTGCGGAACAAAAAAGCCTGCCGTCCGGCTGGGAGGCAGGCAACAAAAATGCCCACCTGCGCCGCAAGACCGGCAACAGGTGGGCGCCGCATGGAGCTAGTAGTCGGACTTGAACCGACGACCTGCTGATTACGAATCAGCTGCTCTACCAACTGAGCCATACTAGCGCGCAAAGGCAACATCCCTATTATACAGGTTTTTGGGCGCAAGTCAAGTCCTGCGGTGAAAAAACCTGAAAAAACGTTGCCGTTGCATTCAGCAGCAGACGTTCAGCAACTGGGCGCGCCCATGCAGCCGCAGCGGTACGGACCCTGCCGGTACGAACAGGCAGTCCCCGCGGAAGAAGGGGAGCGCGTCGCCGCCTTCGGGGAAGGCCACCCCGCATCCGTCCACGCAGAGCAGTACCTGGAAGGAGCGGTCGGAGGCCGCAAAGGGGGCCATGGCGCGGATGCGCTCGGTGTTGATGATCCAGCGCTCCACCACGAAGTATTTGCAGCGGCAGAGCAGCTCGCTGGCCCGGCCGGGAGCGTAGCGCAGCACCCGCATCGGCTGCCGCGGCGAAATGCCGCCGGTCAGGTCGGCTACATCCAGGGCACGGTCGATGTGCAGGGGCCGGGGCTTGCCGTCCTTGCCCGGACGGCCGTAGTCGTACATGCGGTAGGTCAGGTTGGAGCTTTCCTGGATCTCGGCGATGAGGGCCCCCGCGCCGATGGCGTGAACGGTACCGGCCCGGATGTAAAAGACATCGCCCTTCTCGATGGGGACCTTTTGCAGATAGCGCTCCACGGTGCCGTCCAGCAGGCTGCGGCGCAGCGTCTCCTGGTCGATGGTACGGTTGAAGCCGTAGATCAGGCTGGTATTCTCCAACGCGTCCAGCACATACCACATTTCGCTTTTACCCAGCTGGCCGTTCTCGTGCTCTTTGGCATAGCTGTCGCTGGGATGGACCTGCACTGAGAGGTCCTGCTTCGCGTCGATGAACTTGATCAGGATGGGCAGCTGGCCGTCCTGCGTGCGGATATGACTGCCCAGAAACTCTGGGTGCTCCCGTAGCACCTGGGTGAGGGTCTGCCCGGCAAAAGGTCCGCTGGCCACGGTGCTGGTGCCGTCGGGGTGGGTGGAGCACTCCCAGGTCTCGGCCAGGGGCTGCATCTGGATGCCCTTGGCAAAGTCGTCGTTCAGACGGTTGCCGCCCCAGATATAGTCCTTGCCCACCGGGCGCAGCAGGAACGGCTCAGTCCTCGAGGGGGAATTTCTGTTTGTCATGGACACTGATCTCCTTACCCAACTGGACCTCGATCACCTTGAGTTCGGTGTCGGCGATGATCGTGTGGCGGCAGCCCGCCTGCATGGTGATCACGTCACCGGCCTGGACGGGCTGTTCCATCCCGTCCACGATGGTGCGCCCCTTCCCCGAGATCACGTTCCAGACCTCGTCGCGGCGGCTGTGGCTGTGGTAGTTCATGCTGTGCCCGGGGTTCAGCGTGACCTTGATGGTCATGCTCTCATCCTCCACGTCCAGCACCCGGAAGCTGCCCCAGGACTTTTCGGCGAACATGATCTGCTGGTCGATGGCGTCCACATAGGGCTTGATATAGCTGGATTGTTCCTTGTCGGAGACGAGGATGCCCTCGGGGCTGGCGGAGACCACCACATCGTGCAGGCCCATGCAGAGTACCGGCACGTCCAGCTCGTTGAGCACATGCACGTTCTGGCAGGTGTCGTTGAGGATGGCCTTGCCGATGCTGGGGTCCTCCATGGCTTCGGTCAGGGTGTTCCAGGTGCCCATATCCTTCCACTGGCCGGCAAACCGCATGACCTGGATCTTGGGTTCCTTTTCGACCACAGCGTAATCGAAGCTGATCTTGGGCAGGGTACCATACCGCTGGTACAGATCCTGGTAATCGGTGAAGTCGAGCAGCTCATGGGCGCGGCCCAGCACATACCCCAGCTTGTAGGCAAAAACGCCGCCGTTCCACAGCGCTCCGCGGGCAATATACTCGGCGGCAGTCTTTGCGTCCGGCTTTTCCTTGAAAGTCTTGACCGGACTGACCGAACCGGCGTTTTCCGGGATGATATAGCCATACTTCTCGCTGGGGTAGGTGGGTTCGATGCCCATCAGCGTCAGGCTGGCGTTTCCTTCCGCGGCCAGGCGGGCGAGTTCTTTCAGCGCCTCAAAATAGTCGTTGTTCACATAGGGGTCCACCGGGCAGACGACGACGGGCTCCTCCGGCGAGACCCTCTTCACGTCGCGCAGATAGGCGCTGGCCAGGGCGATGGCGGGGAAGGTGTCCCGGCGGCAGGGCTCCACGCAGACGCCCACCGCGTCGCCCAGCTGGTTGTGGATGGCGCTGACCTGAGTCTTGCTGGTGGCAATGGTCACGTTGGCGCCGCGGTCGACCTCGGTGATCTGGCGGTAGACACGCTGGACCATAGACTCGTAGCCGTCGCCGGTCTTGAAAATTTTGATGAACTGTTTGGAGCGGATGTCGTTGGACAGCGGCCACAGGCGTTTGCCGGAACCGCCGGAGAGCAGGATGATATTCATAGTGCGTTTCCTTTCCGGGGCGCTCAGCGCTCCGCGCGCATGGGATTGTGCAGGAAGTCCTCGTAGGCAAGGCGAAGCCCGTCCTCCAGTTCGGTCTTATAGGTCCAGCCCAGGGCTGTGGCCTTGCTGACGTCCAGCAGCTTGCGGGGCGTTCCGTTGGGCTTGGAGGTATCCCACTCGATCCTGCCGGTGTACCCGACCACTTTGGCGACCAGTTCCGTCAGCGCCCGGATCGTCAGTTCCTTGCCGGTCCCGGCGTTCACGGTCTCGTTGCCGGAATAGTGATTCATCAGGAACACACAGAGGTTGGCCAGGTCGTCCACGTACAGGAATTCCCGCAGCGGGCTGCCGTCGCCCCAGCAGGTCACACTGGGCAGGCCCTGCTCCTTGGCCTCATGGAAGCGCCGGATCAGCGCCGGGACCACGTGGCTGTGGGTGGGGTGGTAATTGTCGTTGGGGCCGTAGAGGTTGGTAGGCATGACGCTGATATAGTCCGTGCCGTACTGGCGGTTGAGGTACTCGCAGTATTTCAAACCCGAGATCTTGGCCAGCGCGTAGGCTTCGTTGGTTTTTTCCAGGGCTGAAGTCAGCAGGCAATCCTCTTTCATGGGCTGCGGCGCCATGCGGGGGTAGATGCAGCTGGAACCCAGGAATTCCAGCTTTTTGCAGCCGTTTTTCCAGGCGGAATGGATCACGTTCATCTCCAGCGTCATGTTGTCGTACATGAAATCCGCCAGTGCTTCCTCATTGGCTACGATGCCGCCCACCTTGGCCGCAGCCAGAAAGACGTATTCCGGCTTTTCAGCGGCAAAGAAGGCTTCCACAGCCTCCTGACGGCAGAGATCCAGTTCCCGGTGGGAGCGGGTGATCAGGTTGGTGTACCCCTGGCGCTGCAATTCCCGCACGATGGCGCTTCCCACCATGCCGCGGTGCCCGGCTACATAGATCTTCGCGTTTTTTTCCATCATAGTTTTCGTCTTCTTTCTTTAAATAAGCAAACTGTTGCAAGGCGGGGGCGCAGGGGGCCTTATTTGATGACGCCCTTTTCGAGATATTCGGCCAGGTTGGTCTTAATGTGCTCTTCGGCGCGCTCCACGGCCACTTTTTTCATATCGTGGTCCACCATGATGCGGACCAGTTCCTCAAAGCTGGTCTTGGTGGGGTTCCAGCCCAGCTTCTCCTTCGCTTTGCTGGGATCGCCCAGCAGGTTGACCACGTCGGTGGGACGGTAGAAATCGGGGCTGACTTCGATGAGCACCCGGCCCGTCGCGCGGTCAATGCCTTTTTCTTCCATGCCTTCGCCTTTGAATTCCAGTTCGATACCCACATAATGGAACGCCAGCTGGCAGAATTCCCGCACGGAGTGCTGCTCGCCGGTGGCGATCACAAAGTCTTCCGGCTCATCGTTTTGCAGCAGCAGCCACATGCACTCCACGTAGTCTTTGGCGTAGCCCCAGTCCCGCAGGCTGGAAAGGTTGCCCAGATACAGCTTGTCCTGCTTGCCCTGGGCAATGCGGGCGGCGGCCAGCGTGATCTTGCGGGTGACGAAGGTTTCGCCGCGGCGCTCGGATTCATGGTTGAACAGGATGCCGGAGCAGCAGAACATGTGGTAGGCTTCCCGGTATTCTTTGACGATCCAGAACCCGTACTGCTTGGCCACCGCGTAAGGGCTGTAGGGGTGGAAAGGGGTGTCCTCGTTCTGGGGGACCTGCTCCACCTTGCCGTAGAGCTCGCTGGTGGAAGCCTGATAAACACGGCAGGTCCCGGCCAGGCCGCACAGGCGGACCGCCTCCAGCACGCGCAGCACGCCGGTGGCCACTACGTCGGCGGTATACTCCGGCACGTCGAAACTGACCTGCACATGGCTCTGAGCCGCCAGGTTGTAGATCTCGTCGGGGCGCACGCTGCCGATGACGGCCATCAGGCTCATGGAATCCTCCAGGTCCCCGTAGTGCAGGTGAAAATGAGGATGCCCTTCCAGATGCGCGATGCGCTCCCGGTAGTCCACCGAGGAGCGGCGGATCATGCCGTGCACATCGTAGCCTTTTTCCAGCAGGAACTCAGCCAGATAGCTGCCGTCCTGGCCGGTCACGCCTGTGATCAATGCTTTTTTCATACGTTCATTCGCCTTTCTTGGTGGA
>NBJMC04201__coassemble_1271_pt1 | contig 13817 bp, 16 predicted proteins | sample NBJMC04201__metabat2_high_PE_018 | metagenome-assembled genome bin NBJMC04201 | reverse complement strand
GTCCACTACATCTACCACATCGGCCAGTACCTGCCCGACTGGCACCCCTGGGAGAATTACCAAAACTTTTTCGTGGGCAACGCCCGCACCGGCGGCGTGCGGGAGATCCTGGGCATCGACCTGCCCTGGCTGCTGGACGCTTTCGGGGAAGTGGAACAGATGAGCGTACAGACCGATTCCATCAGCGGCCTGGGCCTGCCCTACCCCGACTGCGCCACCCTGCTGCTGCGCCATAAAAGCGGCGCGCAGGGCGTGCTGGCGGCGGATGTGGTCTCCCCCAAAGCGGTGCGCAACTTTGAATGCTTCGGCGACGGGCTGCACCTGTTCTGGGAGGGCAACCCCAAGGCGCTCTATGCGTTCCGGGACGGCGAAAAGCAATTCGTGGACACCTATGCCATCTTTGAACACGACAGCCGCTACAGCGACAACATCGTGGAGAATGCCTATGTGGATGAGCTGGCCAATTTCTTCGGCGTGCTGAAAGGGACCGAGGCCCCCCGCTGGAGTTTTGAGAAGGATCTGGCAGCCATCGACCTGATGGACGCCGCGGAACAAGCCTGAGTTACCGGGAGGTTTCCCATGTTTTTTTCTGCCTTTGGTTTCGACCTTTTCTTTCTGCTTTTTGTGATTGTTTTTGTAGTAATCCTGGTGCGCAATCTGCGGGAATGGTCCCGCAACAACGCCTCTCCCCGGCTGAGTGTCCCCGCCACCGTGGTGACCAAGCGGCGTTCCCATCATCACGACGCCACCACCCATACCAGCAGCACCACCTACTATGCCACTTTTGAGTTTGAAAGCGGCGACCGGCTGGAACTGCGGCTGCCCTGGCGGGACGCCGGCATGATTGCCGAGGGCGACCACGGCATCCTGCATTTCCAGGGGACCCGGTACCTGGGTTTTGACCGTGATCTGAATGCCTGACAGGGGGATTTTGCCATGAAAACCTTGACTGCGCTGTTTGTGGGGCTGGGCTCGATCGGAACGCGCCACCTGAACAATCTGGCCGCCCTGTGCGAAGCCCGCGGCTGGGCGCTGCAGGCCGATGCGCTGCGCAGCGACCCCGCCCGCCCCCTGCGCCCCGGCGCGGCGGAACGGCTCCGCGCCCAGTATACCGACGCGGCGCAGCTGCCCCCGCGGTACGACCTGATCTTCATCACCAACCCCACCAGCCTGCACGCCGAGGCCCTGCGCGCCGTCTACGGGCGCGGCGGCGCACTGTTCATCGAGAAACCCATCTTCTCGGCAGAACAGACCGGGCTGGATCTGCGCGCCCTGCTCCCCGCCGGGCAGAAAGCCTATGTGGCCGCGCCCATGCGCTGGTGCGGCACCATGCTGGCGCTGAAACAGCTGCTGCCCGAACTGCGTCCCTACTGCGCGCGGGTCATCTGTTCCAGCTACCTGCCCGACTGGCGCCCCGGTGTGGATTACCGCACGGTGTACAGCGCCCGCAAAGCGCTGGGCGGCGGCGTGACCATCGACCTGATCCACGAGTGGGATTACCTGGTGGACCTGTTCGGCGTGCCCGAGGAACTGTACAACCTGCGGGGGACTTATTCGGAACTGGAGATCGACTCCGACGATCTCTCGCTCTACATCGCCCGCTACCCGCACCTGCTGGCGGAGGTGCACCTTGACTACTTCGGCCGCGGGTACCGCCGTTCCATCGAACTGTTCTGCCGCGACGGCAGCGTGGTGGCCGATTTTGGCGCCGGCACGCTGACGCTGCCCGACGGCGCCGTGCAGCTGTACGAGGAGCCGGTAAACCGCCGTTATGAGCGGGAGATGGAATATTTTGTGGACTACGCGCTGGGGGACGCCCCGGCCAGCTGCAACCCGCCGGAACTGGCGCTGCAGGTACTACAACTGACGTTGGGAGAGAAATGATATGGACCGTCTGCTCATCACCATCTGCGGCCGTGCAGGCAGCAAGGGATTCAAGAACAAAAACCTGAAGGTATTCTGCGGCCAGCCGCTGGTGTACTATTCCCTCAGCGCGGCGGAACTGTTCTGCCGCGCGCACCCCGAGCTGCACATCGACCTGGCGCTGAACACCGACAGCGAGGACCTGGCCCGGCTGGTGGCCGCCCGCTACCCTGAGGTGGTCTACCTGCCCCGGGGCGCGGAACTGGGCGGCGACGCCGTGCCCAAGATGGCCGTCTACCAGGACAGCCTGCGCCGCATGGAGGCGCGCACCGGCCAGCCCTATGACTGGCACATGGACCTGGACATCACCAGCCCCCTGCGCACCGCCGCCGACATGGAAAACGCCTTTGCCCTCAAGCAGTCGCGGCCGGACCTGGACCTGGTGTTCAGCGTCTGCGAGGCCCGCCGCAACCCCTGGTTCAACATGGTCAAGACCGTGGGCGACCATGTGGAACAGGTCAACCGAAGCGAATTCACCGGCCGCCAGCAGGCCCCCGCATGTTTTGACGTGAACGCGTCCATCTATGTGTTCCGCCGCGATTTCCTGGCGGGCAATACCGACGGCCTGCTCTGGCGGGGCAAGATCGGCGCCAGCGTCATGATGGATACCGGCATCATCGACATCGACTCGGAGCACGACTATCTCCTGATGGAAGCCATCGCGGCCCATCTTTACCAGCGATTCCCTGAATTTGCGGCGGTGCGGGACAACATCCGCCCTGCGGAGGCCCTATGATCCAGATCTCCACTTTGCGAAAACGTCAGCGGCAGAATCTGCTACTGGCGTTTCTGCTGTCCCTGGCCGTGGTGCTGGGGGCCTATGCCCTGCTGGGCTTCCTGCCCTTCGGCGACGGCACCCTGCTCACCGGCGACTTGAACGGCCTGTACGTCAACTACATCGCCGACATGTGGCGGCGGGTGCGGCAGGGCGGCTTCGGGTACAGTTTTTCCAAGCTGGCGGGCGGCAGCACGCTGGGGCTGTTCGCCTATTACATGAACAGCCCGTTCAACCTGCTGTACCTGCTGTTCCCCGTGCGGGCCATCCCCCTTGCGGCCCAGCTGATGTTCGCGCTGCGCACGGCCCTGACCGGCGTGACGGCCTGTTTCTATCTGGGGCGGCATTTTGAAAGCGGCTCCCGCCTGCTGCCCGGGCTGAGCCTGGGCTACAGCCTGTGCGCCTTCTGTGTGGCGTACAGCCAGAACATCATCTGGATGGACGTGGTGCTGCTGGCCCCGCTGCTGCTGTGGGCCGTGGACGAACTGATCCGCCGGGGCCGCCACTGGCCGCTGACCCTTCTGGTGCTGGCGGCGGCGGTGCTCAACTTCTATACCGCGTGGGACGTCTGCCTGTTCTGCCTGCTGTATTTCTTCTGGCAGTGGACCGCAGGCCCCCGGACCGGCAGCCTGCCCCGGCGGTTCGGCCTGTTCGCCGTTTCGGGCGCGCTGGGCGCAGGGCTGGCCGCCTTCCTGCTGGTACCCGCCCTGCTGGAAGTCGAGGAGAGCAAAGGCAGCCTGTTTGCCATGGCCTTCTCGCTGACGCCCCTCTTTGATTTGTCCGAACTGCCCTACCGGCTGTTCTTCGGCAACTTTTTCTGGAACGATGTGACCGGCGCGCTGCCCAACCTCTACTGCGGCGTTTTCTGCGTAGCGCTGGCCGTTCTGTACTTTGCCGGGAGGTTCCCTGTGCGGGAGAAGATCGCTTCGGCGCTGATCCTGGCCGTCCTGCTGCTGAGCTGCTGGGTGGAAGGGCTGAACCTGATCTGGCACGGGTTCAAGGAGCCGGTGTGGTTCCCCTGCCGGTTCAGCTTCCTGATCAGCCTGTTTTTGCTGGTGCTGGCGGGGCGGGCGCTGCTGGCTGCGCCGGGGACGGCGGGCGGCAAAGCGCTGGCCCTCGCCGCAGCCCTGGGCCTTGTGTGGTGCGCCGGGTACCGGCTGGTATCGGGCGAGACCTTCTCCCTGTTCAAGCTGGCGGCGTCCCTGCTGCTGTTCGCGGCCACGCTGGGCGCGTTCCTGCTGCTGCGGTCGCGGCGGCGGATGCTGGCCCTGGCCGGGGCCGTGGGCTTCACGCTGCTGTGCGCCGCGGATATGGGCGCCAACACCGTGCTGGCCCTGCGCAAGTTCGAAAGCTACACCGCCAGCGGCTTCACGCAGTTCTACGACGAGAACACCGCCGCTGTGGCGGCCATCCGCGCACAGGATAGCGGGCTTTACCGCATCGAGAAAAACTTCCGCCGCACCCTCAACGACCCCATGCTGCTGGGCTACTGGGGCATCAGCCACTATTCCTCCACCAAGGCCAGCACCGCCAAGGAATTGCTGGAAGCGCTGGGGTATGTGAACTCCTCGATCTACGGCTGGGGCTCCACCGCCGTAGCCGACAGCCTGCTGGGCATCCGCTACCTGTACAGCGACGGCAGCCGGCCGGTGCCGGGCCATTACCGGCTTTTGCAGACCGATACCGCGCTGGCGGTCTATGAAAACCCCTACGCCCTGCCGCTGGCCTTCGTTGGCAGCAGCGCCGCGCTGGACGTAGCCCTGCCGGGGGCGGACGAAGCAGAGAACACCTTTGCCCTGCAGAACCAGATGCTCACCGCCCTGGCGCCGGGCAGCAGCGAGCCGCTGCAGGCGGCGGACATCGCTTTTGCGGAGAGCGGCCAGGGCATTGCGCTGACCTTCACCCCGGCCTGCGACGGCCCCTGTTACCTCGCCATTCCCGATCTGGACGAAGCGCTGCCTGCCGATGTGCGGGTCAACGGCACGCTGATCGGCGAATATTTCACGATGGATTCCCTGGGCGGCGTGATGCCCCTGGGCGCCTTTGCCGCCGGGGAGCCGGTCAGCCTCTATCTTGGTTTTGCCGGGGATGCCGAAGCCCGCGCCGCCATCCAGATCTACAGCCTGGACGGCGCGGCGCTTTCCGCCGCGGTGGACACGCTGCGCAGCGGCGCACCCGAGGACCTGGCCATTGAGGAAGGCGGGCGCATCGCCTGCACGGCTGCCGCCACGGCGGAACGCGACCTGCTGGTGCTGCCCTTCGCCTGGGAGGACGCCGGCCACTGGCAGCTGACGGTGGACGGCGAGGCGGCCCCGCTGGAACGGGTATTCGGCGGCATGATGGGCGTGCGCCTGACCGAAGGCAGCCACACCGTGCGCCTGCAATACCGCCACCCCGGCCTGCAGGCGGGTCTGGCCCTTACGGCCCTGTGCGCCGCGGCCGGCCTGCTCTGGTATTTGCGGGCGCGCCGCGCCCCGCAGCGAAAGGAGGCCCGCCCATGACCGACCGCGCCATGGAACTGATCGTATGCGCCGGGCAGACGCTGCTGGAAAACGGCGGCGAAGTGTTCCGCGCCCAGCAGACCATGGAGATCATGGCCCGCAGCCTGGGGGTGGAGGGCTTCCATGTCTATGTATTGACCAACGGTATTTTTGCCTCTGCCCGGGGACAGGACGGCGGCAGCGTCAACCTGGTGCGCCATGTGCCGCTGACCTCGATCCACCTGGGGCGGGTGGAGGCCGTCAACGAGCTTTCCCGGGAGTTGGCCGCCGGCAAGCTGGACCTGAACGGGGCGCAGCAGCGGCTGGCCCGGGCCCGGGCGCTGGAAGAGACCTCCCCCGGAGCCGAACGGCTGGCCTGCATGACCGGCAGCGCCTGTTTCGCTTTCCTGTTCGGCGGTACGCTGCCCGAGGTGCTGGTGGCTGCGGCGGCCGGTCTGGCGGAGTCCCTGCTCAGCCAGCAGTTCGGCAAACGCCGCATCAACCGTATCTTTACCGACATCGTCGCTGCCTTTCTGACGACGATGCTGGCTTTGTGCGCCAGCCGCGTGCTGCCCGCACTGGATGTGAACACCACCACCATCGGCGCGCTGATGGTGCTGACGCCCGGCGTCTCGCTGACCATGGGCATCCGGGACATCCTGAATGCCGATTATCTTTCGGGGGCTATCCGCCTGCTGGACGCGGTGCTCATAGCGGGCAGCCTGGCCTGCGGCGTGGTGCTGGGCTGGCTGGCCGCCCGTGGACTGGGGGTGCTGTTATGGTAGATACTTTTCCCATGGACGCCGCGATCCAGTTTCTGGTGGCCATCGTCGCCACCATCAGTTTCGGCGTCACCTTCCGCGTCCCCGCCCGCCATTACCTGCCCTGCGGCCTTACCGGCGCCGTGGGCTGGCTGGTCTACATCGTCTGCCTCCAGGTGTTTGCCATGAGCGCCCCGGTGGCCACGCTGGTGGCTGCCCTTCCCCTGACAGCCTGCGCCCGTTTTTTTGCCGTCCGCCACAAGGCGCCGATCACGCTGTTCCTGTTGTGCGGCATCTTCCCGCTCGTTCCCGGCGCCGGGATCTATTATACGGCCTACTACTTTTTGCGCAATGACCGCGCCCTGTTCGTGAACCGGGGCGTGGAAACGCTGAAAATCGCCGTAGCGCTGGCACTGGGCATCACGCTGGTGTGCAGTATCCCCCGCAAACGCCCCCATCCCTGACCTTCCTGTTCCCGACCGGGCCTGCCGCCCGGTCTTTTTTTTGCAGTCCCCGGGCCGCCGCGGCACGGCAAAAGGGCGGCGGGCCCCGCCCGCCGCTCTGCCCCGCTCACTCCGTAGGGTATTCCAATTCGGTCTCTGCCGCGGCAGCCTGGGCGTCCGTCTCTTCCCCACCCTCTGCCGGAGCGCTTTCCTCCTCTGCCGGGGCTGTTTCCGCCTGCGCGGCCGCCGCCTCGGCGCTGGCCTTGGCCGCCGTCACCAGGCCTGTGACCTCGCCGGACGGCTTTTGCAGCAGATAAGCGCCGACCGCCTTCGCTTTATAGACCAGCAGCACGCAGTAGGTATCCTGGTCATCGGTGGAAAGTTCCGGGCACAGCAGCGTCCATTTTTCCACCGTTTTCCCTTTGTAGTCCGACAGGTCCAGGCCGCTCTCCTGCACGACCTGGTTAAAGGCCGTAAAGCTGTCGTCCCACTTTTTGGGGATCTTGACCTTATCGACCGCTGCCGTGGAAAGGTCCGTCCCGAACCCGTAGCCGGTGAAATAGGTGCCGATGTCCTGGGTCGTCTCGATCCCCGGCGCGGCTTCAGCGCTGGCCGTGACCGCGTCGCCGGTGAAATGCGCCGCGGCCGCTACCGTACCGCACAGGCATACCGCACACAGGGCAAGCGCGCCCGCCTGCCGCAGCCCGGGTTTTGTTACCGTGAATAAAAACATAAGCGCAGCCCCCTTGTCTTTGTTCCATGCAACCATATGCAGCGGCAGGCCGCGCTATGCGGGCCAAGGGGCGCGGGCGGAAATTTTATAGTTTTTTTCAAAAGTTTTCACAATTTCGCCACGCCGGCAAGGTATTGTGATACAATAAGAAGTGTGAAAAAAGGAGGCCGACCTTATGGCAAAGATCCTGATCGTCGACGATGAACCGCGGATCCGGGACCTGATCCGCGAACATTTGCAGCACGCCGGTTTTACCTGCGAGGAGGCGGGCGACGGCACCGCCGCACTGAGCGTTCTGTCCCAGGGGGGGATCGACCTGGTGATCCTGGACATCATGATGCCGTTTATGGACGGCATGACCTGCCTGCGGGAGATGCGCACCCGCAAGATCCTGACGCCGGTCATCATGCTGACGGCCCGCAGCGAGGAATATGACAAGCTGGCCGGGCTGGAAGGCGGCGCTGACGATTACGTGGTCAAGCCGTTTTCCCCGCGGGAACTGGTAGCCCGCGTCAAGGCCGTGCTGGGCCGCACCATGCCCAAAGGCGACAGCCGGCAGGGTCGGTATCTTTTCGGGGATCTGAGCATCGACACCGCCAGCCACACCGTCAAAGTGGCCGGAAAGGAAGCGCCCCTCACCCCCAAAGAGTTTGACCTGCTGGTCTTTCTGGTCAGCAACAAGGGCATCGCCCTGAGCCGGGAGAAGATCCTGCAAAAAGTCTGGAACTATGATTATTACGGCGAGGACCGCACGGTGGATACCCACATCAAGATGCTGCGCGGCCATTTGGGTTCCTGCCGCAAATATATCGTGACAGTCTGGGGCATCGGGTACAAGTTCGACCCCGACGCGCTGTAAAACCGTAAAAGGAGTGCGGACCATTGGAACGATTGAAGCAGTGGCTGCAAAAAAAGAATGGATTCGTGCTGGGCATCCGCGGCCAGCTGATGCTGTTCATCGTGGGCATCACACTGCTGACCCTGGGGCTGGTGTGGGGGGTGATCACCTACGCGCTGACGCCGCAGTACAACCGCACCATCCACGCCAGGCTTTCCGACCGGGCCCGGGCCATAGTGGCTATGATCGACGACAGCGACGCGCCGATCTCCAACCGGGATTTCGGCATCCTGGTGCTGAACAACGATTTCTGGCAAAGCATGAACGACGCTTTCCAGAACCATGTTATCAATGTGGACGGTTGCTGCGTGGATTTCAGCGATTCCACCCTGCGCAGCCTGAAAGCCTATGAAAGTATGTACCCCTGCCTGCTGCACGAAAGCACCGGCGCCTTCGGCGGGGAATTCGGGTATAACCTGAATACCTCTCTCGTCATTCAGATGCGCCAGAAGCTGTTCCAGCAGGGTTACCTGTTTGAAATCGTGCAGGCGGGCAGCAGCCAGCAGATGCTGGTAGGCAGGCTTTCCACCGACGGGCAGTACGGGGTGATCGTCTCTACCAGCCTGGCGCAGATCTCCACCGCTGCGGAGGTCATGCGCTCGATCCTCTTCCCCCTGGCGCTGGTGCTGCTGATCCTTGACCTGCTGTTTGCCATGCTGTTCAGCCGCTGGTTCACCCGCCCGGTGGAAAAGCTTTCTGTAGGGGCCCGGCAGATCGCCGCCGGCAACTACGACGTACAGATCCAGGTCGTACACCGGGACGAGATCGGCCAGCTGGCGGAGGATTTCAACCACATGGCCGCCGAAGTCAAGCGCAGCGCTCAGCTGGAGAAAGACATTCTGGCCAACGTCAGCCACGATCTGCGCACGCCGCTGACCCTCATCAAAGGCTATGCCGAGACCGTGCGGGATCTGACCGGCGACGATGATGACAAGCGCACCGAACAGTGCAACATCATTGTAGACGAGACCGACCGCCTGACGACACTGGTCAACAGTGTGATGGAACTGAGCAAGGTGCAGAACGGGTCCGAGAAGCCCAACCCCATCGAGTTTGACATGAGCCAGCTCTGTTTTGAGGTGGCGGGCCGTTACGACGCCCTGTGCGACCAAAACCACTGGACCCTGCAGCTGGAGGCCGATCACGCCGCCACCGTCCATGCCGATCCCGCCATGATGGAACGCGTGCTGCACAACCTGCTGGGCAATGCGTTCCATCACATCGGCGAGGACGGCACCGTGATCCTGCGGGTGCTTCCCCAGGCCAAAGGCTGCCGCGTGGAAGTGGAGGACCACGGCCCCGGCATCCCCCCGGAGGATCTGCCCTACCTGTTCGACCGTTACTATCGCGCCCGTCAGGACGCCGGAAAAGCCGGCACCGGGCTGGGGCTTTCCATTACCAAAGCGATCCTGCAGCAGCATGGGTTTGCTTTTGGTGTCAACAGCGCCGTGGGGCAGGGATCGACATTCTGGTTTGAGATGTGCGACACCCGATCCCCGGCCAATCCCTGACCAAGAGAGGAGTACAGGATGGATCAAGACCGCATGATGGATGAACAGCTGCAAAAAAAGGTCGCGGACCTGACCGCCCGCAACGATGAGACCGGCGACGGCAAACTGGACGCCGCCGACCTGAAAGCCCAGCTGAACCGGCTGGAAGCCCAGCTGGAACTGCAGGACCAACAGAACCGCCGCATCATGCGCAACCAGCGCCTGCGCATGATGATGAGCGTTGCCATCACACTGGTGCTGCTGGTGGCGCTGGGCGCGTTCTGGTACTATTCCCACACCGCCTACACCCAGGTGATGGACGCCACCTCCCATGTGAACGAACTGGCCGCCACCCTGCAGGCCAGCCTGGATTCCGTGGACCCGGAGGCGCTGGATTCGATGATGCAGGACCTGCCGCAGATCACCGAGCAGCTCAAGCGGATCGACGTGGACGCCTTGAACACGGTTCTGGACAAACTGCCTGCCCTGATGAACGACCTCAGCCAGATCCAGAGCCGCCTGGATTCCCTGGGCGCCTGGTTCGGGAATCTGGGCGCCATGTTCCAGTCCTGAAAAAGCAGACAAAAAACCGGCCGGAGCGCAGGGAACTTCCTGCGCTCCGGCCGGTTGCGTCGCGGTCTGTGTCAGCGCTGGCGATAGCTCTGGCAATAGTGGGGGTTTTCGATCCCCTCGCAGCCGTTGGCGCAATGTTCGGTGATCTTGATCTGCTCCAGGTTGCACTTGCAGCCGTTCTCATTGTAAGCGCAGGTGCAGACATCGCAAACGACGTTGGTATTATCCATCTTGCTCACCTCCTTACCCGCTAGTATGGCCGCCCGCCCGGTGTTTTATGCACGCCTTCTTGCGCGCCGGGGCAGGTTGTGGTATACTGGCTTTGGGCAGAAGGAACTGCCCATGGAGGAACTACGGCTATGACCATACAAAGCATCATCGTACTGGTGATCGTTTTTGTGCTGCTGGCGCTGGCGATCCTGTTCATCTGCCAGCATGGCGGCTGGCAGGGCGGCTGCGGCGGCAACTGTGCAAACTGCCGCCAGAAATGCAGCGCCCCCAAAAACGACCGTCATGACCTGAACTGAAACGAAGGGCGCTCCCCGCGGGGAGCGCCCTTTTTCATATGGATTTACAGCGCGCAGGTGCGGAATCCATCCTTGCCCAGCACCTGGACCTTGGTGTAGCCCAACGCCTTGAGCTGCGCCGCCGCTTCCTCAAAGCCGAAGGTCAGCGCCTTGGCGTCATGCGCGTCCCCGGTGATGACCACATTGCCGGAGAGGGCGAGCCAGTCTTTCAGGATCTCCTGCGAGGGGAAGAAATCCTGGCGGAAGCCGCGGAACACCGCGGAAGTGTTGATTTCCAGCACACAGCGGTTGCGGGCCGCCGCCATCAGGGCCGCGTCCGCCGCCGCCTTGTAGCGGGGCGCGTGCTCGTCGAAGAACTTGCCGTCGCCGTTAATCTTTTTGATGAGGTCAAAATGCCCCAGGATCGTGGGCTTCTTCTCGGCCACTTTGGCCACGTTGGCAAAATAAGCCTCCACCACGGCCAGGCCGTCGCCGTCGAAATCGTCGGCGATGCAGGCGGCCAGGTCGCTCTCCCGCCAGTCGATCTCATAGTATCTGCCGGTCTTGGGCCCCTGCACATAATGGGTGCTGCCGATGAAATAGTCGTAATCCTGCGGGTCGTCGTCGCTGAAAAGGTCCCACTCCAGCCCGCAGAGGATATCCATCTTGCCGGCATAGCGTTCCTTCAGTTTGGCGATCTGCGCTTTATAAAGAGCAGTACGGCTGCGGGTCATGCAGTATTCCAGGTCGCAGGGAGTGTGGCTGTGGCCGCTGAAACCCAGCGTCTGCAGGCCGGCGCGCCACGCAGTGACCGCCAGTTCCTCCAATGTATTTTTGCCGTCGCACAGCTTGGAATGTACGTGGACGGAACTTTTCAGGTATTCGCCCGCCATAGTTACTGCATCCTTTCCTGTTTCACTTTATGGTCGATCACATGCCGTTTTTCCAGTTCTTTGGTGATGTCCTCCACCGAGATCCCCAGTTCGATCATCAGCACCATCACATGGTAGGCCAGGTCGCTGATCTCGTAGACCGTTTCCTCTTTGTCCCGCTTGGCGCCCGCAATGATGACCTCGGTGGATTCCTCCCCCACTTTTTTCAGGATCTTTTCCAGCCCCTTGTCAAACAGGTAGCTGGTGTAGCTGCCTTCTTGCGGGTCGGTCTTGCGGCCCTCGATCAGTTCATACAGCCCCTGCCAGGTGAACTGTTTGAGTTCGTCGGACACATACACCGGGTTGAAGAAACAACTTTCCGCCCCGGTATGGCAGGCCGGGCCGCTCTTGACCACGTCGATGACCAGCGCGTCCTTGTCGCAGTCCGCCGTGATGGACACCACCCGCTGCACGTTGCCGGAAGTCTCGCCCTTGCGCCAGATCTCCTGCCGGCTGCGGGACCAGAATACCGTACGGCCTTCGGCGATGGTCAGGGCCAGCGTCTCGGCATTCATATAGGCCAGCGTCAGCACCTCTTTGGTGTAGTGATCCTGAACGATGGCCGGGATCAGGCCGTGGGAATCGAAATGAAGGGATTGGGAATTTTGGGTGATCTCCATCCGAGGAACCTCCTGCATGATGTGATTCTGTGCGCACTGCCCGACGGCAGCCCGCCAGAGAAAAGATATTTATAGTGTACCTGTTTTTATACCGTTTGGCAAGGGGTCAAAGGCGCATTTCGATGCCGTTTTGCCGCAGATAACGCTTGAGCGGGCCGATCTCCACCTGTTTGGTGTGGAAAATGGAGGCTGCCAGCCCGGCATCCACCCCCGGATGGTTGCGGAACAGTTCCAGGAAGTCCTCTTTCCGCCCCGCGCCGCCCGAAGCGATGATGGGCACCGGGCAGCGGGCTGCCACCGCGTCCAGCAGTTCCAGGTCAAATCCCTGTTTGACGCCGTCGGTGTCGATGGAATTGACCACCAGTTCCCCGGCGCCGTTCTTCACGCCCTGTTCCAGCCAGTCCAGCGCGTCGATGCCGGTGTTCTCCCGCCCGCCTTTGGCGAACAGCATGAAGCGGCCGTCTACACGCTTGATGTCCGCCGAGAGCACCACGCACTGGTCGCCGTATTTGCGGGCGGCCGCCGGGATGATGCCGGGGTCGGCGATGGCCCCCGAGTTGACGCTGACCTTGTCGGCCCCGCACTTGAGCACCCGCTCGAAATCTTCCAGCGTGCGGATGCCGCCGCCGACGGTCAGCGGGATGAAGATCTGGCTGGCCACCCGGCGCAGGATCTCGGTGAACAGGCCGCGGCCTTCCACACTGGCGGTGATGTCATAAAAAACCAGTTCGTCCGCGCCGGAGGCATTGTAGTAGCAGGCCATCTCGACCGGGTCGGCCATATCCTGCAGCCCCGCAAAGTTGACGCCCTTGACGACGCGGCCATCCTTCACGTCCAGGCAGGGAATGATTCGTTTGGTGATCATGGCAGCCCCTCCTTACCGCTGATAAAGGCGCACGGCCCGTGCCAGGTCGATGGCGCCGGTGTAGATGGATTTGCCCAGGATCGCCGCGTGGCAGCCCATGGCCTGCAGTTCCTGCAGTTCCTCCATCCGCGCAATACCGCCCGAAGCGGTGATCTCCACCCCCGGGATCGTCAACAGCTCGCGGTACAGCGCCATATTGGTGCCCTGCAGCGTGCCGTCGCGGGAAATATCGGTGGCGATGATTGACCGCACGCCGGCCCGGGCGCAGCGGCGGCAGAAATCCACGCCCGATTCCGGCGTAAGTTCCTTCCAGCCGTTGACCGCCACAAAGCCGTCCTTCATATCCACCCCCACGGCGATGCGCGGCCCGTACTGCCGCGCCATCCGGCGGGTGAATTCAAAGTCCTTCACGGCGATGGTCCCCAGGATGCAGCGGTCCACCCCCAGCGCCAGGTAGCGCCGGATGCGCGCCTCGTCCCGGATGCCGCCGCCCACCTCGATCTTGAGCAGCCCCAGCTTGGCGATGGCCGCGATGGTGTCCAGGTTGGCGGTGGTGTCGTCCTTCGCGCCGTCCAGGTCCACCACATGCAGGTAGCGGGCCCCGGCCTTCCAGAATTCACGGGCCTGAGCCACCGGGTCGGCGCTGTAGACGGTCATCTTATCGTAATCGCCTTGATACAGGCGCACCGCCTGGCCGCCCCGCAGGTCGATGGCAGGATACAGTTTCATGCCGGTCCCTCCTTACAATTCCACAAAGGCTTTGAGCAGCCGCAGGCCGGTGTCGCCGGATTTTTCGGGGTGGAACTGGGTGCCGTACA
>NBJMC04201__coassemble_1265_pt1 | contig 13834 bp, 14 predicted proteins | sample NBJMC04201__metabat2_high_PE_018 | metagenome-assembled genome bin NBJMC04201 | reverse complement strand
GGCCCGGGGGTACAAGCTGTCCATCAACCCCATCAACATCATGGGCTATGCCGACAAGGACCTGCTGTGGATCTTCGACCAGGTCAACGCCATCCATCCCTGGCAGTTCTCCATCGTGGACACCTTCGGCAGCATGCGCCGCCGGGATCTGGAGCGCATCGTCTCGCTGGCCGACCACAACCTGGCCCCCGACATCCGTCTGGGCCTGCACCTGCATGAGAACATGGCCCTGAGCTTCTGCCTGGCCCAGGAATTCATCGACAAGCACCTGCGGCGCGACGCCACCGTGGACGCCAGCCTGATGGGCATGGGCCGCATTCCCGGCAACCTGCCCATCGAACTGGTGGCCGACTATATGAACGACACCCTGGGCAGCCACTATGACATCGACGAGCTGATGGACGCCATCCAGGACCATATCGCCCCCCTCAAGGGCGAGAGCCAGTGGGGCTACACCCCGGCTTACTTCCTGTCGGCGCGCTTCAACCTGCACCGGGACTATGCGGAGCACTATCTGGCCAAGGGCGACCTGACCAACCGGGACATCAACCACATCCTGGCGAACTTCGACCGCGCCAAGGCCACCGCCTACGACCCCGCCTACGCCGACCGGCTGTATGCCGAGTACCAGGGCCGCAAGGTGGACGACGAAGCGGCGCTGGCCGCCCTGCGCGCCGCCTTTGCGGGCAAGCGGGTACTGGTGCTGGCCCCCGGCGCCACCCTGGCCGGGGAAGAAGGCCGGGCCGCCGTGCGGGCCGCCGGGGCGGATGTGAGCGTATCGGCCAACTTTGTGCCGGACTTCCTGACGCCGTCCTACGCCTTCTTCACCAACTCCAAACGCTTTGACGCAGGGGCCGCCTGCCCCTGCCCGCTGATCCTGACCAGCAACCTGCGGGCCGACGCCCCCGCCGCCGTGGTCAACTACGACCGGCTGGCGGGCACCGGCGCCCAGGGTGGCAACAGCGTACTGATGCTGCTGCGGCTGCTGCGGCTGTGCGGCGCGGCCGAAGTGCTGCTGGCGGGCGCCGACGGCTACCGCCCGGACCGCCCCGCCTACGCCGACGCCGGGCTGCACACCCACACGGGGCGCGGCGCGGCCTACAATGCGCAGATGGCCGGCGCCATCCGGGCGGCCGGACTGCCGGTACGCTTTTTGACCCCCAGCGAATACGAAAGGACCTGACATGATCCGACTTCTGATCCTAGATGTGGACGGCACGCTGACCGACGGCGGCATCTACTACGATTCCACCGGCAACGAACTGAAAAAGTTCTGCGCCAAAGACGGCGCAGGGCTGATGATCGCCCGGGCGGCGGGCATCCGGGTGATGATCTGCACCGGGCGGGAGTGTGAGGCGGTGCGCCGCCGCGCCGCCGACCTGAAGATCACCGACGTGTACCAGAACGTGCGCCGCAAGGCGGATTTCCTGGCCGGGTTCCTGGCCAGAGAAGGCTACCGCCGGGAGGAAGCCGCCTACTGCGGCGACGATGTGAACGACCTGGCGGCCATGGACCTCTGCGGGTTCGTGGGCTGCCCGGCCGACGCTTCCGACCTGATCCTGGCGCGGGCGGACTATATCTGCCCCCAGCGGGGCGGCGAAGGGGCCGTGCGCGGGCTGGTGCAGAAGATCCTGCAGGACGACGGCCGCTGGAAAGACGCCGTACAGGCGGCTTTCGGCGTAAGACTGGATTGACGGGAGGCGCTCCATGGGCCACAGGCGCGACATGCTGAAAAACCATAAGCCGCTGCTGGCGGCGCTGGGCACGCTGGCGGTGCTGCTGGCGGCCGCGCTGCTGGTCTGGCTGGCCCTGGTGCGCCCCGAACTGGGCAAGGGCCGTGCCGAGACCATCAGCGATGATTTCAGCGCCTCCACCATCCTGGAGGACGGCCAGACCGCCAGCCAGACCTTCACCTTCGACCGGGATCTGCTGGCCCTGGGCATGGAATTTTACCTGCCCGGGGAACAGCCCGCCGGCGAACTGGAACTGGTGCTCACCGACGCCGACACCGGCGAGGAACTGGCCCGTTCCACCGGCGTGATGGACTACATCGTGCCCGACCAGTACACCGTGCTGGGGCTGGACCGGCCCGTGACCGGCGGCGAGGGGCGGCGCTATACCCTCACCCTGACGCCTCACTACACAGGCGGCGGGGTGCTGGCCGTCGGCCACAGCAGCGGCGTGGCCCTGTGGCAAAGCTCCATGACCGTGGACGGCGCGCCGGTGGACGGCACCATGGCCCTGCAGGTCACCTGGCACCGCATCGGCGGGTACCTGACCCGTTTTTTCCTGCTGATCTGCGGGTTCGGGGCGCTGCTGGCCGCCTTTACCGTGTGGGCGGCGCTCAGCCGCAAGGTGCGGCTGCCCCGGCTGGTCTTTGTGCTGGCGCTGGGGCTGGGGGTGCTCTACTCCTTTGTGCTGCCGCCCTACGCCGCCCCCGACGAAAAATACCACATCAACCAGAGTTTCACCCTGGCCTGCCGCTGGGCCAACTTTTTCTCCGACGAGGACTGGCAGATGGGCCATGTGCCCACCACCACCAGTTTCCGCCGTGTGACCGACGTGGACCCCACCCTGCAGGATGAAAACACCACCGTGTTCACCTGGGAGGAGTTCACCGGCACCCTCTTTACCACCACCGACGCGGAATTTGACAGCCACCAGGAATACAACGAACTGCAGACCGACCAGAACCCGCTCTTGTACCTTGCCAGCGGGGCGGCGGTGTTCCTTGCCTATCTGCTCCATCTGGGCTTCACCCCGGCGCTGGCGTTGGGACGGCTGGCCAACCTGCTGGTCTTTGCGGCGCTGGCCGCCTGGGCGGTGAAGATCGCGCCTTTCGGGCGGCGGGTGTTCGCCGCAGCGGCCCTGCTGCCCATGACGCTGCATCTGGCCGCCAGCTTCAGCCGGGACGCCCCGCTGCTGGGTCTGGCCTTCGCCTTCACGGCGCTGGTGCTGGACGCCGCTTTCGGCCCCAACGCCGGCCGCCAGCTGCGCCCGGCCCGGACGGCCGCGCTGCTGCTCACCGGCGTGCTGCTGGCCCCCGCCAAGATGGTCTACCTGCCGCTGGCGGCGCTGGTCTGCCTGCCCGCCGTGCAGCTGGGCCGCCATACCCGGCTGAAAAAGACCGGCTACCTGGCCGCCTGTCTGGCGCTGGCGCTGGTGCTGAACACCGGCCTGCTGACCACCGCGGCCGGCAGCGGAGATACCGCCGCGGTGGACACCGCGGCCCTTTCGGAGCAGGACGGCGCTTTGGACCGCGCCGGAAAGTCCCGCCCCGCCGAGCCGGACGAAGCCTATGAAGCGCTGATCTGCGGCGAAAACACGCTGGAAAACTACGTCCGCCGCCTGTATTACTATGGGGAGGACACCCGCAGCCCCGCCCAGAGCGAGATCGACTTCTGGGTGCAGGCGCTGGAGGAGGGGGACGTCTCCCCGGCAGAACTGGGGCAGACCTTCCTGTTCAGTTCCGCCAAGCTCGACAGTTATGCCGGCGGCAGCGATATACTCTCGCAGGCTTCGCTGGCGCTGCTGGGCCATGACCTGACCCTGGACGCCAACGCCGGACTGGCCGATTATTACGCCGAGGGCGGGCCCACACTGGTATACAAGATCGTTTACAGCCTGCCCGAATGTGAACAGAACTTTGCCGCCCTGGGCCTGGAACCCGGCGTGATGGACGACCGCCTGCCGCTGGACCGGGACACCGTGGCCGCCGAGGTGGAAGCCGCCCGCGCCACCCGCGCCACCCAGAGCGTGACCGACGAAGCGGACAGCGTTACCTACGCACCGGGCTACATCCTGACCCACCTGCCCGACACCGTGCTGCTGCTGGTGCGCAGCATTGTGGAAAACGGCGACCACTACCTGCGCACGCTGGTGGGCGGCAGCCTGAGCTACTACACGCTGGACCTGGCCTGGGGCTGGGTGGCGGCGCTTTACCTTCTGCTGGCCTTTGCCGCCCTGCCCGCGCAGAACGCCGCGCTGCTGCCAACAGGCCGCGGCAGGGCCGCCTGCGCCCTGGCCGCCCTGCTCTGCTGCGCGCTGGCGGTGGGCGGCTGCCTGCTGTGGACCCCCATCCGCTACGACACGCTGTACGGCCTGCAGGGGCGGTATTTCCTGCCGGTGCTGCCGCTGCTGCTGCTCACCTGCCTGCCCCGCCGTCTGGCCCATGTTCCCGACGGGGAGCGGGCCTGCGGCCAGCTGATGGCCGCCCTGGCGGTGGTGCAGTTCGGCGTGCTGATGAACTGCATGCTGGCCGTCATCGCAAGATAACCGCAGAGGCCGCCCCCGGGGCGGAAGGTGTTTTATGACGATCTGCTTTTTTACCGCCCAGTACCTGCCCACCCCGGGCGGCGTTGAGCGCTATACCTGGAACCTGGCCCGCCGCTGTGCAGCGGCAGGGCACCGCGCCCTCATCGTGACCAGCGCCCTGCCCGGCCTGCCGCCGCGGGAGCAGGACCCCGACGGGCTGGAGATCTGGCGGCTGCCGGCCATCCCGGTGATGAAGGGCCGCTTCCCGGTGCTGCGCCCCCTGCCGCCTGCCGACGAATTGTGGAACCAGGGCATCGACTTTGCGGTGATCCAGACCCGCATGTACACCCAGAGCATCTGGGCGGCCCGCCAATGCAAGCGCCGGGGCGTCCCCGCCATCGTCATCGACCACTCGACCGGCTACATGATGCACGGCGGGTTGGGCGGGCTGCTGGGCCGCTGGTACGAGCATCTGGCCTGCGGGATCATCCGCCGCTGCGGTTTCCCGTTCTACGGTGTGTCCCGGGATGTCTGCGCCTGGCTGCGCACGTTCGGCGTCGAGGCGGCGGGCACGCTGCCCAACGCCGTGGACCCCGGCGAACTGCAGGCCCTGGCCCAAACGGACCCTGCCGACTGGAGGCAGAAGCTGCAGGTGCCCGCCGGGGGACGGCTGGTGGTGTTCATCGGCCGCCTGATCCCCGAAAAAGGCGCGCTGCGCCTTGCCAAAGCCGTGCAGCAGCTGCCCGGCTGCACGCTGGCGGTGGCCGGGACCGGCCCCGAGGCGGAGGCCCTGCGGGCGCTGGGCGGCTCCATCCAGGTGCTGGGGGCGCTGCCCCACGCCCGGATCATCCAACTTTTGTGTCAGGCGGACTGCTACTGTCTGCCCACCGAATATGCCGAGGGCTTCCCCACCACGCTGCTGGAAGCCGCCGCCTGCCGCTGCCCCATCCTGTGCACCCACACGGCGGGCACCGGGGAACTGCTGCCGGACGGCAGCTATGCCGCCTTTGTGGCAGATACCGCCCCCGCCACGCTGGCCGGGGCCCTGCGCGCCCTGCTGGCGGACCCGGAAGGGGCCCGCGCCCGCGCAGACCGTGCCTATGCGCGGCTCTGCGGCCGCTTTACATGGCAGGCCGTCTTTGCTACAATGATGGAAGTGGCCCGGAACGCCAAATCGTGAGCCAAAAGGAGCCAAGATGTCGAAACTACTCATCGTGATCCCCGCCCATAACGAGGAGGAGAATATCGCCAGCGTTGTCGAGGATCTGACGACGCGCTACCCCCAGTATGATTATATCGTGGTCAACGACGGCAGCCGGGACAAAACGGCCGCCATCTGCCGCGCCCGCGGCTACCATCTGATCGACCTGCCCATCAACCTGGGTCTGGCGGGCGCGTTCCAGACCGGGCTGCGTTATGCGGCTGAGAACGGCTACGACTGCGCCATGCAGCTGGACGCCGACGGCCAGCATAAGCCGGAATACATCGCGGCCATGCTGGACGCGCTGGAGGAAGGCAACGACATCGTCATCGGCAGCCGGTTCCTGACCGTGAAAAAGCCCAAGACCCTGCGGATGCTGGGCAGCTATATCATCAGCTGGTCCATCCGCCTGACCACCGGCCGGGCCATCTGCGACCCCACCAGCGGCATGCGCATGTTCAACCGCGCCATGGTGGAGGAGTTCGCCCAGAACCTGAACTACGGCCCCGAGCCGGACACCATCAGCTACCTGATCAAGAACGGGGCCAAAGTCAAGGAAGTACAGGTGACCATGGGCGAGCGCACCGCCGGGCAGAGTTACCTGAATTTCTGGCGCAGCGTGCAGTATATGGTCAAGATGTCCATTTCGATCCTGCTGATCCAGTGGTTCCGCAAGCGCGACACCGAATCCCCTTACCCGGAAAGGAGCCTGTGACTATGTTCGATCAAACGCTGATCCGTATCTGCCTGATCGTCGGCAGCCTGTTGACAGCCGGGTTCGTGCTGCGCCGCGTGCGGCTGGCGAAGGTCCAGATCGAGGATACCATCTTCTGGCTGGGGTTCAGCGCGGCGCTGCTGATCCTGGCCATCTTCCCCGGCATCGCCTACTGGGCCGCCAACCTGCTGGGCTTCATGAGCCCCATCAACTTTGTCTACATCGTCATTATTTTCCTGCTGCTGGTCAAGCAGTTCTTCATGTCCATCCGCCTGAGCCAGCTGGACAGCAAGGTCCGCATGCTGACCGAACAGGTGGCCCTGGACCGGGAAAAGGTGGAGCGGGACAAATTGGATTTGTAATCAGCGCCCGCCTGTGGTATAATGAAACGTAAAATCGAGCGAAAGAAGGTTTCTGCGAATGGCATACACCCCGAAACTGACCTATAAAGGCCGCCCGCTGGTGCGCTGCGGCAATGATATTTACTACGGCTCCATGAGCGACCCGTACATCGTCTACCTGCAGGTGCTGAGCAACCGTACCGAGAACGGCGTGGAGATCGCCGACAAGGTGCATCTGGTGCTGCTCTCCACCGACGATTCCAAACCCCTGCCCGAGCGCATCGTCCGTCAGGCCAACAAAGTAGGGCTGTACAACGCCCTCTCCTTCGGCGACATCATGCTGCAGGGCGTTTTGCAGCAGAAGAAATAAGTAGAAAGCAAAAAGACCGCTGTACAGCGGTCTTTTTTGTTTCAGTAAATCGGCGCGCCTGTCAGCCAGGCCGCGGTATAGGCCGCGTTGGCCAGCAGCAGCGCCGCGACCACGGCAGCGGTCAATCCCCTGCGTCCCCGCAGCAGGGCGGCCAGCGCCACGGGCAGGCAGAACAAAGCCACGGCATACCGCGGGGCGCTGAGCAGCCAGGTGGCCCCCATCGTCAGCAGCAGGTACGCCAGCCCGTACCCCAGCCAGTGGGGCGGCAGGGTGCGGGCGGCCGCCGCCAGCAGCCCGAAAGCCAGCACGATGCAGAGCACCGCCGCAAGGCAGATCCACAACGCCGCCGGGCGATCGTCCTGCCACCATTCCGCCATATAGTGCAGGTGGTAGCGGATCGTATCGGTAAACAGGCCCAGTTTCTGCCCCCAGTGTTCCCACTGATACACGCTGTACTGATCCCAGCGGCCGTAGACCGCCTGGTTCAGCGCAAAGTACAGCCCCAGCCCCGCCGCCGGGCCCAGCATGGCGGGAAGAGCGGCGGCGGGCGGCCCGCACCGCCGGAGCCGCGCCCGACGCAGCAGATACAGAAGGGCCAGGCCGGTCAGCAGCCCGCCGGGAGCCCGCGCCAGACCGGCCAGCACCCCCAGCAGGGCCGCCCGCCCCCAGCGGCCTGTTTGCAGACACCAGACATACCAGACCGTCAGCGCCAGGAACAGGCTTTCCGTCATGGGGGCGAAGAAAAACACCGACGCCGGGCTGACCAGCAGCAGGACCAGCGCCAGCCATGCCGTGCGCCGGTCATACTGGCGGCAGACCAGCGTGAACAGACCGGTCCCCGCCGCACAGAACAGCGGCAGTTGCACCGCCAGCGCCAGAACACGGTAATCGAACCAGCCAAACAGGTTGAGCAGCCGCAGCAGCCACGGGAACAGCGGAAAGAATACGATCATCAAATATTGTTCGTGAAAAGCCTCACCGCTGCCGTAACCGTACTGCGCCAGGTCCAGATAATGCCGCGCGTCGGTATTGCCGTAGAACTGCGCTTCCAGCGCCTGCCCCAGGGACGCATAACTGCCGTGGTTCAGGCACCACGCCACAAAAAGCCCCTGCACGGCGGCGCCCGCCAGCAGGCAGGCCAGCGCAGGCCTCCAGAGCGCTTCGGGCAGGGTGCGGCCCTGCCACAGCGAGCCTTCCGCCGGGAACAGCGTGCGCGCCGCGCACTGCCACGCGCCCCAGGCAAAGCAAAGGACCGCCGCCAGCGGCAGCAGGATACGCGCTGCTTCCAGCAAAAGCCATCCCCCCTTGTGCAAAAAGCTCTTTGCGGTACCGCAAAGGGCTTTTGTACGTGCGTTTATCCGCTCCCGGTCACTCCTGGGGTTCGCCGTCCTCCGGCGTTTCCCCGGTGCTTTCCAGTTCGATGTCAAAGGCCGCGCCGCAGTTGGGGCAGACCAGTTCCTGGCTCTGGTCCAGCAGCGTCTCCTCGTCCACGGTGGAGACCGCGCCGCAGTTGGGGCAGGTCACTTCGTAGAGGTCTTCGCCCTCTTCTTCCCCGTCCTCCTCGTCGTCGGCGCCGTACAGGTCGGCCACCAGATCGTCCAGATCCTGGTCGAGAGTCTCCAGTTCGTCATACGCCTGGTCAAGAGCGTTGTCATGCTCGGTCACGGTGGCCGCCATCTCTTCCAGCAGGTCCATCATCGCCGCAATGACCTTGCCGTTCTTGGAGGCAGGGTCAAATTCCATGCCGGTCATCAGGCCGCGGATATAGGCGGCTTTTGCATTCAGATCCATCGCCATAGTGGTTTTCCTCCGTTTGCTGGTTGTCAAAAAGAGCCGGGCGCGGCAGTACGCCATGCCCGGCAAAAAATCAGTTGACGCGCTCCATATACTCGCCGGTGCGGGTATCAATGCGGACCTTGTCGCCCTCGTTGATGAACAGCGGCACGCGGATCTCGGCGCCGGTCTCCACGGTGGCGGGCTTGAGGGTGTTGGTCGCGGTGTTGCCCTTGATGCCCGGCTCGGTAGCGGTGATCTCCAGTTCCACAAAGTTGGGGATCTCGACGCTGAACACCTTGCCCTTGTAGCTCAGCAGCTTGCAGGTGTCGTTCTCCTTGCAGAACTTGAAGTTCTCGGGCACGTCGGCCGCGCTGACGGGGATATCGTCGTAGGTCTCCACATCCATGAAGTGGTACAGTCCGCCGTCCTCGTAGGAGTAGGTCACTTCCTTGCGCTCGATGAAAGCCTGCGGGAATTTGGCGGTGGGGTTGTAGCTGGTCTCGACCACGGAGCCGGTGATCACGTTCTTGGTTTTGGTACGCACGAACGCGGCGCCCTTGCCGGGCTTGACGTGCTGGAACTCAACGACCTGAAGGACCTGGCCGTCCTGTTCAAACGTAACGCCATTGCGGAATTCGCCTGCAGAAATCATATAAAAATGCCTCCAATAGTAGAATGGTATTTCATAGCTGTTTTTATTTTACAGGATGGTGCGCTTTTTTGCAAGCCCCGGGCCGCTTTTTTTGGGGCTTTTCCCGATTTTTTTGTCCTTTGCCCCGTTACAGCGCGGCATACGCCCGGGAAAGCGCCTGCGCGTCCTCGGCCTGGGTGCCGGCGGACTCGCAGATGATGGTGGGCGCCAGGCCCCGCTCTTTCAGCATGACCAGCAGCGGCAGATGAGGCGGGCCGTACGCGGTATCGGCCAGCGTCAGGTGGCATTTCTCGCCGCCTTTGGTGTAGGCGATGCGGGAGAAATGGGCGTGGAAATGCGCCGCCCGTTCCGCCCCCAGGACCTGCAGCCGGTCCAGCAGCGCCGCATAGTCGGCCGCCGCCGACTCCCCGGCGTACTCCGTGCCCTGGCTGCGGGCGTACAGGTGGCCGAAGTCGATGCAGGGGGTGATGCGCCCGTCCACGCCGCACAGGGCCAGCACCTCGTCCAGAGTACCCAGCTGGTTGACCTTGCCCATGGTCTCGGGGCAGAGGATGCAGTCCCCGTAGCCCGCCGCGTCGCAGGCTTCCACCGTGCGGCGCATGGTATCCAGCGCCTTTTCCAGCGCCTGCTCCCGGCTCTGCTTGCCGCAGGAGCCGGAGTGGAAGATCACCCGGCGCCCGCCCAGCGCTTTGACCAGCGCGCAGCTCTGCAGGATATAGTCGATGCTGTGCAGCCGTTTTTCTTCCTCCAGGCTGGACATGCTGATGTAGTAGGGCGCGTGGACCGACAGCGCGATCTCCCGGGCCGCACAGGCTTTTCCCAGCGCGGCGGCCTTGTCGTGGGCCAGCCGCACGCCGCGCCCGCACTGGTATTCAAAGGCCGTCAGGCCGAAGCCGGCGGTGTAGGCGGCGATGCCCTCGGGGTCGAAGGCTTTGGCGGGGTAACTGTCCGACAGGCCCGCCGGGCCGAAACGGGGCGTCTCACTCATACACCTTGCCTCCTTTGCGGAAATAGCGGCGCAGCCAGAAGGGCTCCAGCTTGCGTTTGAGCTTCACGCCGCGGCTTTTGTCGTGGGGGGTGCGGGGCAGCACGAACAGGCAGGGGATGCCGTAAAGCCCCGCGGCCATGCGGTCGGTGTAGATCTGGTCCCCCACCATGGCCATCTGGGATTTTTTGACCCCCAGGCGGCGGCGGGCCACCATCAGCCCCAGGGGCAGCGGCTTGCAGGCCAGCGGCACCCAGGCCAGGCCGATGCGCTCCGCAAACGGGCGCACGCGGCGGGATGTGTTGTTGGAGACCACCGTCAGGCTGACGCCTGCTGCGCGCATCTCCTCCAGCCACGCCTGCACGCTGCCGTCCAGCTGCTGGCTGCCGTCGCCGGTCAGGGTATTGTCCACGTCGAGCACCAGCGCCCGGATGCCCTGGCGGGCCAGGAAATCCGGGTGGATCGCCTCAACGCGGCGGAAAATATATTCCGGGGTCAGGATCATGGGCGTTCCCCCTCCTTAGCGGGGATGCAAAAAAGTGCAGGCCCACGTTTTGCGTGGGCCTGCACAGTGTAAGCGAGCTTACTTATACTTGCGCTTGCGGGCAGCCTCGGACTTCTTCTTGCGGCGCACAGACGGCTTCTCATAAGCCTCACGCTTACGCACTTCGGCCAACACGCCGCTGCGGGCAGTGCTGCGCTTGAAACGGCGCAGAGCGCTCTCGAGGGACTCGCCCTCTTTGACACGGATCTCCGACATCTTCTTCCCTCCCTTTACCTGAGACAGGAGTTTGCCGGTCAAAACACTTAACCAGTAAACAGAATTATACTATACCTACCCCCGGCCTGTCAACCTTGAAACCGCCATGTACGGCGATTTTTTAATTTTTTAACATTTTGGCAATACCGCCTGCGGCGCAAACCTCACAGCAGCGCATGCCACGCCCACAACGCGCCGTAAATGACGGGCTGGTGCAGCATGTAGACCAGCAGCGTATGCCGCCCCACGCAGGCCAGCGGCCGCAGGGGCCGGGGCGCCAGCCCTGCGCGGGGCCGCCACAGCCCTGCCAGGAACAGCCCGCACCAGAACAGGAAGAGCCACGGCACCAGCGGGAAGTAATCGGCGGAGGAAAAGCGCGTCAGATCCGGCAGGCCCAGCCAGAACAGGTTGGGCGCGTACCAGCTTTGGGGCAGCGCGCACAGGCGCAGCCCCTCGAACCCCAGGTAACCGGCGGGCACCTGGTCGGTCAGCGCAAACAGCGCGGCGCACGCCGCCAGCCCCGCCCCGGCCGGGCATTTTTGCAGCAGCGGGCGCAGCAGGCAGGTCAGCAGCACGGCGGCCGCATTGAGGTGCAGCACCCCGAACCAGATGGACTCCGACGGCAGGAACACCACGGTGACGGCCGTGAGCGCCGCAGCGCACCCCGCCACCAGCAGGCCGTTTTTCAGCGGACGCCGCGCCAGGGTAAAACTGTAGCCCGACAGCAGAATGAAACTCCAGCAGATATACTGCTGCCAGATATGGCACCCCGGCGCCGCGATATCGTACCAGCCACCGGTATGGCCGAACACATAGACCCAGTCGTACAGCGCATGGTACGCCAGCATGTTCAGCAGCGCCGCCCCGCGCAGCACATCCAGCAGCCACAGACGTTTTGCCGCCATCCCCTCGCCCGCTTTCTCTAAATTTTACAGTTTATTTATTGTAGCACACTGCGCCCCCGGTTGCAATCACAGCCGATTTGCGGTAAAATTTCAGTGAAACAAATAAGGTGGGAAAAGAATATGGAACAAATTCGTCTGGTCGCGTTGGATCTGGACGGGACCGTTTTCAACGACCAAAAAGAGATCACGCCGCGCACGCTGGCGGCCATCCGGGCCGCCCTGCAAAAAGGGGTGACGGTGCTGCCCGCCACCGGCCGCACCGCCGACGGCGTGCCCGAACAGTTCACCGGCATTCCCGGCGTGCGGTACGCCCTGACCTCCAACGGCGCTTCCGTCGTGGACCTGCAGACCGGGGAGCAGCTGGTGAGCCTGCCCTTCGCGCCGGACCTGGCCCGGCGCACCTACCGGGCGCTGCTGCCCTTCGGCGGCATGCTCAGCATCTTCATCGGCGGCAAATCCTACACCACGCGGGAAAACGCCGAACTCAGCCTGGACATCACCCCGCCCAACCTGCGCAGTTACTTCCGCAAGACGCGCATCGAGGTGGAGGATATGGACAAAACCCTGCTGGAACATGCCCATGAGGTGGAAAAATTCAGCATGATGTACGCCACGGTGGAACAGCGGGATGCTGCCTGGCGGGGCATGGAGGCCGCCTGCCCCGAGCTGGAGATCGCTTCCAGCATCGAGCGCAATCTGGAACTGAGCGCCCCCGGCGTGACCAAAGGCCGCGGGCTGATGGCGCTGGCCGCCCACCTGGGCCTGACCCCCGGCCAGGTGATGGCCGTGGGGGATTCCGGCAACGACCTGACGATGGTGCAGATGGCCGGACTGGGGGTGGCCATGGCCAACGCCACCCCGGACGTACTGGCCGCCGCCGACGTGGTCACCGGGGACAACAACCACGACGGCGTGGCGCAGGCCATTGAAAAATATGTTCTGTAAATACACAAATAAAAACACAAGAGGTATATGCGATGAAAAATGTTTTGGTAGGGCAATCCGGCGGACCTACCGCCGTCATCAATTCCAGCCTGGCCGGCGTCTATGAGACCGCGAAGGCCTGCGGCGCGCCCCATGTGTACGGCATGGAATACGGCATCGAGGGCGTGCTGGAGGGCAAGATCGTAGACCTGGACACGGTGCTGTCCGATGTGCTGGACATCGAACTGCTCAAGCGCACGCCGTCCAGTTTCCTGGGGAGCTGCCGCCATAAACTGCCGGACCCCTCTGTGGACGACCGCCCCTACCGCAAGCTGTTCGAACTGTTCGCACAGTATGACATCGGCGCCGTGTTTTACACCGGCGGCAACGACAGTATGGATACCATCAGCAAGCTGTCCGCCTACGGGCAGCGGCTGGGCAGCGAGATCCGCTTTATCGGCGTGCCCAAGACCATCGACAACGACCTGATGATGACCGACCACACCCCCGGTTACGGCAGCGCCGCCAAATACATCGCCACCATCCTGAAAGAAGTCATCTGCGATTCCAGTGTGTACGACCTGCGCAGCGTCACGGTGGCCGAGATCATGGGCCGCCACACCGGCTGGCTGGCCGCCGCCGCCAGCCTTGCCGCAGGGCCCGACTGCAACGGCCCCGACCTGATCCTGCTGCCGGAGCGCCCCTTTGACGAGGACGCTTTCCTGGCCCGGGTGTCCGACCTGGCCCGGGAGCGCCACAACGTTATCATCGCCGTCAGCGAGGGCGTCAAGAACGCCGAGGGCGTGTTCCTCTGCGACCTGGTTTCCACCGCCGGGCAGCTGGACGCCTTCGGCCACAAGGCTATCCTCAGCGGTACCAGCCGCTACCTGGCGGAACTGATCCGGGTGCGGCTGGGCTGCAAGACCCGCGCCATCGAGTTTTCCACCCTGC
>NBJMC04201__coassemble_902_pt1 | contig 18315 bp, 15 predicted proteins | sample NBJMC04201__metabat2_high_PE_018 | metagenome-assembled genome bin NBJMC04201 | reverse complement strand
CGGCCCCCGGGGGAGGGGTCCTCCCCCGGGGGGCGACATCTTCAGTACTAAGAGCCTTTTTTATTTTTCGGTGGGGAGGGCGGTATCGACGTTCATAGTCTTAAAGAATGACAAGAAACTTTCGGTAGCGTGGCCGCCCTGTGCACTGGCAAGCGTCAGCGTATTTGCCATTTGGCGCTGCAAATCTTTCAGGGCTTCCAACTCTTCATCAATGGGGCACAGCGGAACATGAACGCCTTTAGACGCAGCCACGGATGCAATGGCCTTATATGCCTGCGCATTGCTGCCATAGGCAGACAACAGATTGTTTACTTCATCGGCGGTCAGTTCCTCACGCAATTGGAGCATCTGGACAACGCGCACGGCTTCGGCGCTGGGGGCCTCGGTGGCCTTGGCGCGGGCGTCGGCAATAATGTTAGTCAACACCGTTTCCGCTTCGGTCTGGTATTCTCTGCATCGATCTTCAAACTGGGCTTTATAGTCGTTACCGTAAATGTGGCCGGGGGCGGGGATCATGTCGCCGCCTTTTGCAGACTGCATGAAGGCAACGCGGGACGCTTCGGCGATAGTCTGGTAGTCATTTGCGAATTTGTCAAGAATGTTTTTCAACTGGTAGTTGGCTTGCTGAGTAGTCATGATGTAAAATCCTTTCTTTGTACGTGAAATGGGTCTGCTTTTGGGTTATTCCTGGTTCGGCATCACCTCCCCGGCGGGGCTGTCCATGCGTTCAAGGCGGCTTTCCAGGTACTCGACCGTGCGCTCTTCCACGCTGCCGCCATGCGCCCAGGCTGTAAAGCCGGTGCCGTGCCAGGCGTGGGACGTAACAATTTCATCGTGCCAGCGCAGCAGGCGCGGGTTACGGCACAGCTTGCGGAATGCGTTCGCCTTGGCTGTGTTGGCTTGGCCGATGGTCAGGCCCTGTTCTTCACTGATTTGGCGCACGCTCTTGCCGGCATAGAAGTTCCCTCGAATCACGGCTTGCTCGCGCTCGGTCAGCTTGTACAGGGCTTCTTCCAGGGCGGCATGTAACTGCTCTTGATACAGCCGTTCTTCCACGTCCAGCAGTTCCCCGGCGGCTGCTGGATCGGGTTGCAGGTCGCCCAGGGTGGCCGCGCCGCCGTCCTCATCGTCCAGGGGCACGTCAAGGCTGGCGCAGTGGTTCAGCGGGTCGGCGGAAACGGTGTGCTGTTTGCCGTCTGCATCGGTCACGTTGCGGCGGTGGCCGCCGGTCAAGGCCCGGTCAATTTGCCGCTGCATGGCGTAGGCGAGCCATGTAGAGAAGGCAAAGCCCTTGCCGGGGTCGTAGTGTTCGGCGGCGTACTGGACGGCAAAATAGCCTTCCTGTTCAAAGTCGTCTGCCGTCAGGCCGTGGGCGTCCGCCATGGCTTTGTGTGACGGATACCACCGCCAGAACAGGGAACGCAGCAGCCCTTTGTTGATCTCCCACAGCTGGCCCAGGGCAAAGGTGTTGCCGGTGGCGGCCAGCGCCGCAAGGGCTGCGTTTGCTTCCTGCTGCCCGGTGCTCTGTTCCGCTGGGGCGCTCTCGGTTCGCTCTGGCTTGGCCCAGGCTTCAAGCCCCGGCGGGGCGGTGGGGTGGTTTTCCATGGCAGGACCTTCTTTCACGTGAAAATGTTCCCGGTTAAGGCGTAAAGCCCGCCGGGCGGGTGCGGGAAGTGAAATCCGCCGGGGCGGTCCCGGGCGCGGTGCGGTGTGCGCTTATTGCTGGGCATCGGGTTTGTCCTCCTCTGCGCCGGGTTCGGGGTCAAAGATGATCACGGCGTCACAGGACGCCGCAAGGTCGGCAAACAGGCAGCCGCCTTCGGGCCTGTCCCAATAGCGGTTAGGGCATCCGCGTTCACAGGGGCGGCCATTGTATGGGCAAGTGACGGTCATTTGCTTGCGCCCTCCCCGAACTCGATAACGCTGAAATCTTCAAAAGTCCCGGCTGTGGCGAAACACCCGCACCCCTCATGCACTATTGCGGTAACAGGCCTTGTACCGTCCGGCCTTTCAACGAGTGCCAGACAAGCAACGCGGTCCCTGTAACGGTAGCTGTTGCCGTCTATGTCGGTTCCTTCAAATACGGCCCACATATCAGCGGGTGCGGGGATGATCTGCAATATTGTTTCATTCATGGCGGTTTCCTTTCTGTTTTGGGTGGTGGCGATCAGATAATACCGCTCGGCGTGGCCGCTGCCCTGTGCCTTGGCGTACTCCACAAAGCGTTGTATGGTGTCACTTTCGGCTTTGCGGGTGTTGATGCTGGCGGCGCGGGCTTCCTGCCATACGGGCGTGCCCTTGTGTACCTGCAATTCCAGCCAGCCCAGCCGCAAGCCTTCCAGAATGTCATACACGCAATCATAAAACGCGTCGGCTTTCGGCTGTGTACTGTGGCGGCAAATCTCGTAAACGCCGCGCGACTGATACAAAACGGTGTCGTATTCACGGCGTTTTACTGTCCCCAAAATGGGGACGCTAACACAGAATTTATCAAGCCGCCTTTTGTGCCGCTTGTGTATCTTTTCGATGGCCTGCCGGGGGTGCGGATATTCCAGCGCCTGGCCGATCTGGTCGCGGGTCATGTAGAAGTTTCCGCGCCCGTCGGTGTAGCAGTCGATTGTCAGCGAGCCGAAGGGCGCTTGCTTGACGAGCACCAGCCCGCCGGGCAATGGATCTTTGTTCATGGGGTTACTCCTTTCTCACGATGCTTTCCACCGGCACGCCCAGGGCGGCGGCAATCTTCCCAGCGGTGGCAGGCTTGCAGCTTCCACGGTTGAGGATCACAGAAAGATTCTGTGCGCTGCACCCGACGCGCTGGGCAAGCTGCCGGTAACTGGGGATACCTGCATTTGCTACGGCAATGTCAAGTTGCGTTCGGTCTAACTTCAATGGGTTTCACCTCCGTTGCGATTCGTTGTGAATCCATTATAGTGATTCATTGCGAATATGTCAACGCCTTTTTTGCGATTCGTATTGAATATTTGTTATTGATGTGTTATCCTTAGATGTGAAAGGGGGTGTAAACTTGAGCAATGAGATAGGAAGGCTAATTAAACGTGCACGCACGGAAAAGAACATCACGCAAGCAGAGCTAGCGAAAAAGATTGGCCTGGCAACGGTGACGGTTCGCCAATATGAAAACGGGTCCAGAGAACCGAATATTGAAACGATGCGAAAGATTTCCCTTGCCCTTGGTGTTTCAATTTATTCATTGGTTAATTTTAATGATGCTTCATCTTTGCTTGAATCCAGCATAAACGAAGATCGCGTACAGTACGGGGAAAATTGGACAGAGTTTGAAAAAATAAGTAGCGCCTTTAATAATCTGAACCATGATGGCGCAGTCCTAGTAAGACAGGTTGCTGAAGCCGTTGCAAAAGTTCCGGAATATCAGGACACTGAAAAGTTGGAATCTATGAAGAAAGAGAACGAACGTGTTATTAAGTTCTGGAAAGAAAATGTGGACCCCGACTATGAAGAATGATTTCCGCGAGCACCGGGCGGTGGGCTGGACGCACTGGGTATAGGCCCGGCGGGCATCCTCTCGGAAACGGCCCTGTAAGCCCCTGCACAGGCCATTTTCCGGCACGGGAAGGAAAGTATATTACCCGGCCTTGTTTCTCTCCTACGGCGGCCCCTACGGCCCTGTCTGCGGGGCTGGTGAGTAAGTTACCAGCAAGTTGCACCGTCAAGTGCAGTTCGTTTCCCAAAACAGCGATAAAAGCCGGGTGTTTTAACATCAAGTTCAAGTTTTCACCGGCGAAAAGTGCAATTCGTTGGAAAGTCGGCATCTACAAATCGGGTACCACTTGCAGCCCCGGCCCTGCGCGGATATCCACGCGCTATGCTAGCAAAACCAGTTCCACCGGGCGGGCAAAGCGACGGGAATTTGTGGACGCGATAACACGCGAGCGATTTAATGACACGATAACGCGCGGGAACACGCGGAACCTGATAAAACCTAAAATCAGAAAGAGGGCAAAGCCCATGAAGATCTATACCATCGTTGGCGGCGTGAACGGCTGCGGAAAGTCCAGCTTGACCGGCACACTCAAGGCCGAGCGCACCGACCTGGGCGTGATCGTGGACCCGGACAAGATCACCGCCGAACTGGGCGGAGATGAATACGAGGGCGGCAAGGCTGCCGTGGAGAAGCTGGAAAAGGCCCTGGCCGATGGTATCAGCTTCACACAGGAAACAACCCTTTCCGGCGGCTATGCCCGCAAGCTGGCCCGCCGGGCCAAAGAGACCGGGTATTATATCCGCCTGTACTATGTGGGCCTTGACAGCCTGCAGGAGAGCTTGCAGCGCATTGAAAACCGGGTGCGCAAGGGTGGGCACGATATCCCCCGGCGGGACGTGGAAGCCCGCTTTGCCCGGCGGTTCTCCGACGTGGTCAAGATCCTGCCCTATTGTGATGAAGCACGCTTCTTCGACAACGACAACGGCTTTGCCCTGGTGGCAGAGTACCGCAACGGTGAACTGCTGCCGGTCGGCACCCGGCGTCCGGCCTGGTTGGTGGAACTGATGCAGGCTATGGAATGATCCGCCGGGCGAATGTGTCCGCATTGGACACGCCCAGACAAAAAGAAAAAACCGCCCCCGGCGGCAACCGGGAACGGTTTTGAATAGAACGGCTCACACAGCAAGTGTATAAGCAGCCCCAACATCTGCTATTATACACCTTCCTGCGTGGGCTTGTCAAAGCATACCCATAAGGGAGGTTGTTTTTATGGGAAGAAGAACGAACACCGCCGCATGGAACGGCAAACGCTGGCGCATTGATGTGCAGAAGGACGGCACCCGCAAGAGCTTCTACAGCTCGAAGCCGGGCCGCACGGGGCAGCGCGAAGCGAACGCAAAGGCCGATGCCTGGTTGGATGACGGTATAGCCGCAAAGGCCCCCAGGGTCGCCGATGCTTGCGGGGCATGGCTGCGGGAGGTAGAGGAAACGACCAGCAGCACCAATTACAGGCCGCTTTCCAGCCGGTGGCGCAACTGGGTGTTGCCGGTGATCGGCAGCAAACGGGTAAACGCCCTCACAGATCAGGACTTGCAGACGGTCATAAACCACGCCCACACCGCCGGGAAGAGCAAGAAAACATTGCAGCTCCTTTGCGCTGATATGCGGGCTTTCTGCAAGTACTGCCGCAAAGCCAGGCTTTCCCGGTACTTCCCGGAGGATATCAAAATACCCGCCGGGGCACGGTACAAGGGTAAGACGGTATTGCAACCGGCTGACCTGCTGAAGCTGTTCAATGTGGATACCACCGCCTACAAGGGGCGGGCCGTCCGGGATGATTTCATCAACGCCTACCGGTTCCAGGTCCTTACCGGCTTGCGCCCGGGGGAGCTTATTGGCCTGCGCTGGGCTGACATCCACGGTAATACCGTCAATGTGGTCCGCTCCATCAACATCGACGGAGAGGAAACCCAGGGCAAGAACCAGAACGCGGCCCGGTCCTTCGTCATGTCGGAAATGGCCCGGCGGGTGCTGGATGATCAGCGCCACCATACCGCCGATGAAGAAAGCGTTTTTTGCATCACGTCCGAGCGGTACTATTACCACCGATGGCGGGTCTACTGCGAAACAAACGGCCTTGCGCCCTGTTCGCCCTATGAGCTGCGCCACACATTCGTGAGCGTGGTAAAGACCTTGCCCGCCGGGGAGGTCAAACCGCTGGTGGGCCATAGCGAGGATATGGACACATTCGGCATCTACGGTCACGCTCTGACCGGCGATGCAGAGAACACTGCCCGGGCCGTCAACGGCGTGTTCCTGCGGCTCTTGAAAACGGTATGACCTGTACCGCACTTTATACCGCACTGTTGATTTTTAGAGTGTGAACGACTGGAAAAGGGCCTGTATACATCGGCCCGCGAAAGGCTTAACAGTGCGGTCAACTGAACACGGGGCCAATAACTGCGGGCTGATTCGGGGGTTCAAGTCCCATCTTCCGCACCAAACAAAGAGCGGCAGAACGTATGTTCTGCCGCTCTTTTTGTTTTGGGTGCTGGGGAAAGCGCGGCGCGGTTCGCCGCCCATGAAAGCGGCAGAAAAGGAGGCGCGCAAACGAACACGATCGTGCGTCGTGGGGCGCTACTGCCTTTGGCATACCACCGGCAGCGGTTCTTCCGCCGGGGCACTGCGCCCGGTGAAAAACACGCAGGGGGCCAGCAGCAGGAAGGGATCGGCCGAAAGTAAAAACGGCTTGTTTTCCATAAACACATACAGCGTCAGCGCCACCAGGCAGAGCACCTCGGTGGCGTGGCGGTGCTTCGCCAGCCGCCACAGCAGCAGCAGGAAGAATGCCGCCACCAGGATCGCGCCCAGGTACCCCTTGTTCATGGGAATGGCGAGGAAAGCGTTGTCGATGGCGTGGTGTTCGTCGCCGTCGGTGGGCAGGCCGCCCAGCCAGGAAAGGTCCGCGCCCCAGAACACGTTGTGCCAGATCTCGAACCGGCCCGAAAGAAAGATGCTCAGCAGCAGCAGCGCCATCCGCTCATAGGGCCATTCGGGGTTGTACACATACCCGGCGTAGAGGCTGAACGCCGCCAGCCCCACCGGCAGCGCGATGGCAAGCCCGTACCATATTTTGTTGTCGAACAGCCGGGGCAGAAACCGCTGCACGGCGAACAAGGCCAGCAGCGCGGCCATGGCCCCGGCGGCGCCCCGGCTGCCCGGCACTTTGTAGGTGAACGCCAGCAGCGCGGCCAGCCCCGCCCAGTCGAACCAGCGCATTCGGTCGTGGCGCAGCCACGCCCAGGCGAAGAATACGCCGATGAGCCGCGCGCCGAAGCCGTTATAATGGCCGTAGCCGAAATCCCAGTTGCGGCAGTAGAAATTGTAGGGCATCAGCGGGGTGGCAAAGTGCAGGAACTGCACGAACAGCAGCCCCGCCACGGCGGCGGTCAGGTAGGCGCGCAGCGCGCCGCGCAGGTCTATATCTTTGGCGGCCAGCCCCACCAGCGCCGCCAGGAAAAACCACACATCGTCCCCGTACCAGGCGGCGAAGGCCGTGTACGCCAGCACCAGCGCCGCCAGCACCGGCTGCCAGCGCCGGGTGTAGCCGGTCAGCAGCAGGATCTTGGCGCCCAGCAGCAGCACCGCGCCGCCGGTCAGCGCCAGACGGGCCAGACGGCTCAGGCCGGGCAGCGTGGCCTGTATATTGGAACTGAACACTTCGGACAGGACCAGCAGCAGCACCAGCGCGGCGCAGAATACGCGCTGCGCCAGCATCCGGCGGCGGTCCTGCCCCGGGTCCAGGGCGGGGAAGCGTTGCAGTAACATAAAACAATATCCCTTTCTTTATCGGTGCGGCGGCCCGGACGGGGAGCGGCCGCCGGGACGGCGGGCCCCTGCACAAACCGCAGCGCCGCAGCTATGCTGCGGTTATTATACCATAAACGCGGGCGGCAGGGAACACCCCGGGGCGGGCAGGGCGTCAAAGTCATACTTATACAGGGGGCTTTGGTGCAAATTTCACAACTTTCTGAAACTCTGTGCAAGAAAGATTTAAATGAATTTTTTTGTGTTTTTCTCCCGAATGTGGTACAATCATTTTCAATAACCATAAACGGTTCCAAACGGTTTTCTATTGTTATCATCAGGAAGTCAGGAGAGTGCACTTATGGCCTATTATTTTTCCGAACCGTCCCGCACATTTGGCGAGTACCTGCTGGTCCCCGGCTATTCCTCCTCGGAATGCGTGCCCACGGCGGTCAGCCTCAAGACCCCGCTGGTCAAGTACCGCAAAGGGGAAGAGGACTGCCCGCTGGAAATGAACATCCCGATGGTCTCCGCCATCATGCAGTCGGTCTCGGGTGAGAAGCTGGCCATCGCGCTGGCCAAGCAGGGCGGCGTTTCCTTCATCTACGGCTCCCAGACCATCGAGCAGGAGGCGGACATGGTCCGCCGCGTCAAGGCGTACAAGAAAGGCTTCGTCACCTCCGACTCCAACCTGCCGCCGGAGGCCACCCTGGGCGATGTGCTGGACCTGAAAGTCCGCACCGGCCACTCCACCGTCGCCATCACCGACGACGGCACGGCCCACGGCAAGCTGCTGGGCATCGTGGCCTCCCGTGATTACCGCCTCTCCCGCATGACCCGCGACCTCAAAGTCACCGAGTTCATGACCCCGCTGGACAAGCTGGTCACGGCGCCTGCCTCTACGAGCCTGCACGACTGCAATGACATCATCTGGGACAACAAGATCAACTCCCTGCCGCTGGTGGACAGCGAAGGCCGCCTGCAGTACATGGTGTTCCGCAAGGACTATGACTCCCACAAAGAAAACGTCAACGAACTGCTGGACGTGAACAAGAGCTACGTGGTGGGTGCGGGCATCAATACCCGCGACTACGCCGAGCGCGTGCCCGCCCTGATCGACGCGGGCGTGGATGTGCTCTGCATCGACTCCTCCGAGGGCTTCAGCGAGTGGCAGTCCCGCACGATCTCCTGGATCCGGGAACACTACGGCGACACCGTCAAGGTCGGCGCGGGCAACGTGGTGGACCGCGAGGGCTTCCTGTTCCTGGCCAAAGCCGGGGCGGACTTCGTCAAGATCGGCATCGGCGGCGGTTCCATCTGCATCACGCGTGAGACCAAGGGCATCGGCCGCGGCCAGGCCACGGCGGTCATCGAGGTGGCCAAGGCCCGTGACGAATATTACAAGGAGACCGGCGTCTACGTGCCCATCTGTTCCGACGGCGGCATCGTGCAGGATTACCACATCACCCTGGCGCTGGCTATGGGCGCGGACTTCGTCATGCTGGGCCGTTACTTTGCCCGTTTTGACGAATCCCCCACGAACCGCCTGCGCGTGGGCGGCAACTACGTCAAGGAGTACTGGGGCGAGGGTTCCAACCGTGCCCGCAACTGGCAGCGCTATGACCTGGGCGGCGCACAGAAACTCAGCTTTGAGGAAGGCGTGGACTCCTACGTGCCCTACGCCGGCCCGCTGGCCGACGGCGTGCAGACCACGCTGTACAAGGTGCGCTCCACCATGTGCAACTGCGGCGCGCTCTCCATCCCCGAACTGCAGCAGAAGGCCCGCCTGACGGTGGTGTCCTCCACCTCCATCGTGGAGGGCGGCAGCCACGACGTCATCCTCAAGAACAGCTCCCCCAACACCTGATTTTCCCCGCACCGGCAGGCCCGCGGCGTTCCGTAAGGAAGGCCGCGGGCTTTTTGTGTGCTGCGGCGGGGTTTTACCGGGGCGGCGCGGCGCATACGCTGTAGCAAACAACAGGGAAGGGGGCGGCAGCCATGCGCTGGGACCGCTGCGGGGAGATACAGCGCCAGAAAGTGCGGGCCTATCTTGTGCTGGGGCTGCTGTCGGCGGCGCTGGCGGTGGTGCTGCATCTGCTGTACCATCGCCAAACCTGGGAAACGTCGATCCCCAACGACTGTTTTGCGGCGGCTGCGGTGGAACCCGGCGCCCCGCGCCTGGTCTGCCTGACCTTTGACGACGGCCCCGGCGTGAATACCGAACCGCTGCTGGCAATTTTGGAAGAGGAGAAGGTCCCGGCCACTTTCTTTGTCTGCGCCCAGCCGGTCAACCGGCCCTACCTGCCGCTGGTACGCACCATCGTGCAGCAGGGGCATCAGGTGGCCATGCACAGCGCCAGCCATCAATATGCGCAGATCTACCAAAGCACGGACGCATTCTGGCAGGACATCAAAGAACTGCGCCGGCAGCTGGAGCCTTACCTTTCGCTGGGGGACCTGACCTGGCTGCGGTTCCCCGGGGGCAGCACCAACACGGTCAGCCACCGCTACGGCGGCCGCCGGATCATGGAGGAACTGAAAGCTCAGACCGAAGAAAAGGGCTGGCACTGGATCGACTGGAACGTCTGCGGCGAGGACGCCACCGCCAGCCACCCCGACGCGGAGCAGATCCTGCGCAATATCCGGCAGGACGCGGCGGACAAAACGGTCTGCGTGGTGCTGCTGCACGACACAAAGACCGCAGGGCAGACCGTCGAAGCCTTGCCCGGGATCATCGGCTGGTTCCGGGAACAGGGCTACCATTTTTGCACGGTGGCCCAGATGGAGCAGCTGCAAGGCAGTTTACAAAGCGCGGGGGAATAGGGTATAATAACAGCATAAAGGGGGCGTACAGGAATGCAAAGCCGGCAAACGGCATTCTGCGGGGTGCTGGCGGCGCTGTCGGTGGTGCTGATGCTGCTGGGCAGCGCCCTGCAGGTCGGCACCTATGCCGCGCCCATGCTGGCGGCCTTTCTGCAGATCCCGGTACTGGAGGAATATGGCCCCCGCTGGGCCATGCTGCTGTATGCCGCGGCGGCGGTGCTGGCGCTGCTGCTGGTGCCGGAAACCGAACTGGCCCTGTTTTACCTGCTGGCGGTGGGGTACTATCCCTCCCTGCGCGTAGCGCTGCGCAGGGTCCGGCCGGCGGCGCTGCGCCGGGGGCTGAAATTCCTGGCCTTCAACGCGGGCACGGCGCTGGTCTATCTGGCGCTGTTCGCGCTGGTGGGTCCGGCGGTGGGGCGGGAACTGCTGCAGGACGGCCCCGGCATGCTGGCCCTGCTGCTGGCGCTGGGCAATGTGTCCTTTGCGCTGTACGACCGGGCGCTGGCCGTGTTGACCCGCTGCTACCGCACGGTGTGGCGGAAAAGGCTGAAGTTTTTTCACTGATGAGAGCGGGGCGCAGGCCCCACGGAAAACAGGAGGAATACGATATGTGGTATGATCGGGCAGTGGTCTATCAGATCTATCCGCTGGGGCTCTGCGGCGCGCCGCTGGTCAACAGCGGCGATGCGGCGCAGGCGGAGCAGCACCGGCTGCTGCGTGTGCTGGACTGGGTGGAGCATATCCGGGAACTGGGCGCTACCTGCGTGCTGTTCAACCCGCTGTTTGAGAGCGACGCCCACGGCTACGACACCCGCGACTACACGAAGGTGGACTGCCGCCTGGGCGCCAACGGGGACCTGAAAACCGTGGTGGACGCCTTGCACAAGGCGGGCGTCCGGGTGCTGCTGGACGGTGTGTTCAACCATGTGGGCCGCGGTTTCTGGGCTTTCCGCGATGTGCAGGAGAAAAAGTGGGACAGCCCCTACAAGGACTGGTTCCACCTGAGTTTTGACGGCAACACCAACTACAACGACGGTTTCTGGTACGAAGGCTGGGAGGGCTGCAACGAACTGGTCAAACTCAACCTGCAGAACCCGGCGGTCAAGGCGTATCTGTTCGATGTGGTGCGCGGCTGGGTGCGGGATTACGACATCGACGGCCTGCGCCTGGACGTGGCCTACTGCCTGGACCTGGGCTTCCTGGCGGAACTGCGGGCGCTGGCCGACGCAGTCAAGCCGGAGTTCGTGCTGGTGGGGGAGACCCTCCACGGCGACTACAACCGTTGGATGAACGACCACGGCTGCCACAGCGTCACCAACTACGAGTGCTACAAGGGGCTGTATTCCAGCTTCAACACCGGCAACATGCACGAGATCAGCTACAGCCTGAACCGCCAGTTCGGTTCGGAACCCTGGTGCCTGTACACCGGCAAGCACCTTTTGTCCTTTGTGGACAACCACGACGTGACCCGCGTCGCTACCATCCTGACCGACAAAAACTGCCTGCGCCCGCTGTATGGCCTGCTGTTCGGCATGCCGGGGGTCCCGGCGGTCTACTACGGCAGCGAGTGGGGCGTGGAGGGCGACAAGAAGGACGGCGACCCCGCCCTGCGCCCGGCCATCGAGACGCCCCAGTCCAACGAACTGACCGAATGGATCGCCGCCCTGGCCGGGGCGCGCACCGCCAGCCCCGCCCTGTGCGGCGGCAGCTACCGCAACGTGCTGGTCCAGCCCAAACAGCTTATTTTTGAGCGCAAGACCGATGCGGAGCGGGTGCTGGTGGCCATCAACGCCGACAGCGCCCCCTACACGGCCCACTTTGACGCGGGCTGCGGCATGGCGATGGACCTGATCACCGGCGAGCCCCACGACTTTGGCGGCGGCAGCGAACTGCCCCCTTACAGCTGTGCGTTCTGGAAGATGGAATGCTGACCCCAAAACTGACAGCGGCGCGCCCCTGCGGAGTTTTCCGGCGGGGGCGCGCCGCATTTTGCAAAAAAAACGGAAAGTATGCTTGACATGCGAGAGCGGCCGTGCTATAGTCAAGTCACGGAAAGTATACTTTCCGTGAGCGGCCACAAAAAAATAATGGAAAGCACACTTGACATTTCGGACAGGAACTGTTATCATACAAATATGGAAAGCGAACTTTCCAAAAGAAAGGAGCCGCTATGAAAAATCGACTGGAAGAGCTGCGCAAGCAGCGGGGGATCAAGCAGGAGGAACTGGCCAACGCGCTGGAAGTATCCCGCCAGACCATCGGTTCGCTGGAAAACGGGCGGTACAACCCCTCCATCCTGCTGGCCTTCAAGATCGCACGGTATTTTGACCTGACCATCGAAGACATCTTTATCTATGAGGAGGATGCAAAATGAAAACCAAGACTATGCAATACATCGGCGTTGCGGCAGGGCTGCTGCTGTTGGCGGTTGGGCTGTACCTGGTCCGCACGTTGGCCGGCCCCCAGGGCTTTCTGCGCGCGCTGCCCTATGTCTGCATCGGCGCGGGCTGCGGGCTGTTCGGCGGGTGCCTGGGCAGCCTGATCGGCGACCGGGCCGTGCAGAGCGACCCCGAGCTCGCCCGGCGGCTGCGCATCGAGCAGAATGACGAGCGCAACGTCGCCGTAGCCAACAGCGCCAAGGGCAAAGCCTTCGACTGCATGACCTACGTGTTCGGCGCGCTCATGGTGTCCTTCGCCCTTATGGGGATCGATCTGGTTGCAGTGTTGCTGCTGGTGTTCGCCTATCTGCTGGTCCACGGGGTGGCCCTCTATTACCGCATCAAGTTCGACAGGGAAATGTGACGGCGGGGGAGGACCCGCCCCCTATAACGCCAAAAGGCCCCTGCCGGGAACTCCCGGCAGGGGCCTTTGCGCGGCGGCAGGCCCGCCCCGCACGGCGGGCCTGCCGGAACGGCGCGGCCGGTTTACAGGTTGGTGTAGCCCATCAGGCTGGTATCCACCACGGCGGCGGTGTCCCGCCCTTCCCGCAGGGCCCAGACCACCAGGCTCTGGCCCCGGCGCATATCACCGCAGGCAAACACATGGGGCACGTTGGTGGCGTACTGGCTGTCTGCCACTGTGCCCCGGGGCGTCAGATCCACCCCAAAGGCGTCCGCCACGTAGGGTTCGCACCCCACAAACCCGGCTGCGATCAGCACAAGGTCGCAGTCCACTGTGAACTCCTCTCCCGTGGGCACCATCTGGCGGCGCCCATCGACCGTCTGGCTTTCCAGCCGCGCCAGCAGCGCGCCGCAGACCTGTCCGGCCTCGTTTTTATAAAACTCTTTCACCGTGGTCTGGTAGACCCGCGGATCGCTGCCGAATCGGGCAATGGCCTCCTGCTGGCCGTAGTCGGTCTTGAGCACCCGGGGCCATTCCGGCCAGTCGTTGCCGGGTGCGCGTGCCGCCGGCGGGCAGGGCATCATCTCCAGCTGCAGCACACTCTCGCAGCCCTGGCGGATGGCGGTGCCCACACAGTCGTTGCCGGTATCGCCGCCGCCGACCACCAGCACCCGCTTGCCCGCGGCGCTGACGGCCTTGCCGTCGGCAAAGTTGGAGTCCAGCAGGCTGCGGGTCACGCCGGTCAGGTAGTCCACCGCAAAGTGGATGCCCTCGGCCTCCCGGCCCGGCACGGCCAGGTCCCGGGGCAGCTTGGCGCCGCAGCAGAGCACCACGGCGTCGTACTGCGCTTCCAGCTCCGCGGCGCTGACGGTACGGCCCACGTCGGCGCCCAGCACGAACTCGATGCCCTCTTCCTCCAGGATCTTCACCCGGCGGTCGATGACCCACTTTTCCAGCTTCATGTTGGGGATGCCGTACATCAGCAGGCCGCCGGGGCGGTCCTCCCGCTCATAGATCGTCACATGGTGGCCGCGCTTGTTCAGCAGGTCCGCCACCGAGAGTCCGGCGGGCCCTGCGCCCACCACGGCGACCTTTTTGCCGGTGCGCGCCGGGGGCGGCACGGCGTGGATGGCCCCGCTCTCGTAGCCGTATTCCACGATGGCGCGCTCATTTTCCTTCACGGCGACCGGCTCCCCGGTAGCCATGCCGCAGGTGCAGGCGGCCTCGCACAAGGCCGGGCAGACGCGGCTGGTGAACTCGGGGTAGCGGTTGGTGGCGATCAGCCGGTGCACGGCCAGATCCCAACGGCCCTGGTAGATCAGGTCGTTCCATTCGGGGATCAGGTTGTTCAGCGGGCAGCCGCTGGCCATGCCGCCGATCATCATGCCGCTCTGGCAGAAGGGCACGCCGCAGTCCATGCAGCGGGCGGCCTGCTCCTGCTGTTCCTCCGCCAGCAGCGGAAGATGAAATTCTTTGAAATTGCGGATGCGTTCCTCGGGCGGCAGTTCCAGGCTGGTCTGCCGTTCGATCTCTAAAAATCCTGTGGGTTTGCCCATTGCGCTGCCTCCCTTACCTGGCGTTTTTCATGGCGTAGAACGCTTCGATCTGCGCCTGTTCGTTGTCCTGGCCCTTCTCTTCCATCTGGGCGATGAGCCGCAGCATCTTGTCGTAGTCGTGGGGCAGGACCTTCTTGAATTTGGGCAGGTACTCGCTGAAGTGGTCCAGGATGTGCTGCCCGCGGGGGGAGCCGGTCAGTTCCACGTGCTCCCGGATCAGGTCCTTGAGCAGCGAAACATCGTACTTGTGTTCCACCGGCTCCAGGCTGACCATGTCCTTGTTGACGCGCTGGTAGAAATCCCAGTCCTCGTCCAGCACGTAGGCGATGCCGCCGCTCATGCCGGCCGCAAAGTTTTTGCCGGTCTTGCCCAGCACCACCACGGTGCCGCCGGTCATATACTCACAGCCGTGGTCGCCCACGCCCTCCACCACGGCCGTTGCGCCGGAATTGCGCACACAGAACCGCTCCCCGGCCACACCGTTGATGAAGGCTTTGCCGCCGGTAGCGCCGTACAGCGCCACATTGCCGATGACGATGTTTTCGCCCCGGTCAAAGGCGGCTTCCCTGGGCGGGTAGACGATGAGCTTGCCGCCGGAAAGCCCCTTGCCCATGTAGTCGTTGGAGTCGCCCACCAGTTCCAGCGTCAGCCCTTTGGGCAGGAACGCGCCGAAACTCTGGCCGCCGTAGCCGCGGCAGACCACGCGGAAGGTGTCGTCGGGCAGAGTATTGCCGAACTTGGCGGTGATCTCGCTGCCGAAGATGGTGCCGAAAGCGCGGTCGGTGTTGCCCACGTTCAGCGTCACGGTCATGGGTTTGGGTTCGGCCATATCGAAGGACTTTTTGAACTTCTTCATCAGCACCCGCATGTCGGGGGTCTTTTCCAGCCCGAAGTCATAGGCGTCTTTGGGGTCGAAATGCACGCCGGACGTTTCCAGCAGCGGGTTCTGCAGCAGGGCGCTCAGGTCCAGTTCGCTGGCGCGGGACCCGGCGGGGACCGCCCGGACTTTCAGCAGGTCGGTGCGGCCCACCAGTTCCTCCACGGTGCGCACGCCCAGGCGGGCCATGTGCTCGCGCAGGTCCTGGGCCATAAAGCGCATGAAGTTCATCACGTACTCAGGCTTGCCCTTGAACCGCTTGCGCAGTTCGGGGTTCTGGGTGCAGATGCCCATGGGGCAGGTGTCCAGGTTGCAAACGCGCATCATCACGCAGCCCATAGCCACCAGCGGCCCGGTGCCGAAGCCGAATTCCTCGGCGCCCAGCAGGGCGGCGATGGCCACGTCGCGGCCGCTCATCAGCTTGCTGTCCGCTTCGATGCGCACGCGGCTGCGCAGCCCGTTCATGATGAGGCACTGGTGCGCTTCCGCGATGCCCAGTTCCCAGGGAAGGCCCGCGTTGTGGATGGAATTGCGGGGGGCCGCGCCGGTGCCGCCGTCGAAGCCGGAGATCAGGATGACCTCGGCGCCCGCTTTGGCCACGCCCGCGGCGATGGTGCCGACGCCCGCCTCGCTGACCAGCTTGACGTTGATGGCCGCCTTGCGGTTGGCGCATTTCAGGTCGTAGATCAGCTGGGCCAGATCCTCGATGGAATAGACGTCGTGGTGGGGCGGGGGCGAGATGAGCCCCACGCCGGTGGTGGAGTTGCGGGTCTTGGCTACCCAGGGGTAGACCTTGGCGCCCGGAAGCTGGCCGCCCTCGCCGGGTTTGGCGCCCTGGGCCATCTTGATCTGGATCTCATTGGCCGAGACCAGGTACTTGCTGGTGACGCCGAAGCGGGCCGACGCCACCTGCTTGATGGCGGAGTTGCGCTCGGTGCCGTAGCGGTCTTCGGCCTCGCCGCCCTCGCCGGTGTTGGACTTGCCGCCCAGCCGGTTCATGGCGACGGCCATGCACTCGTGGGCTTCCTCCGACAGCGCGCCGTAGCTCATGGCCGCGGTCTTGAACCGCTTGACGATGGAATCCACGCTTTCCACTTCCTCCAGCGGCACGCCCTCTTCGGGGTAGTTGAATTCCAGCAGGCTGCGCAGGTGCATCAGGTCGCCGTCCTCATTGGCAACGGCCCGGGTGTACTGCTTGAACGTGTCGTAGCTGCCGGTCCAGCAGGCCTGCTGCAGCAGGTGGATGGTCTGCGGGTTGTACAGGTGCTGTTCGGCGGCGGGGCCGCTGCGGAACTTGTGGGCCCCCAGGCTGGGCAGTTCGCGGTTGATGTCCAGCCCCAGCGGGTCGAAGGCCTCCTGGTGCCGGGCTTCCAGATCCTCCTGGATATCGCGGATCGTGATGCCGCCCACCCGGGAGACAGTGTTGGTGAAGTATTTGTCCACCACCTCCCTGCTCAGGCCCAGGGCCTCGAAGATCTGGCTGCCCGCATAGGACTGGATGGTGGAAATGCCCATCTTGGAAGCGATCTTGACGATGCCCGCCAGTACGGCCTTGTTGTAATCCTGCACGGCGGCGTAGTAGTCTTTGTCCAGCAGCCCTTCGTCGATAAGTTCCCCGATGGTCTGCTGGGCCAGATAGGGGTTGATGGCGCTGGCGCCGTAGCCCAGCAGGGTGGCAAAGTCGTGGACCAGCCGGGGCTCGCCGCTTTCCAGGATCAGCGCCATGGCCGTGCGCTTGCGGGTGCGCACCAGGTACTTGCTCACCGCGCCCACAGCCAGCAGGCTGGGAATGGCTACATGGTATTCGTCGATCTCCCGGTCAGAGAGGATCAGGATGTTGGCCCCGTCCCGGTAGGCGCGGTCCACATCCACGAACAGCCGTTCGATGGCTTTTTCGAGGTCGGTGTTTTTGTAGTAGCAGATGGAGACGGTCTCCACCTTGAAACCCGGCACCTGCATGGATTTGATCTTGAGCAGGTCCGTCTCGGTCAGGATGGGGTTGCTGATCTTCAGCACCTTGCAGTTGTCGGCCTGTTCTTCCAGCAGGTTGCCCTGTGCGCCCACGTAAACGGTGGTGGAGGTGATGACTTTCTCCCGCAGCGCGTCGATGGGCGGGTTGGTCACCTGGGCGAACATCTGTTTGAAGTACTCGAACAGGGAAGGCCGGGTATGGCTCAGCACGGCCAGCGGCGTGTCGTTGCCCATGGCCCCGGCGGGTTCGCTGCCGTTGCGGGCCATAGGCAGGATCACGGTGGAAACATCCTCATACCGGTAGCCGAACGCCTTCTGCAGCTGGACCAGTTCCTCCTTGCCATAGTGGGGCGCGCGCTTGTTGGGCACTTTCAGGCTGGAAAGATCCACCAGATTGCGGTCCAGCCATTCGCCGTAGGGCTGGCGGCTGGCGTACTCTTCTTTCAGCTTTTCGTCGTCCACCAGTTCGCCTTTGACGGTGTCCACCAGCAGCATTTTGCCGGGGCGCAGGCGGTCCTTGCGCACGATCTCCCCGGCGGGGATGTCCAGCACGCCCACCTCGCTGGAAAGGATCAGCCGCCCGTCCCTGGTGATGTAGTAGCGGCTGGGGCGCAGGCCGTTGCGGTCCAGCACCGCGCCCATCACGTCGCCGTCGCTGAACAGGATGCTGGCCGGGCCGTCCCAGGGCTCCAGCATGGTGGCGTAATACTGGTAGAACGCCTTTTTCTTGGGGTCCATGCTCTGGTTGTTGGACCAGGGCTCCGGGATGGTGACCATCACGGCCAGGGGCAGGTCCATGCCGTTCATGACCATGAATTCCAGCGTGTTGTCCAGCATGGCGGAGTCCGAGCCGCCCTGGTTGACGATGGGCAGCACCTTGGTCATGTCGTCTTTCAGGTAGTTGGAACCGATGGTCTCCTCGCGGGCCAGCATGGTATCCACGTTGCCGCGGATGGTGTTGATCTCGCCGTTGTGCA
>NBJMC04201__coassemble_859_pt1 | contig 18954 bp, 16 predicted proteins | sample NBJMC04201__metabat2_high_PE_018 | metagenome-assembled genome bin NBJMC04201 | reverse complement strand
TTTGGTTAGTTTTGGCGCTCTGTACAAAAAGGGGCGTTGAAAATTGTGTTTTATGATGTGTATACGAATCTATGTAACCAAAAAGGTGTGAGCCGAAGCCGAGCAGCGGCGGAGATTGGGTTGAGCAATTCCACAGTGACCAAGTGGAAAAAAACCGGTGCTATTCCCTCCGGCGAAACGCTGACCAAAATTGCCGCTTATTTTAATGTGTCCGTTGACGATTTGATCAAACAAGAAAAGGACCTTACCCCTTCGGGCAAGGTCCTTGATGACGATGATATTAAATTTGCACTGTTCGGCGGCGGCCCTGTGACCGATGCCCAGTTTGAAGAGGTAAAGCAGTTCGTGCGATTCATAAAGGAGCGCGATGCCCATGGTAAAAACAAATGATTTTCGCGCCATTGCAGAAAGCAATGGGGTGGAGATCGTCACATTTCATTTGCCCGCAGTGGATAGCATGTCGGCAGAGGTCGGCGGCCGGTGTTATATCGGCCTGGATAATTCCCGCTCCATGACCCACGCCGAGGAACAATCCCGTTTGGGCCATGAACTGGGGCACTGCCTGTATGGTGGATTTTACTCCCGCGTCACCCCTTATGATATAAGAGAGCGCCACGAAGTCCGTGCTGACCTCTGGTACATCCGCCGGGCTATCCCGCGCAAAACACTTTTTCGGTTACTTAAAGAAGGATATGACGCCTGGGAAATCGCTGAACGGCTTAATACAACCGAGGATTATATCCGCCGGGCGTATTACTATTATAAAGACGTATCAAAGATGGAGTGATACATGTGAACCCGACTATTCGGTTTATTCTGACCCTGCTTTTGGGCTGGACCGGCATCCAACGCTTTTTTGATCACAAAATTGGAACCGGCATTTTGTACCTTTGCACATTTGGTCTATTTGGGATCGGGTGGTTCGTTGATGTCTGTATAGCACTGTCCCGCCTTGTGTCGTCTCATAAAATAGTACCTGTCACACCTGAAAAGCATCCCTTGCCAGCACCTGCCTATACGGCCTATGCTTCTACGCCCAGTCCCAGAGTTGAATCAGGGGCAGTCTGCAAAATTTCGCGCAGCGCTTTTGCCTCGCCCACGGCCAAAAGTCTGGAGGATATCCACACTTATGTTGTACTCGATACCGAAACGACCGGCCTTGACCGCAAGAATGACAGAATTGTCGAAATCAGCTTGGCACGTTATGAGGATGGGGTACAGACAGATCATTATGCTACGCTGGTTAATCCGCAAATTCCGATACCTACCGCAGCTTCGCGCGTAAACCATATTACGGACGCCGACGTGGCAACTGCTCCTGCCTTTACACAGATATGGCCGGATGTATGCCGCAGGATGCAGGATGTGCTTATCATTGGGCACAACGTAACCTTTGACCTGGATATGATTGGTTATGCGATCCCCGATTCGGCAACTTCCTTGTGTGTCCAGTATTTAGACACGCTTTCACTTTCCAAAAAGGCTTTCCCAGGCCGGGACAGTTACAAACTGGCCAATTTGGTCAAAGAACTTGGGATCTCCAGCGCACAGACGCACAGAGCAGACGACGACGTTCTACTGACAGCGCAACTTTTTGAGCGCTGCCGCTCCGAAATAATAGATGGGTATCGCAAAGAACTTGCAGCCCGTCGGGCGGCGCGCGAGCAGGCCAAAGCCGAAAAAGCTGCTCGGTTTGGGTGGTCACCCGTGTTCAATAAGAATTTTGTTTTTACTGGCGATTTTCAGCAGAACCGGGAAGAACTCGAATTATCCATTGAGAAAATGGGCGCAAATTTGCGGGATAATGTCAACGGAAACACCGATTATCTCGTTAAGGGATCGCTGACAAACCTTCCCGATTGGGCAGTAGAAAGAAAATACGGCAAAGCTGTGACCTTGGTTCAAAACGGGAAAAAGGTCAAGATTATTGACGAATCTGAATATATATCCCTTTTGCAAGAGATTCTGCAGATAGCGCCAACGCACCAATAAATCCGACTAAATAGAACCGCCCCGCCGGCGGCAACCGTTTCCATAATGGAAACAGTTCGAGACGATAAGCCCTGTATAGCGTTCTGGCAAATTCGTGGCCTGTGCCGCGGTTTGTAATAAAGTTTGGAGGTATTATCATGGGTTTTATGGACAATTGGAAACAGGAATCCACCTATTCTACCGCTTCCGGCCAGAACTACCACTATGTGGTTCTGCAGGTCACTTTGAAAGAGAAGTTCCTGGGAACGGGATCTGGAAACTTGGCTGAACTGGAGAATGTTATCAACCAGCAGGCCGCCAAGGGTTACCGCCTGCACACCATCGACACCACCAACGGCGGCAGCAAGGGCTTCGGTGGCGGAGACCGCATCCAGGCCACGATGGTTTTTGAAAAGATCCAATAACAAAAAACGCCCCCGGTGTTGGCGCACCGAGAGCGTTTATATAGATCAGCTTGCCCCATGGTGGGAACAATACCAACCTGCAATCGTATTGTACCACCTCCGGGGCAGGCTTGCAAGTCCTACCATACGGAGGTGTTTTTTCATGCAAGAATACGCTTTTACCGCGCCGCTGGCTTATGGTTACTGCCGCAAGTCAACGAACGGCCAACGCGAAGAAAGCATCGAAGCCCAGCAGCGCGCCATTGTAGCCTATGCCGCGGCCTGCGGGTATAAGCTGGTCAAGATCTACAAAGACCACGGCAACAGCGGCCGCAATGGAGAACGGCCGCAATTCATGCAGATGGTCCAGGATGCGACGGCTGGCGGCGCGCAGTACATCATCGTCCATAAGCTGGATCGCTTTTTCCGCAACGCGGAACGCCAGACGCTGGTGGAAGCGCAGCTCCGGCGTCATGGTGTGCGGGTGCTTTCGGCAACGGAACACTTCGACGACAGCCCCCAGGGGCAATTCATGCGGAATATCACGAAGGCTATCAACCAGTGGTACAGCGCCAACCTGGCCCAGGAAGTCATGAAGGGCCTGCGGGAAAACGCTCTCGGCGCCCGCAACACGGGCGGGCCGCCGCCGCTGGGATATATGGTGGACAAGGCCACCGGCAAGTTTGTGGTCGAACCGCGGGAAGCCGAAGCCGTGCGGATCATCTTCCGCATGTATCTGCAGGACGCTGGGTATGCGGCGATCATCGACGAACTGAACCGCGGCGGCTACAAGACCCGCCGGGGGCAGCCATTCGGCAAAAACAGCATCTACGAGATCCTGCGCAATGAGAAATACACCGGCGTGTATGTATGGAACCGCCTGGCGCCGGCCGACCCGGATGGACACGTCAGCCGGCGGCGGCTGAAACCTAAATCGGAATGGGTCTATATAGAAAATGGTATGCCGCGCATTATAGAGCCGGAAGATTTCCGCCGGGCACAGATCGCAATGGAGAAGCGCCGCCACAAGAGCGGCCAGGCACGCGCAAAGGTGTTTTATCTTCTTTCCGGGCTGGTGTACTGCGGCGGCTGCGGCGGCCCGATGGGCGGCGAGGTCCGCCGCTACAAGAGCCATGGCGATACGCCGGTGGAATATCGGTACTATGTCTGTACTACCAGGAAACGGATGCACGCAGCGGGGGGCCATGTGCGGGCAGTACCGGCGGACAAGCTGGAAAGTGCTGTGCTTGAATATCTTCAGCGCATCGTATTGAACCCTGCCACGATGGAAGCTATGTGCGCCGCCGTCCTGGCTGCCATGCAGCAGGGGGACAGTCCCGCCGAGAAAGCCGCCGGGTTTAGGAAGCAGGCGGAAACCTTGCAGCGCAAGATTGACCGGCTATATACGGCTATCGAAAACGGCCTTGACGGCCCGGACACGATCCGCCGCATCAAAGAGATGCAGGCCCAGCGCGCCGACCTGCTGGCCAAGGTGGAAGCGCAGGAACGCGAAACGGGAAAGACCGCGGCCACGGTCGAGGAACTTTGCCGCGTGTGGGGCGGTATACGCCTGGACAAGCTTCCGCCTGAGCAAATGCGCACGCTTATTCGGGAGTTGATCGAGAAAGTCATCGTGTACGATGACGGCCCCAACGCCCATCGCGTGCGTGTCGTACTCAACCCGGGAAAAGTAAGGCCCCCGGACCATCCGCCGGACTACGTCTCTACGCCATTTAGTGAACTGGGAACCCTTTTGGATAGAACTGTGGACGGTCTACCCCTGCCAGGAAGAACCGCGTATCTGAAAAGGTACGCGGTTTTTCTTTTTGTGCCGGATCATTTTTTACATGATTTTTAAATTTTATGCCTATACTGCCTTCGATTGTGTTATAATGTCGTACAGATAAAGGAGGAGTACCATGCAGGAATGTTTACAGGCGTGGGATTGGCAGGGGACGCCGGCCGATCCGGTTCCGTGCGGAGAAGGGCACATCAACCAAACATATCTCGTCCGGGTCGATACGCCCGGCGCCCCGAAACGATACATTTTGCAGAAGATCAATACAGACACCTTCCGTGACCCGGATCTCTTGATGGAGAACATCTGCGGCGTTACGGAGTATTTGCGCGCCATGATCCTGCGCAACGGCGGCGACCCGGCCAGAGAAACGCTGCACGTGTGCCCGACCCGGGAGGGGAAGGCCTATTACCGCGCCTCTGACGGGGGATGCTGGCGTGTCTATGATTTTGTTGAGGATACGGTTTGCCTGCAATCGGTCAGAAACGCCGAAGATTTTTGCGAGAGTGCGAGGGCCTTCGGAAACTTCCAGCGCCGGTTGGCCCGGTATCCGGTTGAAAAACTGCATGAAACGATTCCCCGTTTTCATGACACACCCAAAAGATTGGCGGATTTCGAGAGCGCCGTGCGGCGCGACCCCTTTGGCCGCGCGGAAGCGGTGCGCCGGGAGATCGAATTTGTCTGTGCGCGCCGGGACGACTGCCGCTATATGACCGACCTGCTGGCGGCCGGCAAGCTGCCGCTTCGCGTTACGCACAACGATACCAAACTGAACAACGTACTGCTGGACAGTGCGACCGGGAAGGGGATCTGTGTGATCGACCTCGATACAGTGATGCCCGGCCTTGTCGCTAACGATTTCGGGGATTCTATCCGTTTTGGGGCCAACGGCTGCGCGGAAGACGAGCCGGACACCAGCAAAGTGCATTTCAGCCTGCCGCTGTACGAAGCCTATACCCACAGTTTCCTGCAGGTGGTGGGAGAAGCCTTGACGCCGCTTGAGCGGGAAACGCTTCCGTGGGGAGCGCGCCTGATGACGCTGGAGTGCGGGATGCGGTTCCTGGCCGATTATCTGGAAGGAGATCACTATTTCCACATCCAGCGCCCGGCGCAGAACCTTGACCGCGCCAGAACCCAGTTCAAGCTGGTGGCCGATATGGAGGATAACTGGTCTGATCTGCTGCGCGCCGTTCAATAAGAACTGCGTGGCAGGAAAGGTTTGTTTTGCCGAAAATTCACCGTCCCATCCTATTGCATTTTCTCTGCGCCGTGCTATAATACCAGACGCGGTGGCAAAACCGTGAGTGAATCATAGGGGATGGGGAATCATGACAAAGGATTTGACAAGCGGAACTCCGCTCAAAGTGATCCTGCTGTTTACGCTGCCGCTGGTGTTGGGGAACTTGTTCCAGCAGTTCTACGCCTTGGCAGATACCATCATTGTAGGGCGCTACTGCGGCGTCAGCGCCCTGGCGTCGGTAGGGTCTACCAGTTCGGTAAACTATCTGATTTTGGGATTCGTGATCGGGGTCTGCAACGGGTTTGCGATCCCGATCGCGCAGTTGTTCGGCGCGCGGGACTATTCTGCGATGCGGCGTCATGTGGCGAATGCGGGCTGGCTGTGCCTGGCTGGCAGTGTGATCCTTACGGTGCTGACAGTTTCGCTGACACGGCCTATGCTGATTCTGATGCAAACGCCTGCCGACATTCTGGATGGCGCTGTCACTTATATTGGCTGGATCTTTGCGGGCATCCCGTTTATTTTCCTGTACAATATGGTGGCGGGCATTATGCGCGCATTGGGGGACAGCAAAACGCCCCTCTATTTCCTGATCCTGACCAGCGTGCTGAACGTAGGGCTGGACCTGCTGTTCGTTGTGCCCTTCCAGATGGGCGTGTTCGGCGCGGCGCTTGCCACGGATCTCTCTCAGGCGCTTTCCGGGGTGATCAGCTTCCTCTATCTGTGCCGCAATTTTGAAGTCCTTTCCATAAAAGGCGAGGAGGCGCGGCTGGATCGGAAAGCCTGCCTTCGCCTGACCGGTATCGGATTGCCCATGGGCCTGCAGTGCAGCATTACGGCGATCGGCAGCGTGATCATGCAGTGGGCGGTCAATGTGCTGGGGAGCACGGCGGTAGCGGCTGTCACGGCTGCCAGCAAGACGGCCAACCTGCTCACGGTGCCGTTGGAGAGCGTTGGAACTGCGATGGCGACCTATGCCGGGCAGAATCTGGGGGCCGCGCGCATGGACCGTGTGCGCAAGGGCGTGCGCAGTGCGTTGCTGATCGCCTGCGTGTATGCACTTGTCTCGCTTGTGCTGCTCCATTTTGGGGATGTGACGGTCATGGGCCTGTTCCTGGATACCGGCAGTGAGCGGGAGATCGTCCGTATGGGGCAGGAGTACCTGTTCTGGAACAGCGTTTTCTTCATTCCGCTGGGGGCGCTGATCGTCTGGCGGTATACGATCCAGGGGCTTGGCTATTCCACGCTGGCGATGCTGGCGGGCGTGGCGGAAATGACAGCCCGTACACTGGTGGCGATTTTGCTGGTGCCGTTGCTGGGATACTTCGGTGCGGAACTGGCCAATCCGGCGGCCTGGATCGCTGCCTGCCTGTTCCTGTATCCGGCCTACAAATGGACCTGCCGCCAGCTGGATAACCGCCTCCTGGCGGCCCGGCTGCACTGCAGGAATCAGGAAGAAGTCCGTGCGTCACAGGAAATTTCGGGCTGACGGCAGCAGGAAAACCGAGGCTGCTTGCACCCGGGGGAAAATCCGTCTATAATATAAGGGAATCCCGTATACAGCAAAAAGCAGGAAAGGAACACGAGTTATGCCGCAGAAACTGCCGTTTGTTACGCTGGCGCAGGCACAGGCGATCATGTCCGAAGTGCCGACGCCCTTCCATCTGTACGATGAAAAAGGGATCCGCGAGAACGCGCGCCGTGTGAATGAAGCGTTTGCCTGGAACAAAGGCTTTAAAGAGTATTTTGCCGTCAAGGCAACGCCCAACCCGTACATCCTCAAGATCCTGCAGGAAGAAGGGTGCGGCGTGGACTGCTCCAGCTACACGGAACTTCTGATGAGCGAGGCTTGCGGTTTCCGCGGCAGCGATATCATGTTCTCTTCCAACGACACGCCGGTCCGGGACATGCAGAAAGCCTATGAACTGGGCGCTTACATCAACCTCGACGACCTGACGCATGTGGGGTTCCTGCAGTCGGTGGCGGGGGTGCCCAAAATCGGCTGCTGCCGTTACAATCCGGGAGGCGTGTTCGACCTCGGCAACGGGATTATGGACAATCCCGGCGATGCCAAATACGGCATGAGCGAGGATCAGATGGCAGAAGCCTATACCCGCCTGATGAAACTGGGGGCGGAGGAATTCGGGATCCACGCCTTCCTGGCCAGCAATACCGTTACCGATGAATACTACCCCAAACTGGCCGGCATCCTGTTCCGGTTGGCGGTGCGGCTCCATGAGCGCACCGGCGCCAGAATCAAATTCATCAATCTGTCGGGCGGCGTGGGGATCGCCTACCGCCCGGACCAGAGAAGCAATGACATCGCCCGCATCGGGGAAGGCGTGCGCAAACAGTTCGAGGAGATCCTGGTCCCGGCGGGTATGGGGGATGTGGCCCTTTTCACCGAGATGGGGCGCTATATGCTGGCGCCTTACGGCGCGCTGCTGACGACAGCGATCCATGAAAAGCACATCTACAAGGAATACATTGGTGTGGATGCCTGCGCTGCAAACCTGATGCGTCCGGCCATGTACGGTGCGTACCATCATATTACGGTTCTGGGCAAGGAAAACGCGCCCTGCGACCACAAATACGACGTGACGGGCGGCCTGTGTGAAAACAATGACAAGTTCGCCATCGACCGCATGCTGCCGGAGATCGAAAAGGGGGATGTCCTGTTCATCCATGACGCGGGGGCGCATGGGTTCTCCATGGGGTACAATTACAACGGCAAGCTGCGCAGTGCGGAAGTGCTGCTGCGGGAAGATGGTTCGCACCAGCTGATCCGTCGTGCCGAGACCCCGGCCGACTATTTTGCAACCTTTGATTTTACGCCCTTTTTTAAGGGAATGGATTTGACTTGAACGAGAAAGACGGCTCCCGGCGGTTTCTGCCGGGAGCCGTCTTTGCTGTATGGAGGTTTCAGAGCGCTTCGTCGATCACACCGCCGCCGCAGACCAGGCCGTCTTTGTAAAAGACTGCGCTCTGGCCCGGGGCAGGGGCCCGCACGGGTTGAGGGAACGTTACATATCCACAGCCGTCATAGCGGCAGGGCGCCGGTCTGGCGGCGCTGCGGATCTTTACCAGGTAATCCCCGGCGGCCAGCGGCCCGCCGTCGGGCGTAGCCATCCGGGTCAGGCGGATCTGCGTATTGTATTCCTGGCCGGTCTCAGCCAGCTGGATATTGCCGTCGGGCAGAATGGCTTTCACAAACAGGGGGCGCCCTGCGGCGATGCCCAGGCCTTTGCGCTGGCCCACCGTGTAGTGGTCTACGCCGGCGTGCGGGCCCAGGTCGCTTCCGTCCGGGGCCAGGAAGCGGCCGGACTTCGGGGTAAAACCACGGGCGCGGATGAAGGCGGAATAGTCGCCGTCGGGAATAAAGCAGATCTCCATGGAATCGGGGGCGTCGGCACAAGCCAGGTGCAGGTCCCGGGCCATCTCGCGGATCGTGTCCTTCTCAAATTCACCCAGAGGCAGTACCAGCTTGCGCAGGATATCTTGCGGCAGCCGGTACAGCATATAGCTTTGATCCCGCGCGGCGCTGGCGGGAACGGCCACGCGGTGGATGCCGTCGGCGCCTACGTCGATGCGGGCGTAATGGCCGGAAGCAATGTAGGCGCAGCCCAGTTCGTCTGCCTTGTCGGCCAGCAGCCGGAACTTGACCAGCGGGTTGCACATGATGCAGGGGTTGGGAGTACGCCCGGCGCAGTAGCTTTCGCAAAAGGGCTGCACCACATGCGTTTCAAATGCCTGCTCGGCATCCAGAACATGCAGCGGGATGTGCAGAGCCTCTGCGGATTCCCGGGCGGCGGCCACAGCGCCCTCGTGCGCCGGGGAAAAGCGGATCACCGCGCCCTGCACAGCGAACCCCTGCTCCTGCAGGATGTGTACGGCAACGCTGGAATCAACGCCGCCGCTCATGCCGATCAGGACCCTGTCCTGCTTCTCAAATGTATTGAAACCGTTCATGCGGGCCTCCTTTTATGCCTGACGGCCGCCGTACTTTTTGCTCTGTTCCACAGCCATACTGTCGCACCGCTCATTTTCGGGGTGTCCGGCATGGCCTTTCAGCCAGTGGTAGGTGATGCGGTGCTTCTCGCTTTCCGCCAGCAGCGGCGCCCAAAGATCGGCGTTCAGCGCGGGGGAGCGGTCGGCCTTTTTCCAGCCGCGTGCACGCCAGCCTCGGGCCCAACCTTTTTCCAGCGCGTTGATCACATACTGGCTGTCGCTGTACAGGTCAATGGCGCAGGGCTCTTTGAGCTGGCGCAGGGCTTCCAGCAGAGCGGTCATCTCCATGCGGTTGTTGGTGGTCTGCGCCTCGCCGCCGGAGAGTTCTTTCTCAAACACTTTATCCCGCGCGCGGTAGCGCAGGATGGCGCCCCAGCCGCCGGGACCGGGGTTGCCGCTGCAGGCGCCGTCGGTATAGATCTCAATTTGTTTCATTATAAATCTCCTGTAAAGGGCAAGAATGACTGTACTAGGCATTATACCTGCTTTGCGGGGATCTGGCAAGTTTGACAATCAGGGGGAATCCGTCTATAATAAGTATAACTGCCATTATGCGTGATTTTGACAGGGCCCGGCCGCGCCTTTTCAGGCGGACTCAACGCGCCCAACCCGGGAAAAGACCGTGTTCTTGCGACCCGGAACCCGGTAAGAGGTACATAAGACAGGGAAGAGTGTATACGGCAGGTATACAGGAACGCCTGTAGAGAAAAGTTTGGAGGTATTCGATGGAAGAAAACAAACCGAAACGCAAAGCGACAAAAAACCAGCCTGCGGAACGTACCGCGGCTGCACGCCGTGCGCCGCGCGGAGAGAAAAATGCGCAGGAGGAGACCCGCAAGCCCCGCCGCCGGATGGCGCGGCAGCCCGGAGCGGAAAGCGGCGCCGGCGGGAATGCGCAGAACGCAGCGCCCCGCCCGAGGCATGCCCGCGGTCAGGCGCGGCAGAACGGTGCGGCGGCATCCCGCCCGCCGCGCCGCGGCCGCAAGGCGCAGCCTTCCCGCAATTATGAGATGCAGCCGGCGATCCCGATGCACATCTGCCCGCTGGGAGGCCTCGGCGAAGTGGGAAAGAATATCACGCTGTATGAGTGCCAGGGGGATATGATCCTGGTAGACTGCGGTCTCGTTTTCCCGGATGCCGATATGTTCGGCGTCGATCTGGTGATCCCGGATTTTACCTACGTGCTGGAAAATAAAGACCGCATCAAGGGCCTGTTTATCACGCATGGGCATGAGGACCATATTGGCAGCCTGCCTTACCTGCTCAAAAAATTCAACGTGCCGATCTATGCGGCCCGGTTGACGATCGGGCTGATCAAAAACAAGCTGGAGGAGCACGGTCTGGCCGCCAGCGCCATCTTCCATGAGATCCGCCCCCGTCAGAAGGTCCAACTGGGCTGCTTCACGGTGGAGCCGATCCATGTGAACCATTCGATCCCGGACGCGCTGGCCTTTGCGATCGAATGCCCCGCGGGTATCGTTCTTCACACCGGCGACTTCAAGGTGGATTATACACCGCTCTCCGGCGATGCGGTGACAGACCTGTCCACCATTGCCGAGTATGGGCGCAAGGGCGTGCTCGCGCTGCTGTCGGATTCTACCAACGCCGAGCGTCCCGGGTTTACGGCTACCGAACAGACGGTGGCGGAAGGGGTGCGCCGGCTGTTTGTGCGCGCCAGGAACCGCCGCATCATTGTGGCGACCTTCGCCTCCAACATCTACCGTGTGCAGCAGATCATTGACCTGGCGATCGAATCCGGGCGCAAGGTGGCGGTCAGCGGCCGCAGCATGGTCTCCAATACCGAGATGGCGCGGGAACTGGGCTACCTGCATGCGCCGGACAATGTGCTCATTGATATTGATGAGATCAACAAGTATCCGCCGGAAAAGGTCGTGCTCATCACGACGGGCAGCCAGGGCGAACCGTTGTCGGCGCTGTCCCGCATGGCACAGGCCAGCCACCGTCAGGTCAAGGTGGGGCCCAATGACTTCATCATCATCTCGGCCCGGCCCATTCCCGGCAATGAAAAGACCGTGACCAAGGTGGTCAACGGCCTGCTCAGCCTCGGTGCGGAAGTCATCTACGAAAACATGTACGACACCCATGTTTCGGGCCACGCCTGCCAGGAAGAACAGAAGCTGATCCTCACGCTGGCGCACCCGCAGTTCTTCCTGCCGGTGCACGGCGAGTTCAAACAGCTCAAGCGCCATGCCGAGACGGCGGAGCATTTGGGCTATATCCCGAAGCAGAACATCTATATTGCCGAGAACGGGCAGAATATCCGCATCTCGGCGGACGGCATGACTGTGGAGAACACGGTGACGGCGGGCGCCGTCATGGTGGACGGATACGGCGTCGGGGACGTGGGCAACGTTGTCCTGCGTGACCGGCACCATCTGTCGGAGGACGGCATCATTGTGGTGACGGCGGCTATCGACAGCGCCAACGGGCAGGTCCTCTCCGGGCCGGACATCGTGAGCCGCGGCTTTGTCTATGTCAAGGAAAGTGAAGAACTGATGGATGGCCTGCGCACGCAGGTGGAAATGGCGCTGGACCGCAGCTTGAGCGACAACCTGCACGATTGGGCCAGCGTGAAAGCGCGGGTCCGGGAGTCGCTGTCGAGTTATATTTACCGGCGGACCAAGCGCAGCCCGATGATTTTGCCGATCCTGCTGGAAGTCTGAAATCTGCCTGGCCGGCGGGAATGTGGGGACTGAACCATGAAACACAAGGATGGTCTGGATGCAGCAGCCGTACTGTTGCTGTTGCTGGTTGCGGTCATCGCCATGGTCGTGCCGGTAGCGCTGATCTCGCCCCAGTGGCTGATCGTGCCGCTGGTTCTGGTCGTGGTGGCATTCTGCGTGCTGTGGTATGGGCGGCGCAAACTGCGTTCCCATGTGGCGGCGCAGCTGTGCAGCACCGACTTTGAAAACAGCCGGGTCCAGTACAGTCTGGCGGGGCTGCCGATCCCCACGATGCTGGTTGCCGACGGGAGGATCGTATGGTATAATACCATCTTCCAGGAAAAAGTCCTGGCAGGCAGCGATGTGGTCACGCGCCCGGTGGAACGGGTGTTCCCGGACCTGAACCTCGCTGTCTGTTCCCGCCCGCACGGACAGGACCTGACGGTGGGGCAGCGGCGGTTCACCGCTTATTCGGGGGCCGCCAAGGGAAGCCGCGGCTCCAGCATCGTGTACCTGATCGACGATACTTTCTATAAGGATACGTTGGATGAGTACAATGAGAGCCGTCCGGCGTGCCTGATCATCGTCATCGACAGTTATGACGAACTGTTCGACGATATGAAGGACAGTGAACAGGCCAAGGAACTGGAAGCGATCAACAGCCTGCTGGAGCAGTACATCGCCCGCAGTACGGGATTCCTGCGCCGTGTTTCCAACAGCCGCTACATTGCAGTGGTAGAGGAACGGGACGTGCGCTGGATGATGGAGGAGCGGTTTACGATTCTGGAAAAGGTGCGGGCGCTCCATCCGGGCGGTCTGACGACCCTTTCCATCGGCGTAGGCCATGGCGGCAAGACGCTGCAGGAATGCCACCAGATGGCGCGGGAAAGCATCGACATCGCGCTGGGCCGCGGCGGCGATCAGGCGGCGGTCAAGACGGTGGATGGCTTTGAATTCTACGGCGGTATTTCCCATGGCGTGGAAAAACGCAGTCATGTGCGCAGCCGCATTATCTGCAATGCCCTGTGCGACCTGATCAAAAAGAGCGACAGCGTGATCGTGATGGGCCACCGCATGAGTGATCTGGATGCCGTGGGTTCCGCTGTGGGGGCGCTGCGTATTTGCAAGATGTGCGGGGTGCCTGCCGTCATTGCCATCAACAGCGACGCGACGCTGGCGGGCCCGCTGCTGAAGTCGTTTCTGGATGCGGGCTGCGGCCATGATTTCATCGCGCCGGACCAGACGCTGGACGTCATCACCCCGAACACACTGCTGATCGTGGTGGATACCTACCAGAAGCGGTTGCTGGAAAGCCAGAAGATCTATGAAAAATGCAAGCGCGTCGTGGTCATTGACCACCACCGCATGGCGGTGGGGCATATCGACCGCCCGCTCCTTTTGTACCACGAACCCTATGCCTCCAGCGCCAGCGAACTGATCTGTGAACTGCTGCAGTTCATGCCGAAGGAAAACAACATCACACCGCTGGAAGCCCAGGCGCTGCTGGCAGGCATCATGTTGGATACGCGCAGCTTTGCCCTGCATGTGGGCGTGCGCACCTTTGAGGCGGCGGCCTGGCTGCGCAGCCGCGGCGCCCAGACGGCGGAGACCAAGCTGCTGTTCAATACGTCCAAAGAGGAGTACGAGGCGCGGGCTCACATCGTGGAAAGCGCCTATATCTATAAAGGGTGCGCGATCGCGCTGTCCGGCGAACTGGAAGCCGGTATGAACGTGGTGCTGCCGATGGCGGCCAACGATCTGCTCACGATCAATGGCGTAGATGCAAGCTTCGTGGCAGTCGCCAAAAACGGCGGCGTCAATATTTCGGCCCGCAGTATGGGCGCGTTGAATGTACAGGTGATCCTGGAACCGTTGGGCGGCGGCGGCCATCTGATGATGGCGGGTGCGCAGATGCAAAACTGTACGCTGAAAGACGCCGAACAGCAGATCCGGGAACAGATCGATATCTACCGTGCCTCGCAGTCGCACAATGCGGCACTGGCCCGGTAATTGCAGATATTTAGGGAGGAAACGAAGATGAAGATCATTCTGAAACAGGATGTCAAAACGATCGGCAAGAAGGACGAGATCCACGAGGTCTCGGACGGGTATGCCCGCAACTTCCTGCTGCCCCGCGGCCTGGCGGCCCCTGCCGACGCAGCGGCCTTGAATCAGGCCCGCACGAAGAGCGAGGCCAAGGCTCATCATGAGGCGGAAGCCCGTGCTGCGGCCCAGGAACTGGCAGCCAGGATCGCCGGGCAGACGGTCAGCACGAAAATCAAAGGCGGCGCCTCCGGCAAGCTGTATGGCAAAGTGACCGGCAAGGAAGTGGCGGAACTGCTGAGCAAATTGACCGGGACTGAAATCGACAAGAAAAAGGTGGAACTTCCTTCTGCCATCAAGGAATTTGGCACCTACGACGCCACCGTGCGTCTGTATGCGGGGATTTCGGCGTCCTTTAAAGTGAAAGTGGAAGAACTGTAAAGCCAATATGCTTTGCACCGAAAAAAGAGGAAGGGAGGGCGTCCGATATGCCGCGCAATGAAGAACTGAGTCTTTCCAGCCTGGGCATTCAGATGCCCTACAATATGCAGGCTGAGCAGAGCGTTCTGGGAGCGGCGCTGATGGATGAAACGATCCTGAACCGCCTGATCACAGATATGGAACCGGCGATGTTCTACTCGGATCAGAACCGCGCTGTCTATGAAACGATGCGCGCGCTGTATACCGAAAGCGAAGCCGTTGATGTGATCACACTGGTCAACGCTCTTGCCGCCGGCGGTACGTTCGCCAGCGCCGACGACGCCAAGATCTACATCACGCATATCGCGGAAACGGTGCCTGCCATTTCCAACGTCGATTCCTACTTTAAGATCGTCAAGGAAAAGTACCAGGCACGCCGTTTGATCGAGGCGGCCCGCAGTATCTTGAACGAGACCAACAGCGGGGAGGATGCCGACCTGCTGCTGGAATCGGCTGAACAGAAAATCTACGAGATCCGCAGCGGGCAGGACAAGTCCGGCGTCAAGACGATCCGGGAGTCCATCCTGGAAGTGATCGATACGATGCAGAAGCTCAGCGGCGCGGACCGCGACAAGTTTGCAGGCATCCCCACAGGCTTCACCTATCTGGATACGGTCCTGACCGGGCTGGGGCGTTCCGACCTGATCATTCTGGCCGCCCGCCCCGGTATGGGCAAGACGAGCTTTGCGCTGAACATTGCAACCAATGTGGCCCGCCAGCAGAAAGTCCCGACCATTATTTTCAGTCTGGAAATGACCTGCGAACAGTTGACGGACCGCATCCTTTCCAGCACGGCCAATATCGACAGTCAGGCGTTCCGCACGGGCCGCCTCAACAATTCGGACTGGAACGACTTTGCGCAGGCGACCTCGCTGCTGTATAATGCGCCGATCTACATGGATGACACCTCCGGCATCTCGGTGCCGGAGATGAAAGCCAAGATCCGCACGATCAATCAAGACCCTAAAAAGGAAAAAATCGGTCTTGTCATCATCGACTACCTGCAGCTGATGCAGAGCGCCAAACGTACCGAAAGCCGCGTGCAGGAGATCAGCGACATCACCCGGAATCTGAAGATCATGGCCAAGGAACTCAATGTCCCGGTCATTGCGCTGTCCCAGCTTTCCCGTGCGGCGGAAAAATCCACAGGGCGCTCGGACCACCGGCCGCAGCTTTCCGACTTGCGCGACTCCGGCTCTATCGAGCAGGATGCCGACGTGGTGCTGTTCCTTTACCGTGCGGCATACTACAACTCCCAAAACGGGGAAGACAACCAGGCCAACGAAAACGAAGCGGAATGCATTGTGGCTAAAAACCGCCATGGCGAAACCAGCGTTGTGCGTCTGGGCTGGGACGGCGCGCATACGCGCTTCAGCAATTTGGATGTGACCCATGAATTCTGATCCTGAAAAACTGGTGCAACGCATCGAGGATACCTTGCTGGCCTATTGCCGTCAGCAAGGGCTGTTCAAATCGGGCGACAGAGTCATTGCAGCCTGCTCCGGAGGGGCAGACTCTATGGCTTTGTTGCTTTTTTTGCTTCGCCGCCGCCGCGATCTGAAAATCGAAGTGCTGGCGACCCATGTGAACCATGGTATCCGCGGCCTGCAGGCCCAGGCAGATGCGAACTTTGTGCGGGCGTTCTGTTCCAGCCAGGGGGTAGAACTGTTCGTATATGACGCTGTGCGTGAGGGCGTGCAGATCCCGGAAACCCCCAGTGAAGAATGGGCGCGCGGGCTTCGGTACGGGTGGTTCGACCGGCTGGCGGCCCAGGAGGAGGCTTCCATCGCTACAGCACATACGCTTTCGGACCAGGCGGAAACTGTGCTGTTCCGCATGGCCCGCGGAACAGGCCTTCACGGCTTGGCGGGGATCCCGCCGCGCCGCGGTTACTATGTGCGCCCCTTCCTGTGCCTGACACGGGCAGATACAGAAGCATACTGCACGGCGCTTGGGCAAAACTATGTGCAGGACGAGACCAATGCAGAGGACCACTATGTGCGGAACCGCATCCGCCATGAGGCGATCCCGGCGCTGCAATATGCGAACCCCGCTGCCGAAACGGCCATCGCCCGGCTGTGCAGCCAGATGCGCAAGCTGGACCGGTGGCTGGCGGGGGAGGCGGCCGCGCTGCTGCAATCGGCGGCCGTGGAAGGCGGCTATGAAGTGGCGGCTCTGCGCCGGGCGGAAGGGCCGGTACTTGACGCGGCGCTGCACACCCTGGTAAGCCCGGTGCGCGATGCTGAGGAAAAATATATCACGCTGCTTCGTTTTCTGCTGCAGCGCGGAGAAGGCGCATTGCAGCTGACGCCGGAGGTGACCTATAAAGTCAAGGACGGCCTGCTGCTCTGCCAGACGCCGGAGGGGGTCCGCCCGCCGCCAGCACCGCCGCAGCCCTTTTCGGAAGGCCGGTTTTTCCTGCCGGGTGGTTATTTTGTTGAATTTCAGCGTGTAAAGTATGAAGATTTTCTAAAAAATCAACCAATTTTCAAAAAAGACTTAAACTGTTGCGCGGATTGTGCTAAAATACAGGGGAATCTAGTATTGCGTACCCGGCAACCGGGGGATTTTTTCCGTCCGGCAGGCCGTCATGTCCGCAAAACATTGAAAAAGTACTATAATGAATTGAGCGTTCCGCAGGAAGACCGCCCGTTGCTTCCGCTGCTGGCCGACGGCAGCGAGGTGCTCTGGCTTTGGGGCAGCGGGTTTGCGGAAGGACTTGCCCCCGATCCCTACACGCTGGAAGTGCTCGTGGTGCGGACGGAAAAAACTGAGGAGGCATGAATCTATGCAGGGCATGGATCAGGATATTGACCACATTTTGGTATCAGAGGAGCAGCTGCGGCAGAAGGTAGCCGAACTGGGCGCGCAGATCAGCCGGGACTATGAGGGGTGTGACCTTTTGATGGTTTCCATACTGAAAGGCGGCGCCGTTTTTATGGCGGACCTGATGCGGACTGTGACGATCCCCTGCGCGATCGACTTTATGGTGGTGTCCAGTTACGGCGGCGCCAATACGGAATCCACCGGGCTTGTCAAGATCGTCAAGGATCTGGACGCGGACCTGTCCGGCAAGGATGTACTGATCGTGGAGGATATTCTGGATACCGGGATCACCCTTTCCAACCTGCTGCCTATGTTGCGGCTCCGCAACCCCAGCAGCGTCAAGCTGTGTACGATCCTCAGCAAACCCAGCCGGCGCAAGGCGGACATCGAACCGGACTATCTCGGGTTTGAGGTCCCCGATGAATTTGTGGTGGGGTATGGTCTTGATTTTGATGAGAAATATCGCAACCTGCCCTATGTGGGGGTTCTGAAACCCGAAATCTATACCAGATAAGCGGCCGGTTCGGGCGGCCAAAATCATCCGGCGGAAACGCCGTCTTTAGGAGTTGATTTCTTGCAGCATAAACCTCGCTTCAGTGGTATTCTTGTGGTGGCCGTTTTGATGGTCCTGGTACTGTTTTTTGTGTCCATGTCGCCGCTGCTGGCGGCTTCGGCCTCGAACCACATTAACTACTCGGAGATCTACTATTACTTTGAAAACCATCAGGTGACCGCGTACCGTCTGGATCGCGGCACCGATGAGTTGGAACTCTGGCTCAAAGAGGGAGCGATCCCGCTGCCGGAAGCAACGGTCCAGCTGGACGGGCAGGAAGGCGGCGGGCTGCTGAACAGCCTGACGTCTTCGAGTGAAGACGCACTTCCCTCCAACGGCGGCACCGTGTATGTCGTCTATCAGCTGCCTTACGGCATAGACTTTAACACCGGCAAGATCTCCGAACTGGTGGATGAGTACAACGAATTGAACCCGGATGCCCCGATGATCTTTGACTACGTGGCGCCCAGAAGCACGATCCCCTGGATGGAGATCATCTTCTATGTCGTTATGCTGGGCAGCCTGGGGCTGCTGTTCATGTCGATGTACCGCGGCGGCGCGGGCGGCGGCATTATGAATGTCGGACGCGCCAAAGTGAAAGACCAGCAGGAAAACCAGCGCAAAGCCACCTTTGCCGATGTGGCGGGCGCGGACGAAGAAAAGGCAGAACTGCAGGAAGTCGTAGAATTCCTGAAAGCGCCCGGAAAATTTAATTCACTGGGCGCGCGTATTCCCCATGGCGTGCTGCTGGTGGGCCCTCCGGGCACCGGCAAAACGCTGCTGGCCCGCGCCTGTGCGGGCGAGGCGGGCGTTCCGTTTTATGCGATCTCCGGCTCTGACTTCGTGGAGATGTACGTTGGCGTGGGTGCATCCCGCGTGCGCGACCTCTTTGAAAAGGCAAAAAAGACGATGCCTTCCATCGTGTTCATCGACGAGATCGACGCAGT
>NBJMC04201__coassemble_729_pt1 | contig 21551 bp, 18 predicted proteins | sample NBJMC04201__metabat2_high_PE_018 | metagenome-assembled genome bin NBJMC04201 | reverse complement strand
CCGACCGCAACCGCACCTCCCCCTTCGCCTTCACCGGCAACAAGTTCGAGTTCCGCATGCCCGGCTCCGCCGAGAACCTGTCCGACGCCAACACCATCCTGAACACCGCCGTGGCCAAGGCCCTGAAGGACTTTACCGAGCAGGTGGCCGGCGCTGCGGACTTTGAGTGCGCGGCCGCCGCCTGGGTGAAAAAGACCCTGAACGACCACCGCCGGGTGATCTTCAACGGCAACGGCTACAGCGAAGCCTGGGAGGAGGAGGCCGCGCGCCGCGGCCTGCCCAACCGCAAGTGCACCCCCGACGCCATGATCGCCCTGAAGGAGCCCAAGAACATCGCCCTGATGGAGGAGTTCGGCGTACTGACCAAGACCGAACTGTTCAGCCGCTACGAAGTGGAGATGGAGCACTACTCCAAGATCATCAACATCGAAGCGCGCACCATGCTCAAGATCGCCAGCAAGCAGCTGATCCCCGCCGCCACCGCCTACATGGGCGAGGTGGCCAGCGCCGCCGCCGCCAAGACCGCCGCGCTGGAGGGCATCTCCACCAAGGCCGAGCGCAAGGTGCTCACGGCGCTGACCCAGTACACCGACGAGATGTCCGACGCCTCCGACGAGTTGAAGGAGACCACCGACCGCATCTGCGCCATGGAGGACGAGAGCGCCAAGGCCCACGCCTTCCACGACGAGGTGCTGCCCATCATGGCCCGGCTGCGCGCCGCCGCCGACAAGGCCGAGGAACTGGTCGACGAGGACTACTGGCCCCTACCCTGCTACAGCCGCATGCTGTTCTACACCGAGTGAGCTTTGCTTCAAAGGGGGCAACAGTCGCGCACGGCTGACGCCTGACGCTCCTGTTTCCCCTCTTTGCCGGGTTGCGGTGCCCGCATCGCGCGGCGCGCCTTGGAGCGGCGCTTGCACTCTGCGACCGCTGCCCCTGCTCCGCCTCGCTGCATCCGCCGCAGGCGGCGCTCGGCTCCGCAGCCTTCGACGAAATGTGACCCAAAACCGCGCACTCGGCCTTCGGCCTCGCACACAATTTTGGGTTACATTTCCCTGTCGGTGTCTCCATCGTCGGCGCAATCTCCGGCCCAAGCGCCGGGCCTTGCGGCCCGGTTGGCCTCCGAAACGCGCCTGCGGGCGCAGTGTCCGCCGATGGAGACGGTTTTAAGACTGCTCTGCGAGTTTGCAGTCTGCAACTTTTCCATTCGCCATTCTCCTTTTCCTATTTCTTACACCACCCGGAAGGCCCGCCTGCTGCGCGGGCCTTTCGGGTATATGGGCCTTGCCCTGCGGCCGCGCGGCCGCGAAACCAACGTCCGGGAGGCTTTTATGAAACGTACCGCACAGGACATCCTGAATTATGTGGAGGACAACGACGTCAAGTTCGCCAAGCTGACCTTCTGCGACATCTTCGGCAACCAGAAGAACATCTCGCTGTTCGCCAGCGAACTGCCCCGCGCCTTTGCCCAGGGCGTCAGCTTCGACGGGTCCTCCATCGCCGGGTTCATGAACGTGGAGGAGAGCGACCTGGTGCTGTGGCCCGACCCCGACACCGCCGCCGTGCTGCCCTGGCGCCCCACCGAGGGGCGGGTCATCCGCATGTACTGCGACATCACCCTGCCCGACGGCCGCCCCTTTGAGGGCAACTGCCGGGGGTACCTGCAGTCGGTGGTCAAGCGGGCCAGCGCCATGGGCCTTGCCTGCAACGTGGGCTGCGAATGTGAGTTCTACCTGTTCGAGACCGACGACCGCGGCGCCCCCACCCGCATCCCGCTGGACCACGGCGGCTACTTCGACATCCCGCCCCTGGACCGGGGCGAGAACATCCGCCGGGAGATCTGCTTCGCCATTGAGGAGATGGGCCTGCACCCCGAACACAGCCACCACGAGAGCGGCCCCGGCCAGAACGAGGTCTGCTTCCTGTACACGGGGGCGCTGCGCTCCGCCGACAACCTGAACACCTTCAAGAGCACCGTCAAGGCCATTGCGGCGCGCAACGGGCTGTTCGCCAGCTTCATGCCCAAGCCGCTGGCCGACCAGCCGGGCAGCGGGCTGCACGTGAATATCTCGCTGCTGCGGGACGGCAAAAACCTGTTTGAAGGCGAACTGGCCCCCGGGAGCGAGGGCGCGCACTTTGTGGCGGGCGTCCTGGCCCACGCCCGCGAACTGACGGCCTTCTGCAACCCGGTGCCCAACTCCTACGCGCGCCTGGGCGCCAACGAGGCCCCGCTGTATGTGAGCTGGAGCCGCCAGAACCGCAGCCAGCTGGTGCGGCTGCCCAGCGCCCGCGGCGAACTGTGCCGGGTGGAACTGCGCGGCCCCGACCCCGCGGGCAACCCCTACCTGGTCATCGGGCTGATCCTGGCCGCCGGGCTGGACGGCATCCAGCGGGAACTGCCGCTGCCCGAGGCCGTCAACCGCAACCTGTTCCTGCCCAGTGCGGCCGCCGGGCTGGAATGCCTGCCCCGCACCCTGCGGGAAGCCATCACGGTGGCGGCCCAGAGCGAATTTATCAGCCGGGAACTGCCCATCGCCCTGCAGAACAAGTACTTCCAGTACCAGACGCTGCTCTGCCACGGGTTTGAGAGCGCCCCCGACCCCGAAGCCTGGGACCGGGCCAACGGGTTCCTCATCATCTGACACAGCCCACAGACACGAAAGGAGGGGCGGCCTGTGGCAAACGCGCTGATCGTATCGGCGGGCAGCAACGCCAACGAGTACCTGGCCCGGCACATGGCCGAGCTGGGCTATGCCCGCCCCGTGATCGTGCCCAGCGGCGGCGAGGCGCGCCGCCAGATGGACGGCAAGGAGTTTGAGGTCATCGTCATCAACACGCCGCTGCCCGACGAGTTCGGCCACGAACTGGGGGTGGACGCGGTGCAAAAGACCGACGCCGGGGTGATCCTGCTGGCCAAGACGCTGACGGCGGACCAGATCGCCGGGCGGCTGCAGGATTACGGCGTGCTGGTGCTGGGCAAGCCCTTCGGCGCGCCCCAGTTCCGGCAGGCCGTGCAGATCGCCGCCAGCAATTACAGGCGGCTGGCGGTGCTGCGGGCCGAGAACGCCCGCCTGCTGGACAAGATCGCCCAGCTGCGGCTGGTGGAACGGGCCAAGTGCTTTTTGATCGAGCGGCGGGGCATGACCGAAGCCGACGCCCACCGGCTGATCGAAAAGACCGCCATGGACACCCGCCGCAGCCGCGGCGAGGTGGCGCGGGAGATCCTGGAAGCGGAAGAATAGGCGGCAAACGACGGCCGGGCCGCCCCCTCAGGGGGGCGGCCCGGCCGTTTGGTTTCGGGCGGCAGGCCCGAACATCCTTGGGGAAAGCAGCGGTCCCGCTTTCGAATACAGTCCGGCCATTGCGGAAAGCAGCCAGGCGTACGCCTGCTCATGGGGGAGACCAAACGTCAGAACGTTTCGTTCAGCTTTTTGCGCATGCCAAACAAGTAAGCGCCCGCGCCGGCCAGCGCCGCGAACAGCATACCGCCGAATACGGCGGGCGCCTCGGCGGTGAAGCCGGTCTGGGGCAGGATCTTGACGGAATTGTCCGCGGGGGCGGCCGTCTTCACGACGGTATCGTTTCCGGCGCTGGCCGCCGTGGCGGTGGCGCCGCTCTGCTCGGAGGAGCCGGTGCTGCCGCCGTTATTGCCGCCGGTGCTGCCGCCCTGCCCCGCTTCCCGGGTGACGATGTTGGCGGTGATGGAGATGACGCCGCCTTTTTCATCGGCCACGAACTTGTCGCCCACCGTCATAGTCTTGAGTTCGGGGCCCCAGAACTCGCCGTTCTGACCGCTGACGCTCCAGCCGTTGAACACATAGCCGTCGGCCACGGTGATCTGCGGCAGGGCGATCTCGTCGTGGATATGCTTCCAGGTCAGTTCCTGGGTCCAGGTATCGGCGCTGCCGTCGGCAAAATCCGCAGCGTCGCCGTTGTCGATGGCCCAGTAGATGCGCAGGGTCTTGGTGGGCTTGACACCAACATAGATCCAGCCGTCGTTGATCGCCAGGTCGCCGGTCTCCACGAACTCATAGCCTTCGGGCAGTTCGATCTTGCTGGTATTCAGGTGGATGGCATCCGCCGGCAGTTCCACGGTGGTCTCGCAGACCTGCTCGTGGTTCTCCTCGTCATAGAAGTTCAGGCCGACAGTCTGAGTATCGCCCTCATATACGGCGTAGAAGTACAGGTAAACTTCTCCCGTCTCCTTGTCATAGTCGTCGCCCACCACGGTAGCCAGTTCGCTAAAGGTCATCGTGGTGCCCGGCGCATACAGGTTCTGGCCGTAGTCGCGCAGCGTCCAGCCCAGGAGTTTGCTCCCCTCCGGCACCGCCACCGCATCGGCAGCGGGCAGCGCAACGTCGCCGCCGGTCAGGCTATAGGATTCCGCCAGATCATTCAGGTTATTGTCCACAAAATGGACCGTCATGCGAGACAGCGGTTTTTCTTCCGGCTCGGGCGTATCCTGCTTGAGTACGGCCACAAAATATACGTCGGTGGCCGCTCCGGCCGGAGCCTTCACAATCGTATTCAGTTCACCGAAGGTGATGCTGGTGCCGGGCGCACAAACAAAGCCCGTTCCCTGCAGCTGCCAGTTTTCGAGAGTGTAGCCATCCGGCACAGGGATCTGCCCGGCCACCGGCATGCCGATATCGCCGCCGGTCAAGGTGTACGGGTCCATATAGTCCGTGCCGTCCGGGCTCTGGAAATGGATCTTGAACGTAACATATTCCGGCTCGGCAGGCGTTTCGTTATAGACCGCATAGAGGTTCATGTAGCACTGGCCTTCCGGGGTAATGTTATCGCCGATCTTTTCTTTGAGCTGCTCAAACGTGAAAACCGTCCCTTTATCGCCCAGGTACTGGCCCTCATAGTTCCAGCCCTTCAGATTCTCGCCGTTATAACCGTCTTTCAAATTGTCGGTCAGCGGCAGTATATCGTTCGGTTTCATTGTGAACCCGGCAGCAACCTCTTCGTTTTCACTGTTCAAGTATTGGACAATGATTTCTTTCAGTTCCGGCTGCGTGGGTTCCTGGGGTTCAGACGGTTCTTCCGGGATCTTCTTCACCTCAATGTCCACTACACGGTCTGCATCAATATCAATTTTTTCGTCCGGGTTGGCCAGTTCATACCCCTCCGGCATGGGAACGCTTGCCTCCTCAAGCAAATCGGACACCATGATCCCATTGTAAGCCTCTACCTTAACGCCGGTTTTTGTCCAATCGTCAAGATACTCGCCACCAGTGCTGTCTCCGACATGGAACATAAAATTGACCCTGTACATTTTTTCCGCCGCAAACGCGTTCAGCGGCAGGCAGCAGACCGCCATAAAGACCGCGACCAGCACGGCCAGCAGGCGGTTCAAACGACTCGTCTTCTGCATATTATTACTCCTTTTTTCAAAATTTTATTTCAAAGCACCGGGCGCTATCCCCCATGCGATCGCGTCCATGCCCGAAATCCTCTTCATCCCGCCGGTCATCCCCCGGCGGGCCAGCGGGCCGGCAGCAGCGGGTCCGCCTGGACGTGCACCTCATCGGGTCCGGCGCTCTCGCCCTCCCGCAGGGGCCGCGCCATCACCAGCATGCGGGCATCCTCCATCTCATAGGTGCAAAAGCACAGGGTCAGCAGCCGCTCGTCCGGGCGGGCGTAGTCCCCCGTGGTGTAAAACGCCCGCCGGGCCACCTCATCCAGGTAGGCCTGCTCGGCTGCGTCGTCGGCAAAGTCCACATAGGTATTGAACGGGAAATAGTCGGCGTCGGTGGTGCGGGCGGTCAGGGCGTAGACCGCCACCACCTTGTACAGTGCACTGCCGTAGAGGGTATCCAGCCGGATCACCGGGTGCGCGGCATAATAGTCGGGGTCCTTGTAATTCTGCAGGCTGGAAAACCGCTCGGTCTTGCCCACGCCCATGTTGTGGCCGTAGACGATCAGGTGGCGGCCCCGCTCCACATCGCACTCGTAATCCACGTAGGGGACGCCCAGGATGTCGTACTCCCCATCCAGCCCGTGGCGCAGGTAGAACTCGTTGTCGGCGCCCTGCAGCACCGGGAAGTCCACCGGCGTATCCGCAATGCTGATCCAGCCCACCACATCGGGGTTTTGTGCCAGCAGCGCGCTGAAATCCATCTGCGGCAACGGCGTGGGCGCCGGGGTGGGCGTGGGCGTAGGCGTGGCGGAGACCGCCGCCGTGGGGCGCTGGCTCTGGAACTGCTGTTCGTCCAGGCGGCCCGGCAGCAGCAACAGCCAGGCCGTCAGGCAGGCCGCCGCCAGACCGGTGGCAAAAGCCCCGAAAAACAGAAGAAATCGCTTCACAGCGGGACCTCCACAAAGTAGGCGGCCACCCGCCTGCCGGCGGCGTTCTGCTCCTGATAGGCCACCGTGAGCGCGGTGCAGTCCGCCGGGACCAGTGCCAGCATGGCGCCCGAGCGGCTCGCGCCGGGGGCCAACTCATAGCCGTAAGGCAGCATGGTGTCGTCTACCGCTGCCAGACAGGGGCCGAAATCCTCCGCGCCGCCGCCCCACTGGATCTGAAAATCCTCGGAAAACATCGTGTAGGTCTGGTCGCTGGTGTTGGTCACCGTCAGCTGCATGGCCACCAGCTTCTGCCCGTCCGGGATCTCGACGCCCGCATAGGCGTCCAGCGTCCGGGGGTCCGCCACAGTAAAGTCAAACAGCGCGGTGGAGACCGCCTCTCCTGCCTGCGCCTGCACGTTCTTCGTCCGGCTGCAGCCCGCCAGCAAGAGCGCAAAAAAGAGCGCCGCCAGCGCCCGCAGGCGGCGCCGTCTTTCGCCACGTTCCATAACTCCCCTACCCGATCACGTCTTTTGTTATTGCAAACAACTTCGATAGTTTCTTTTAGGGTATCACTATAGCAATAGTTTGTCAATAGCTATCGCTATTTTTCTCGATGCAAAGCATCTGCTACCATATCAGTAGTTATGGTTTCTTGCCGCAGAAAGGAGGGGGACTGATGGCTTTCGATTCCACTGTCAACCGTGAAGTCGGTCTGCGCCTGCGGCGTCTGCGGGAGCAAAAGGAACTGACCCGGGAACGGCTGGCAGAATATGCGGATATTTCGGTGCAGTTCCTGGCCGATATTGAAACGGGACGCAAGGGTATGACGGTGCAGACGCTGCGCAAGCTGGTGAACGCCCTGCACTGCAGCGCCGACGACATCGTGTTCGGTCCCGCCCAACCGGCAGACGCCGGGGCCGCGCTGCCGCCCGCTTTCCAGACGTTGACTCCGGCCCAGGCCAGCCTGGCTGCCGATATTCTGGCGCTGGTGCTCAAAGCCCTGCCGCCGGAGCAGCGGTAGCAAGGCACAAAACCGGCAGGCCGCACGGACGTTTGCGTCCGTGCGGCCTGCCGGTTTTGTCTGTATCCTCTTGGCGGAAGTGCAAAGAAGGTTTGCGCAAACCGCATGGGCCTGCGGTTTTTGCCGGGAGTTTCTACGCGCCTTTCTTGCGCCCGGGAAAGCCGCCGTTCACCCTTTTTCTTTGTCGCGCTGCTTGGCGGCGGAGAGGGCCGACGGTTTGCGGCTGTCGGGGGTGAGCAGCGTGGCGCGGGTCACGGCCGCGCCGCCGAACCTGCGGCGCAGCGCGTCCGCCGTGCGGTCCAGTTTTTCCTGCTTCTGGCGGCGGGTGCTGTCGGTGAACAGGTCCAGCTGCTCGAACTGGTCGGTGCCGGTCTTTTCGGCGCTGACCCCCACCAGCCGCACCGGGCGCTGGGGCCACATCTGCTCCATCAGTTCCCGCGCCACCTGGTAGAGACGGTCGGTGGAGTTGGTGGGGTCGGGCAGGGTGCGCTGGTGGCTGCTGCGGCGGAAGGCGTTGTCCACCAGCTGCACCGTCACCACCCGCGCCGTGCGGCCGTCCGCCCGCAGCCGCCGCCCTACCGAGTCGCAGAGCGCCAGCATGGTGGCGTCCGCCTGTTCGGGGCGTGTCAGGTCCCGGGGCAGCGTCACGCTGTTGCCGTAGGTGTTGTCCCGGGTATGCTGCTTGGTCACGGGGTCGGCCTCGCGGCCGTTGGCGTAGTTCCACAGGGTGTCGCCCCGCACGCCGAACAGGTCCACGATGGCGCGCCGCTCGCTCTGCGCCAGGTCCCCGATGGTCAGGATGCCGCAGCGGTTCAGCTTTTTCACGGCGCTGGGCCCCACGCCGAACAGCGCCCCTACCGGCAGGGGCCACATTTTTTCTGGCACCTCCTCGGGGTAGAGGGTGTGGACCTTGTCGGGCTTTTCAAAGTCGGAGGCCATCTTGGCCAGCAGCCGGTTGGGGGCCACGCCGATGTTGACGGTGAACCCCAGTTCCCGCCGCACCCGCTCCCGGATGGTGCGGGCCGCCTCCAGCGGCGGGCCGAACAGGGCCCCGGTGCCGGTCATGTCCAGGAACGCCTCGTCGATGCTGTACTGCTCCACATCGGGGGTATAGTCCCCCAGAATGGCGATCAGGGCCTTGCTGTTCTGCACGTACCAGTCGAAATCCGGCGGCGTGACGACGAGCTGCGGGCACTTGAGCCGGGCCGAGAACAGGCTTTCCCCCGTATGGATGCCGAAGGCTTTGGCCGGGCCGCTCTTGGCCAGCACCACGCCGTGGCGCTTTTCCTCGTCGCCGCCCACCGCCGAGGGCACTGTGCGCAGATCGAGGGCCTGCCCCTCCCGCAGCAGCTTGAGCGCCGACCAGGACAGGAACGCCGAGTTCACATCCACATGAAACCAGACCTTCTCCACGCAGGCACCCCCTTTTGCCGTATTATACCACATCCGGGCGGCGAGGGCCAGCGGGCGCGTCTTTTTATGCCGCCGTCTTGCATATTTGCGCAGGATGTGCGATAATAGCTGTATAAACATTCAATTTTTTCATTTTTTGCATAGGGGGCATCTGGTATGGATTTGAAAGGGCGGGATTTTCTGACGCTGCTGGACTACACGCCGGAGGAGATCGGCTATCTGCTGGATCTGGCGGCGGCATTGAAGGCGAAAAAGAAGGCGGGGGTGCCCCACGACGTGCTGCGGGGCAAAAACGTGGCGCTGATCTTTGAAAAGACCTCCACCCGCACGCGCTGCGCCTTTGAGGTGGCGGCCCACGACCTGGGCATGGGCAGCACCTACCTGGACCCGTCGGGCAGCCAGATCGGCAAAAAGGAGTCCATTGCGGACACGGCGCAGGTGCTTTCGGGCATGTTCGAGGGCATCGAGTACCGGGGTTTCGGGCAGGAGATCGTGCGGGAGTTGGCGGAATACGCCGACGTGCCGGTGTGGAACGGCCTGACCAACGAGTTCCACCCCACCCAGATCCTGGCGGACTTTCTGACGCTGCGGGAGCAGTTCGGCGCGCTGAAGGGGCTGAAATTCGCCTACCTGGGCGACGCGCGGTACAACATGGGCAACAGCCTGATGATCGGCTGCGCCAAGATGGGGCTGCATTTTGTGGCCTGCGCGCCCAAGGCTTACTGGCCGGACGCGGCGCTGGTGGCCCGCTGCCGGGCGCTGGCGGCGGAAAGCGGCGGCAGCGTGACCCTGAGCGAGAACCCCGACGCGGTGGACGGCGCCGACGTGGTCTACACCGACGTGTGGGTGAGCATGGGCGAGCCGGAGGAGGTCTGGGCCGAGCGCATCGAGGCCCTGGCCCCCTACCAGGTGAACGGGGCGCTGATGGCCCGGGCCAAGCCCACGGCGGTGTTCATGCACTGCCTGCCCGCCTACCACGACCACAAGACGGCGGTGGGCAAGGCCATGGGCGAAAAGTTCGGCCGCAGCGAGATGGAAGTGACCGACGAGGTGTTCCGCGGGCCGCAGTCGGTGGTGTTCCGGGAGGCCGAGAACCGCATGCATACCATCAAGGCGGTGATGGCCGCCACCCTGGGCGCGGAGTTGTAAGCCTTGCTTGTCGTCCTTTCTTTGCAAAGAAAGGACCAAAGAAACTCCCATAAAAATCGAACTTTGTTCGATTTTGGAGAAACGTTCTTTGGTACTTTCTTTCAAGAAAGTACAAGACAAAAACGTACAAGAGACAAACCGGGACCGCACAGGCAAGGAACCACGGCGGGGTCAAGACCCCGCCCTACAGAGCCGTGGAAGGGGTCGGCACTGCGCAAGGCAAATCACACCGCAAACGTCCACGGGCCGCATCCATGCGGCCCCTACGATCTGCCGGAAGGCTGCCGGTCCCATCAGGATGTTTTCCCCTGCGGGGGACATAGCGCCGCGCCGTACCTCTATAACGGTCCCCGTTTCCGTCAGTTTGTAGGGCGGGGTCTTGACCCCGCCGCAGGAAGGTTACGGCAGGCGCGGCGGGCCGGGTAGATATACGCGGTCACGGTCACGACTGTCGTCCTTTCTTTGCAAAGAAAGGACCAAAGAAACTCCCACAAAAATCGAACTTTGTTCGATTTTGGAGAAACGTTCTTTGGTACTTTCTTTCAAGAAAGTACAAGAAAAGCGCCCTCTGCCGGATGGCAGGGGGCGCTTTGTCATGCGTTTACCGCACTACGGGGCCAAGAGATCACTCGGCGACGTAGCCGTACTGCAGGTACCAGTAGCCGTAGGGGCTGTGCCAGGTGCCCTGCAGAGAAGCATTCTGCAGCCAGAAGTCATTGTAGTAAGCCACGGGGATGCAGCCCATGTCTTCCATCAGGATGTCCTCGGCCTTGTGCAGCTGCTCAAAGTGGGTAGCCTTGTCGGCGACCTTGGAAGCCTCGATGGCGGCGTCGAACTCGGGGTTGCTGTACTTGCCGTCGTTGTTGCCGTTGCCGGTCTGGAACAGTTCCAGCATGTTGGAAGGATCATCGTAGTCCATGACCCAGCCGTTGCGGCAGACATCGTAATCGCCGGCGCGGCGCTGCGGGGTGAAGCTGGCCCACTCGACGGTCTCGATGGTCACGTCGATGCCCAGCTCGCTCCAGGCAGTCTGCAGGTACTCGGCCAGAGGCATGTGGTAGCCCTGGTCGTTGGTGCTGTAGGTGATGGCGGGGAAGCCTTCGCCGTCGGGGTAGCCGGCCTCGGCCAGCAGGCTCTTGGCCTCTTCCAGGTTGGCCTCGTAGTCAGAGCTGATGTAGGGGGTGCCGCCGTTGGCGTTGTCCGCGAACTGGCTGCCGTCCGCATCGGTGATGCCGGGGCAGGAGATGCTGTGGGCGGGGCTGTAGGTGCCCTGCATGACCACTTCGGACACATACTCACGGTCGATGGCCAGGCTCAGGGCCTTGCGGACCAGAGGATCGGTGAAGGGCTCGCGCTCGCAGTTGACGCTGAGGTAGTAGGTGCCCAGGTTGGAGTCAACGTAGAAGTCGCCGCCGTCCTCGGCCTTGGTCAGGCTGGGGATCTCGTCCGAAGGCACGCTCTTGACCAGCTGGGCCTCGCCGCTGTTGTAGGCGGCGTAGGCGGCAGCCTCGTCCTCGATCAGCAGCAGGGTGATGGTGTCGGACACGATGCGGGAGGTATCCCAGCCGCCCACGTAGTTGGGGTTCTTGGTGAGCACGATGCGCTCGCTGGGGGTCCACTCGCTGATCATGTAGGGGCCGTTGCAGATGAAGGTGTCGGGCTGGGTGCACCAGGAGTCACCGTTGGTCTCCACGGTGGCCTGCTGCACGGGGGACATGGCCGCGAAAGCCGCGATCTTGTCGAAGTAGGAGCAGGGGTAGGACAGGTGGATGGTCAGGGTCTTGCCGTCCTCGCTGGCCTCGACCTGCAGGGCGTCAGGGTTGGGCTCGGTGGTCATCTCGCCAGTGGCGGGATCCGGGTTGCCGGTGGCTTCGGCATAACCGGCGATCATGCCCACCACGGTCTGCCCATAGGGCGCGGCGGTGTTGGGATCAGCCAGACGCTTGAAGCTGTACTCGAAGTCCTTGGCCGTCAGGTCGGAACCGTCGCTCCACTTCAGGCCGTCACGCATGGTGAAGGTCCAGGTCAGGCCGTCCTCGCTGACGGTGTAGTCCTCGGCCTGGCCGCCGACGACTTCGTTGTTCTCGTTGACCAGCAGCAGGGGCTCAAAGATCGTAATGATCGTGTTGGCGCCGTCGATGGCAGAGTTCAGCGCGGGATCCAGCGTCTCCGGGTTGGGGCCGAGCTGAACGGTGAAGCCGGTGCCGGTGGCGGTGGCTTCGGTAGCTTCCTCTGCGGTAGCAGCGGAATCGGTCGCAGCACTGGAGCTTGCGGTGGAACCGCAGGCGGCCAGGGAAGCGGCCAGGCAACCGGCCATCGCCACAGCGACAAATTTCTTCATCTTCATGTGGTTTTTCCTCCATTTAATAAATTACTATACCCAATCCCTCGGGAAAGATCCTTCGGAATGAATACCATAACTATACCCCCGCGCGCCGTCACTGGCAAGGGGATTTCCCCTTTTGTAATTTTTTTGTGATGGACGCGCCAACGCAGAAAAGCGCGGTCTGCGGGTTCCTGCGTATTCCGCACAGGGGCCTTGGCAGCGCGCCGGGACGCACACCCCGGCGCTGTGTTTTAGTCCGAAACTTTGTCCAGATGGTGGCAGGCGGCCCAGTGGCCCGGGCCGACCTCCCGGAACTGGGGCACCTCGGCCGCGCAGCGCTCGTCTGCGTAGGGGCAGCGGGTGCGGAAACGGCAGCCGCTGGGCGGGTTCAGGGGGCTGGGCACGTCGCCCTGCAGCACGATGCGCTTGGACGTGCGCGCCGTTTTGGGGTCCGCCACCGGAATGGCGGAGATCAGGCTGCGGGTGTAGGGGTGGACGCTGTGGGCGATGAGCTCAAAGCTGTCGGCCAGTTCCACCAGCTTGCCCAGGTACATGACGCCGATGCGGTTGGAGATATGCTTGACCACGCTCAGGTCATGGGCGATGAACAGGTAGGTCAGGCCCATCTCGGCCTGCAGGTCCTCGAACATGTTGACGACCTGCGCCTGGATGGAAACGTCCAGCGCCGAGACCGGCTCGTCGCAGACGATGAACTCGGGGTTCACGGCCAGGGCGCGGGCGATGCCCACGCGCTGCCGCTGCCCGCCCGAGAACTCGTGCGGGTAGCGGTTGGCGTGCTCGCTGTTGAGGCCCACGCGCTCCAGCAGGCTGATGATGCGGTCGTGGCGGTCCTTGTCGTTGGCGGCCAGCTTGTGGATGTCGATGCCTTCGCCCACGATGTCGCCAATGGTCATGCGGGGGTCCAGGCTGGCGTAGGGGTCCTGGAACACGATCTGCATGCGGCGGCGGTAGGGCAGCATATCGACGGCGACGTTCTTTTCTTTGTCAAACAGCACCTTGCCGTCATAGATGATGGCGCCGTCGGTGGGCTCGTACAGGCGCAGCAGCGTGCGGCCCGTGGTGGTCTTGCCGCAGCCGGACTCGCCCACCAGGCCCAGGGTCTCGCCTTTGCGGATGGCAAAGCTGACGTCGTCCACGGCCTGCACATAGCGCTTGTTCCGGCCCATACCGCCGGCGGGGAAGTACTGCTGCAGGTGCCTGACTTCCACGAGGGTCTTCTGCTCGCTCATTCGGCTTTGCCTCCCTTCTCAAATTCTTCTTTCTGGCGCAGCCAGCAGTAGGTGTAGTGGGTGTCGCTCAGCTCGGTGCGGGGCGGCATGCGGTCCAGGCAGACCTTCATGCAGTTTTTGCAGCGCGGCGCGAAGGGGCAGCCTGCGGGCGGGTTCAGCAGGTCCACGGGGGTGCCCTCGATGGGGACCAGGCGCTCCTTCTCGGCCGCGTTGAGCTTGGGGATGGAGTTGATCAGGCCCTTGGTGTACTCGTGCTGGGGGTTGTAGAAGATCTCGTCGGTGGTGCCGTATTCCACGATGTGACCGGCGTACATGACGGCGATCTTCTCGCACATGGAGGCCACCACGCCCAGGTCGTGGGTGATCATGATGATGCTCATGCCCAGCTTTTTGCGCAGTTCCTGCATCAGTTCCAGGATCTGCGCCTGGATGGTCACGTCCAGCGCCGTGGTGGGCTCGTCCGCGATCAGCAGCTTGGGTTCGCAGGCCAGGGCGATGGCGATCATGACGCGCTGGCGCATACCGCCGGACAACTCATGCGGGTACTGCTTGAGGCGGCGTTCCGGCTCGTTGATGCCGACCAGTTCCAGCAGTTCCTTGGCGCGGGCCCAGGCTTCCTTTTTGCTCTTTTTGGTGTGCAGCAGGATGACTTCCACGATCTGGTTGCCGATGGTATACACCGGGTTGAGGCTGGTCATGGGGTCCTGGAAGATGATGGAGACCTCGTTGCCGCGGATCTTGCGGAAGTCCTTCTCGCTCATTTCATCGACCTGATGGCCGTTGAACCAGACCTTGCCGCCCACCAGCTTGCCGGGGTAGGCCGTCAGGCCCATGATGGAGTAGGCCGTGACCGACTTGCCGGAGCCGGACTCGCCGACGATGCCCAGCACGTCGCCCTGGTTCATGGCAAAGGACACGCCGTTGAGCGCCTTGACTTCGCCCGCGGGGGTGAAGAAGGAGAGGCGTTCGTCCTGGATATCAAGAATTTTTTCGCTCATGATGTCGTTTGCTCCCCTCTCAGTTTTTCAGCTTCGGGTCAAAGGCATCGCGCAGGCCGTCGCCGAAGAGGTTGAACACCAGGATCATGACGCTGATCATGATCGCGGGGGCCAGCAGGCGGTGCGGGTAGGTGGTCATGCCGGAGACCGCGTCGGTGGCAAGGGACCCCAGCGACGGCATGGGCGCCGCCACGCCGAGGCCGAGGAAGCTGAGGTAACTCTCGGTAAAAATGGAGGAGGGGATCTGCAGCGTGGTGGTGACGATCAGCGTGCCGATGCAGTTGGTCAGCAGGTGGCGCTTGATGATGCGCCCGCCGGAGGCGCCCAGGGCGCGGGCGGCGGTGACGTACTCGCTCTCTTTCAGCGTCAGCACCTGGCTGCGCACGATGCGCGCCATGCTGACCCAGTACAGCAGCGCGAAGATGATGAAAATGGAGATCATGTTGGGGCCCAGCTTCTGCATCCAGTCAAAGCCGGGCTGGTTGGCCAGGGTCTCCAGCGGGTCCTTGAGCGCGGTGCCCAGCAGGATGATGAGCAGGATGTCGGGGATGGTGTTGAGGATGTCGGTGATGCGCATCATGATGATGTCCACCCAGCCGCCGGCAAAGGCCGAGATGGCGCCGTAGGTGGCGCCGATGACCAGCACCAGCACCGAGGCCAGCAGGCCGACCGAAAGGCTGATGCGGGTGCCCATCATCAGGCGCACCGCAAAGTCGCGGCCGTTGCGGTCGGTGCCCAGGATGTGGGGGAAGACGCTCTCGCCGGCGGCGATGCGCTCCAGTTCCTTCTCCCCGTACTCGAAGGGGGCCAGGTTCTCACTGTAACGGATCTGCTCGTCGTAGGCGTAGGGCCAGAAGGCGGGCAGCACGTAGGCAAAAATGGCGATGAGGATGATGACCACCAGGCTGACCATGGCGATCTTGTTCTTGCGCAGGCGGCGCAGGCCGTCCTTCCAGAAGTTGACGCTGTCGCGCATGACGACCAGGCTCTGCTTCTCCTCCTGCGAGGCGGGCAGGAAGTCGTCCACGTTGAGCTGCAGGCTCAACGGGTTCTTTTTCAGGTTTCCCACGGCTTGCTCCTCCTTATCTGAGTTTGATGCGCGGGTCAATGACTTTGTACAGGATGTCCACGATCACGTTGGCGATGATGACCATGGTGGCCAGCAGGATCGTGGTGCCCATGATCATCGTGTAGTCACGGGTGTTGATGGCCGAGACGAAGTCGCGGCCCAGGCCCGGGATCGTGAAGATCTTTTCCACCACGAAGGAGCCGGTCATCAGGGTGGCCAGCATGGGGCCCACGTAGGTGACCACGGGCAGGATGGCGTTGCGCAGGGCGTGCTTGAAGAGGATCTTGACGCTGGAAACGCCCTTGGCGCGGGCCGTGCGCATATAATCCTGGCCCATGACGTCCAAGAGGCTCGACCGCATCAGGCGGGTGATGTAGGCGGTGGGGTAGATGGCCAGCGCCGTGACCGGCATGATGTAGGCCGCCGGTTCGTTCAGGCCCGTGGTGGGCAGCAGCTTCAGGTTCATGCCGAATGTGTATAGCAACAACACGCTGGATATGAAACTGGGGATGGCGATGCCGCAGGTGGCGAACACGATGATAGTGTTGTCGGCCCATTTGCCGCGGTTATACGCCGAGATGCACCCCAGCGGGATGCCCACGCAGAGCGCCACCGCCACGGCGACGCCCGCCACCTTGCAGGAGACCGGCAGCTTGTCGGCAATGATCTGGTTGACGGTACGGCCGCGCTGTTTCAGGCTCAGGCCCATGTCGCCGTGCAGCAGCCCGTTCATATAGTTCAGGTACTGCACGCCCAGGGGCTTGTCCAGGCCGTATTTTTCTTCCAGCGCCTGCTGGGCGGCCGCACTGATGGATTTTTCAGCCACGAACGGCCCGCCGGGGACCAGGTTCATGATGAAGAAGGTAAGCGTCGCCACGATAAACATGCTGAAAATGCCCATCGCCACACGCTTGATGACGTACTTCGCCATTGTGTTGTGCCACTCCGTTTCTTTTTGAAATAGAAAAATTGGCCCCGTTCCGGGGTGATCCGGCTCCCGGCCTTTTTCCTCGCACACGGTTGTGCGCTATCGGCGGACAGGGCAGGGAATAAAAAAAGCGGTGGCGGTTGCGGCTGCACAAACACCATCGTTCATACCCGAAATCTTTATTATTATATGCCCCCCGGCACCATTTGTCAATCGCAGAATCTGCCAATCTTTTTATAAATTTACACCATATATTGAAGATTTATCCGAAATTCTCTGTTTTCCTGCCGCAGAACGCCCTCCGCACCTTGCAGCGGGCGCCCCGGCGTGCTACCATGGGGATGCTATAAAAATACATCCAAAAGGAGGAAATTTCCATGCCTTCCGAACGCATCGACCGCGTGCTGGCCGCCATGCGGGCCCGGGGGCTGACCCAGATGATCGTCAGCGACCCCCAGAGCATCGACTACCTGACCGGCGTGTATGTGGAACCCTTTGAACGGCTGTTCGCGCTGTATCTGTCCGCGGACGGCAAACACCGCTCTTTCCTGAACCGCCTGTTCCCGGCGCCCCGGACGCCCATCGAGGCCGTCTGGTTCACCGACACCGACGACAGCATCGGCCTGCTGGCCGCCGCCGTGCGCCCCGGCGAGGCCCTGGGCGTCGACAAGGAGTGGCCCGCCCGCTTCCTGCTGCCGCTGATGGAGCGGCTGCCCGGCACGCCCTGCCGCCTGGCCTCCGGCTGCGTGGACGGCGTGCGCGCCTGCAAGGACGCGGCCGAACAGGCCCTGATGCGGGAGAATTCCGCCCTCAACGACGAGGTCATGCGCCGGGCCGCCGCCTACCTGAAGGAAGGCATGACCGAGGAGGAGGGCGCCGCCTACATCCTGGAACAGTACCGGGCCCTGGGGTGCGAGGGGCCGTCCTTCCCGCCCATCGTCTCTTTCGGGGCCAACGCCGCCGACCCCCACCACATGCCCGACGGCACCCGCCTGCGGGCCGGGGACTGCATCGTGCTGGACATCGGCGGCAAAAAGGGCGGCTACTGCTCCGACATGACGCGCACCTACTTCTGCAAGCAGGCCGACCCGCGCCATGCGGCCCTGCACGACCTGGTGCGCCGTGCCAACGAAGCCGCCGAGGCCCTGGTGCGCCCCGGCGTGCGGCTGTGCGACCTGGACAAAGCCGCCCGGGACCTGATCGCGGACGCGGGGTACGGGGCGTACTTCACCCACCGGCTGGGGCATTTCATCGGCCGCACCGACCACGAGCAGGGCGACGTGAGCAGCGCCAACACCGCCGCAGCCGAGCCGGGGATGGTGTTTTCCATCGAGCCGGGGATCTACCTGCCCGGGGAGTTCGGCGTGCGGGTGGAGGACCTGGTGCTGGTCACGCAGACCGGCTGCGAAGTGCTCAACCAGGTGGACAAGCACTGGGCGCTGCTCGGCTGAAGCCGGGGCGCCAGCCATAGCGGCAAAACCAGGGCGTTCCCGCCGTGCGGGAACGCCCTGTCTGTTGCGGGGAGACGGCCGGGAAGGGCTGTGCCGCCGCCGGAAAAACAAAAAAGCCCCACGCGAACGTGAGGCTTGGTGCGCCGGAAGAGACTCGAACTCCCGACCTTCTGATTCGTAGTCAGACAGGTCATTTGCATTTGAACACATTGCCTTATAAAATTTAATGTTGACACCCGTTTGTCGATATTAAATTTTATAAGGAGATGGTAAAATGCAAACCTGTAAGAAGTGCTTTAGAGAGATTGGAGAGTATCCATTCTGCCCCTACTGCGGGGCTTCTCAAGGCAGCAATCTTCTGACGCTGGAACAAATTTATAGCGAATGGAGCACGCTGTACTTCAGAAAAGTAGGAAGAAAATCCCGCGAAGGATATGAAAATGCCTGGCGGACGCTCCGCTTTCTGGGGCAATGCGCAATGTCGGATATCAAGATCAGCGACTATCAACTGGCAATGGATGCACTGCAAAACAAAAGCCGGTCTCTCCAAAACAAGTTACTGCTGCTGATCGGACAGCTTTGCAAATATGCCGTTGCAGTACACCGCATGGACGTGATCAATCCATCGCCCTATCTCATACTTGATGGAGTTCAGGCAAAAAGCCGTGAAATTTTTTCTGACGAAGAAATCTCGCGGCTTTTTTTGTATGCTCAAGCCAACGAACGTTTTTCTTGTACTGCTAAAGAAGTTCTCATCCTCATCTTCACCGGCTTACGGCCAGAAGAACTTTTTGGAGTTGAGAAAAACGATGTCAGTTTACAGTACCATTTTCTTTTCACTTGGGGGAGCAAGACCGACGCAGGTAAAGAGCGGATCATACCTCTTATCTCACAGATAATGCCGTATGTGTTTTCCTTTTACTTTACGCGAGGCCAAGAAAACTACTTGATCACCAGTCCGCGCGGGTATCGGGTTCACATTGACAACTGGAGAAATCGTCAATTCTACCCATTGATGAAAGAATTGGGAATCAACTGTGCAGACACTCCCCGCCGCATGGTGCCCTACTGTTGCCGCCACACATACGCCTCTCTGGCCGACCGAGCGGGGGTATCCCGGATATAAACGCGGCAATAGATACGACAACATTGCTTCTGTCGTGTCGCCAGAAATGAATGCCGAAATCATTGCTGCCGCAGTCCATATTTTGGGACAGAACCAGTGATAAAATGAATATGGAAGGAGAAAACAATGAGATTTTCCAGACTACACGGCAGCGTTCTTGCCGGGGCATTCTTTTTGGCCAGTTCTCGCGCTCACCTGAGAATCCCGGCAATCCTGTCTGGCACGGTAATGGTAGTGCTGGCATTGTCGGGGTGTACTGCAGCTGGCTCTTCATCCATCCCAGAAGCTGCTTCCACACCAACACCGCCCCCAGCAGCAACAGCAGAATCAGCTTTGCACGAGAGTACAAACCCTGATACGGTTGCTTGGCTCACCATTCCCGGCACCAATATCGACGGGCCGGTGCAGCAGGGGCCGGATAACGACTACTATCTGCGCCGGGACAGCGACGGCAATGAAGATTACCGTGGCTGTTACTTTGCTGATGCCGACGCTATCGTTTCTCTGGCCAATCTCAGCCGCAATGTGGTCATCTACGGGCACACCTTCACTGACGGCTGGGAGGGCGGCTTTGAACAGCTGGACAAGTACTTAGACACTTCCTGGGCACAGAATCACAAAGCACTCCAACTGGAGATCAACGGCACCGTGCTGGAGTACGAAGTATGTAGTGTGGGCTTCTGCGATGTTGAGGAAACCAGCCTTCCCATTTACTGTAACCTAGAGGATGAGGCATTTCGCTATCTGATCGAAGATGCAAATGCCCGAAATCAGGTAGACGGTTTGGAACAGCTTTCTGCCGGTGACCAGATTTTAACACTGGCTACCTGTACAGAAAAAGAAACCGAGCGTTTGGTTATTGTAGCAAAGCAAATTTATGATACAATGATTGCAACAGAGGAGGACGCGCACTCATGAAAAATCAAATCAAATTGTTCTGTATTGCCCTCGCCGGTGCTTTCATGCTTACGGCCTGCGGCGGGCCGAAGCTAATTGGCGTGACGCTGCCGGAAACGCCGCTGGTGTTGGCCACCGGCGAAACGGCTACGGCAGAAACCTCGTATACCTATGACGGCGAAACGCCAGAGAACGCCCAGCCGGAAGTGGTCTATACCAGCGGCGATGCGACTATCGCCACGGTGGACGAGAACGGTGTTATCACTGGCGTGGCCGAGGGCGAAACCACCATCACGGCCACCGTGGGTGAATTGAGCGCCAGCCGCACGGTATCGGTCATCATCCCGGTGGAACGCCTGGAAGCTGAATCCATGATGCTGCACCTTGCCGACGGCCCCGCCTCACTCACCTACACCGTGGTGCCGGAGAACTTCACCGGCGAGTTGACCTTTGCCAGCGCCAACAACGCCATTGTCACCGTGGATGCCAATGGGCAGATCACGCCGGTAGGCGCAGGAGATACCAACGTAACCGTTACGGCCCCCAACGGCATGACGGCCACCGCCCAGATTCGCGTCTGGAACGGGCCGAAAGAACTGAATCTGGCCCCGGCAAAGACCGAAGTGACAAAGGGAAGCGGCACGCAGATCGGCGTCACCGATGAACAGGGCAACGATGTGGAAGCCGAAAGCCTGACCTGGACATCCAGCGACGAGAGCATCGCCACTGTGACCGAGGGCTGGGTAGACGTGACCGGCACCGGCGCGGTGACGATCACGGCCAGCACCGAATATGGCGTTTCTACTTCCGTAGAGCTGACCGGCGTCGCACCCGCTGCGCGACCGGCAGCCAGCGCAGGGGCCGCCTCTGGTGCTGCCGCAGGCGGTGAAACCTACGGTGGCGGCTCTGCTCCCGCCGCAAGTTCCGACGGCACATTGCATACAAACTGGACGTTGTATGCAGATGGAACAGCTTTTGATCTGCAAAATCAGGTACGGGCAAGCGCTGGCGTAGAACCGCTGACGTGGGACAGCGCCTTGGGTGATATTGCTTGGGAACGCTGCAAACAGCTTTTGGCTGATTTTAGCCATAACGGTGCATCTACTGCAGAGAATATCGCCATGGGACCTGCCGATGCATCTACAGTAATCTCCGCATGGTCGGCCAGCTCCGGCCACTATGCAAACATGGTCAATTCCGGCTTCACGAGAGGCGCCATTGTACACATCTATGACGGAGACGGTTGCCATTTTTGGTGCGCCACGTTTGGTTGATAAGTAAATATAACCGCAAAGAGGTACGACAATATCGTACCTCTTTTTTCTTTCTGTATTGTATTGGAAGGAGGATTGAATTGGAGCAATTATCAAAGAGCGAAAAGCAAATCATGAACTCTTTCTGGAATAGCACTTCTCCGCTGACCGCAAATGACCTGCTTTCCGTATGTATCGGTCGCACTTGGAAAACGCGGTCTGTATTCCCTCTTGTAAAGAAACTTCTTGAAAAAGGTTTTTTATCTGAGGTTGGCTTTGTGCGCTGCGGAAAGACTTATGCCCGAACCTTTAGACCTGCAATTTCACGAGTTGAATATTGGGCCGAGATTATAAAGCAAGAAGATATGGATGGCGA
>NBJMC04201__coassemble_717_pt1 | contig 21869 bp, 17 predicted proteins | sample NBJMC04201__metabat2_high_PE_018 | metagenome-assembled genome bin NBJMC04201 | reverse complement strand
GAACGGTCTTGCGTTTTCCGGCAATTTGCGGGACGCGAACTCCCCCTGCCGGACCGGCAAAAAAATTCCCTGCGGTCCCGGTCAGAGGCGCCGGGGCCGCAGGGAACGGCAGGATCCGAAAAATCAGGCCAGCAGCGGCTTGCAGGCGGCTGCCAGCGCGTCCTTGCGGGCCTGAGCTTCGGCCAGGTCCTTGCCCTTGGTGGTGAAGTAGGTCTTGATCTTGGGCTCCGTGCCGGAGGGGCGCACCACCACGGTGGAACCGCTCTCCAGCGTGTAGATCAGCACGTTGGCGGCGGGCAGGCCCGTCTCTTCCGGGTTCTGGTAGTCTACCACTTTGACGACCTTGTCGCCGGCGAAGTCTTTGGGCGGGTCGGTGCGCAGGTTCGCCATGATCCCGGCCATTTTGTCCATGCCGGACAGGCCCGGGAACTCGAAGCTGTCCACCTTGTTCAGATACCGGCCGTACTCGCTGTAAATGCGCTCCAGTTCTTCCTTGATGGAACTGCCTTTGGCGCGGTAGTAAGCGGCCATCTCGCAGATCAGCATGGAACCGATGATGGCGTCCTTGTCGCGGACATAGGGACCGGCCAGATAGCCGTAGCTTTCTTCAAAGCCGAAGATGAAGCGGTCCACTTCCCCGTCGGCTTCCAGTCTGGCGATCTGGTCGCCGATCCATTTGAAGCCGGTGAGCACGTTGCGGCACTCGACCCCATAGTGTTCGGCCACCTTATCCGCCAGCGGGGTGGAAACGATGGACTTGCACATGACGGGATTCTTCGGCATGGTGCCCTGCTCGATGCGGCCCGCGCAGATGTAATCCAGCAGCAGCACGCCCACCTCGTTGCCGGAGAGCAGCTCATAGCTGCCGTCCTTGCACTTGACGGCAATGCCCACACGGTCGGCGTCGGGGTCGGTGGCCAGCATCAGGTCGGCGCCGGATTTTTCGGCCAGTTCCAGGCCCAGGCGCAGCGCCTCGAAAATCTCGGGGTTCGGATAGGGGCAGGTGGGGAAGTTTCCGTCGGGATCCTTCTGTTCGGGCACGATGGTGATGTCGGTAATGCCGATATCGTGCAGCACATGGGTGACCGGCACCAGGCCGCTGCCGTTCAGCGGGCTGTACACCAGCTTGAGCCCCGCGGTCTTGCAGATGCCGGGACGGATGGAGCGGGCCTCGATGGCTTCATACAGCGCATTGATGCAGTCATCCCCCACATATTCGATCAGGCCCTTCTCCATACCCTCGGCAAAGGGCATGATCCTGGCGCCGGTGAGGACGTCGGTCTTCTGGATCTCGGCATAGACGACGTCGGCGGCTTCGTCGGTCATCTGGCAGCCGTCGGGGCCGTAGGCTTTGTAGCCGTTGTACTTGGCCGGGTTGTGGCTGGCGGTGACCATGATGCCCGCATTGCACTTATAGTAGCGGGTGGCGAAGGAAAGCGCGGGCACCGGCATCAGCGCCCGGTAGATGCGGACATGGATCCCATTGGCCGCCAGGACCTGAGCCGCCGTTTTGGCGAACAGGTCGCTCTTGATGCGGCTGTCGTAGCTGATGGCGACGGTCTGGCTGCCGCCCTGGGTCTTGACCCAGTTGGCCAGCCCCTGGGTGGCCTGCCGCACCACATAAATATTCATACGGTTGGTGCCCGCGCCAATGACGCCGCGCAGACCGGCCGTGCCGAATTTGAGCGCCACCGCAAAACGGTCCTGAATGGCCGCGTCATCCCCCCGGATGCTTTCCAGCTCGGGCTTGAGGTCAGGGTCATCCAGGCCGGCAGACAGCCAACGTTCATACATGTCCTGATACATAAAGAATGCACCTGCTCTTTCTGTAGTTATAAGGCTTGCAAGTATATACTAAATATACCAACTTGCCCGGGCCCTGTCAATCAAATTTTGGTCAGAATTGCCTGTTTTTCCGGCGAACCGCTTGTGAAACTGCCGCACGCGCGGTATACTGGTTGCAGAAAGACGGACAAAATGGGAGGATGGGACATGTTTGCAAAGGTGACGAGCCTGGGCGTCACGGGGTTGGCCGGGTATCTGGTACAGGTGGAGGCGGATCTTTCCGGCGGGCTGCCGCAGTTCAACCTGGTGGGGCTGCCGGATTCCGCCGTGAAAGAGAGCAGCGAGCGGGTGCGCAGCGCGGTGAAAAACCTGCATTACCAGTGGCCGGCCAGCCGCATCACCGTCAACCTGGCCCCTGCCGATGTGCGCAAGACCGGCCCGGTGTATGACCTGCCCGTATTCATCGGCATCCTGGCCGCCCAGGGCAAGCTGCCCGCCCCCGGCCCTGAGCGCGCCTTTTTGGGGGAACTGGGGCTGGACGGCACACTGCGCCCCGTGACCGGCGTGCTTCCCATGGCGCTGGCCGCCGTGCAGCAGGGCGTGAAGGAACTGTTCCTGCCTGCGGAAAACGCCGCCGAAGCCGCCGTGGCGGCGGGGCTGACCGTCTACCCCGCCCGCAGCGCCCAGGACGTGGTGCTGCATCTGTGCGGCGCGGAAGCGCTGACGCCCGCCCAGCCCGATGGGTATGACGAAAGCGGCGTCTGGCTGGGGCCCGACATGGCCGATGTGCGCGGCCAGAGCGAGGCGCGCCGCGCGCTGGAGATCGCCGCCGCAGGCGGGCACAATCTGTTGCTGGTGGGGCCGCCGGGCACCGGCAAGAGCATGCTGGCCAAGCGGCTGCCCGGTATCCTGCCGCCGCTGACCTACGAAGAAGCGCTGGAGACCAGCGCCATCTACTCGGTTGCCGGGCTGCTGCGCGGCGGCGAGGGGCTGGTCAGGGCGCGGCCTTTCCGCAGCCCGCACCACAGTGTCAGCGCCACCGCCATCGTGGGCGGCGGTACGCTCCCCCGCCCCGGCGAGGTGAGCCTTGCCCACAACGGCGTGCTGTTTCTGGATGAACTGCCGGAATTTTCCCGCGATACGCTGGAGGTGCTGCGCCAGCCGCTGGAGGACGGCACCGTTACCGTGAGCCGCGTACACGGGACAGCCTCCTACCCCTGCAAATTCATGCTGGTAGCGGCCATGAACCCCTGCAAATGCGGTTACCTGGGGCACCCCACCCGGGAATGCACCTGCACCCCCAGCGCCATCGCCCAGTACCGGCGGCGGATCTCCGGCCCGCTGCTGGACCGCATCGACCTGCATGTGGAAGCCCTGCCCATCGAATACAAGGACCTGGCCGCAGCCCAGGGCGGCGAATCCAGCGCGGCTGTGCGGGGACGGGTCATCGCTGCGCGCACACTGCAGCGTGAGCGATACCGCGCGCTGCCCGGGGTGCGGTGCAACGCCCAGCTGCCGGGCAGCGCGCTGCGAAAGTTCTGCCCCCTGACCCCGGCGGCAGAACGCATCCTGCGCGGGGCCTTTGAGCGGCTGGGTTACAGCGCCCGCGCCTACGACCGCATCCTGCGCGTGGCGCGCACAGCCGCCGACCTGGACGGCAGCGAAATGCTGGACGCAGCCCACCTTTCGGAAGCTTTGCAGTACCGCAGCCTGGACCGAAAGTTTTCCCTTGCCTGACAGAGCAACGCGCCCTCCGAAGAACGGAGGGCGCGTTTATTTTTACAGGGTCTTGAGCAGGTCCCAGAGGGCCTGCGCGCTTTTTTGCCAGCTGTAGCGCCGCAGCAGTTCCGCAGGGTCCCGCCGGGGCGGCCGGACGCGGTCTACGTCCCCGGCGTTGTCCGCAAGGTCGATATACCCGGCGCAGTCGCCGTACACTTCCCGCATGCAGGGGGTATCGCTGACATAGATGCGCGGCGCGCCGCAGGCCACCGCTTCCAGCGGCGGGATGCCGAAGCCCTCGTACAGCGTGGGGAACAAAAAAGCCCTGCAGTGGTGCATCAGCGCCTTGGCTTCCCCATCCGACACATAGCCCAGGTAGACCACATTGGGCAGGCCGTCCAGCCCGAGCCGTTTGGCCTGGGCCGCCAGACTGCCCCCGCCCGCAATGGCGAACACCGCGTCGGGTTTGGCTTTTGCCGCCCGCAGCACCCAGGGAAAGTTTTTATTCTTCAGCAGGTTGGCCATACTGAAGTAATATTCGCCCCGGCGCAGCCCCGGCGTTTTTGCAAAGATACGCTCGTCCGGCGCGATGCGCTGCATCTGCTGCCAGGCGTTGTACACCACCGTGATGCGCTCCGGCTCCACGCCGTAGTAGCGCTGGATCTCCTGCCGGGAAAACTCCGACACCGTGACGATCCGTTCGGCCACAGCGGCGATACGGCGGTATTGCAGCCGGTGCCAGGCGGCGCTCAAGCGGCCGCGCAGGTCGGTGTAAAAGTCCGGCCGGGCCCGGTAGCAGACATCGTGCACGACGGCCACCCCCGTGAAGCCGAACAGCGGGATCACATTGCAGGTAGCCAGCCCCTTGGCGCCGCGCTGCCGCAGATAGGCCGGATAATCCAGCTGCTGCCACAGCGCGCCCCTGCGGGCGCCGAACGTGACCGTGCGGATATTCTGGTAAACCGGCAGCCGCACGCCGTGCGGGGCGACCACCTCCACCGCACCGGCGGGGACCAGCGCGTCCAACGCCGAAAGCAGTTCGATGGAATAGCGCTGGATGCCCGAAATGCGCTGGCCGAAGAACGATCCGTCCACCGCCCATACCGTCGCCATGTTATCCTTCCCCTTCCTGCGGCAATTCCAGTCCCGCATACAGTTGCTTGGCGCGCAGCACCCTGGCCACGCTTTCATCCAGCCTCGCGGCGGAGATCGTTCCGTCCTCCACCGCGGCCACCACCGCGTCGAAGGCTTCGGCCAGACCGGCCGGCATCAGCAGAACGTCGCAGCCCGCCTGCAGCGCGCGCACCGCTGCCTGCCCGGGGCCATATTGTTCCGTGACGGCCCCCATGGACAGCGAATCGGTCACCACCAGGACGGGCGCGCCTTCCAGCACTTCGCCGCGCAGTACCTCCGTGACCAGCCGGTACGAAAGCGAAGCCGGTGCGTCGCCGTCCCCCAGAGCAGGCGCCGCGATATGCCCCACCATGACCGCGGGGAGCCGCTCCGGGTCAAAACCGTTTTCTGTCAGACGGAAAGGCAGGAACTCACAGCCGCGCATCTCGGCCAGCGTGCGGTCGGTGCGGGCCAGGCCGCTGTGGCTGTCCTCCGCCGTATCGCCATGCCCCGGGAAATGTTTGTATACCGGCAGGACTCCCTGTTCCAGCAGGCCCTGCGCCATGGCCGCGGCCATCCGCGCCACCGTCTCGGCATCCTGCGAGAAAGCACGGTCCCCGATGACCGGGTTTTCCGGGTTGGTGAGCACATCGGCGTCCGGCGCGAAGTCCATCGTAAAACCGCAGGTCTTCAGGTAACCGCCGATGGTCCGCCCCATCTCCCGCGCCTGTTCCGGGTCGCCGGAAGCGCCGACCGCCGCCGCGCTCTCATACTGAGGCAGGGCGAAGTCCGGGTCGTTGGCCAGACGGGCCACCGCGCCGCCCTCCTCGTCCACCGCAATGAGCAGCGGCCACCGGCTGGCCCGCTGCAGGTCTGCATTGAAGCGGGTCAGCTGTTCCGTGTCCTCGATGTTCTTGCCGAACTGGCAGATGCCTCCCACCGGGTATTGCTGCAGGGCAGCGCGCATGGCCTCGGTCAGTTCCGTCACACCCGCCGCCCGCTCGTCGTCGATCTGTGTCTGGGTCAGCGCCGGGTCCAGCGCGTCGGGCCGGACCATGAACAGCTGCCCCACTTTTTCCCGCAGCGTCATCTGCTGCAAAAGGGCGTTTATCGGGTCGGCCGCCGGGGCTTCCGGGCTGGCCGGCGGGCTTGCCGCAGGCCGCGTCTGCTCCGTTTCGGCCACCGGCGCCGCACAGGCGCAGAGCAGCAGGGCCAGCAGCAGGGCTGCCGCCCGAACCTTTCGCTTTCTGCGCATGGCGCTCCCTCCCCGTTTTCCGTTCTTGTATTATAGCATGGGAATCCCCGCCGGGCAAGCCGGCCGGCAAAGCCCCCGTCCCTGCGGGACGGGGGCTTTGCCTCAGCTTTCGCCGCCGGCAGTGTCCGCGTAATCGTCGCGGCCGCCCACCGGGTGTTCGGCGATGATGGTGTCTTCCTCCTCCGCCGTTTCGGCCGTGGCGGTTTCGTCATACAGGCTCTCTCTGGTGACGGCAAAAACCGATTTATAATCCGCGTCCGCTTCGTACACGACGGTGGGCGCGGCGCTGGAAGCCAGGTAGCACAGGCTTTCATCGCCGGGCGTCAGCGCCCCCCAGCGCACCGTCAGGCTGGCGCCGTCGGTGAATACGGCTGTGACCGTGACGTCCGGCGTGTCCAGGCCGTACGCGCTGTCCGCTTCCGGCGTGGTGATGCTCCATTCGGTCTGCACGCCGCACAGGGTGTTGGCCATCCGCTTTACGGCGCTCTGATCCAGCGGATATTCCGGATCATCGGCCAGCGTCCAGACGCCGTCGCTCTGCACAAACTGCAGGCCGCCCACCTGCAGGGTGGCCACTTCGTCGATGGTCTGCTCTGTCAGCCGCTGGGCGGCGTACAGTTCCCGCGGCGTTTTGCACAGCCCCGCCAGTTCCGTCTGGGGCACGGTGTAAGCCGTGCCTTCTTCGTCATAGACATAGTAAATATCGGCCACGTCGTTGGCCTGATCCACCGTCAGCGTGCGCGTCTGCGCCCCGCTCACGATGGAAAACTCCATCAGCGGCGTATCGCTCCGCGCAGGGATCGCAGCCAGTTCGTCGCCCTGCAGCAGACGGTCCGCCGTCAAGCCGGTCACATCTTCCAGCAGGGACTGCACACTCTGCTGCTCCAGCGGCAGCGTGGGGTCGGATTCCAGCATCCAGCCGCCTTCCTCGCCTTTGAACAGGGTCACATTGGTGTTTTCGCCGCTGTAGGCGAGCCGGTCAATGGCATCCGCCGAAAAGTCGCACAGCGGGATGCCGGTCTGCTCAGGTTCCCCGCCGCGTTGCAGCAGGGCCAGCGCGGCGGCCAGGACCAGCACCACGGCGGCCAGGACCGCCAGCGGCAGCATCTTTTTTTGATTCACAGGCAGTTTCTCCTTTTAGCGGCGGCGCCGGATCAGGCAGACCGCAACGCCGGCAACAAGACAGGCGATGGGCAGCACAAAGACAAACAGCAGGCTCAGCCCGACAAGCGCGGCATTGGGCACCGAAAGGCCCACGGCGCTCATGCTTTTGCCGCTGATGACCGCCGCCGTCTGCTGGTCGTTGAACCAGTTGACAACACAGCCCAGGAACTGGGCATTGCCGCCGGAAACGCTCTGGTTCATCCCCGAGAGCAGCGTATTGGGGCAGTTGATCCAGACCACCCGCGCGCCGGTGGCGCTGTTTTCGGCCGCCACCGCCACATTGAAGCGGCCTTCGGGGTCGGTCTCGGATTTTGCGGCTGTCTCGGCGGTGGCGTAGTTTTCCATCGAGTAGGCGCTGTCGCCGGTGGTCAGCAGCGGGGTGAAGGAATAGGCGCTGTCTTCCGCTGTAACGATGCCCTGTGCGATGGGCGTGTAGACCATCATGCCGCTGCTCATCCCGGCCAGGATCTCGCTGGCTTCTATGTTGGGCAGCAGGTAAGTCTGCGGATAACCGTAGGGATAGTGGTCCGCATCGGTCTCCACCAGCAGGCCGGGCTGCCGGGTCATGCCGCACTCTGCCAGCACGGCGTCCAGGTTCGGCGTTTCCACCGTGAAATCGGTCGCCACCAGCAGTTTGCCGCCGCCGGCAAGGTAATCGCTGAGCAGGGCGGCTTCCTCTGCCGTCACATCGGCAATGGGCGCGTTGATGAGCAGGCTGGCCGCCTCCTCCGGGATGGAACCGGCGGTGGTCAGGTTCAGTTCCTGAACGGTCACGCCCGCGTTGTTCAGTGTCTCGACAAAGTCGCTTCCCAGCGCCGTTTCGCCGTGGCCGGTCAGTTCATACAAATCGTAACTCACGGTGCGGGTGACCCGGCCGATAGCGGTGGTCAGGGCGTTCTCGGCGTCGAAGGTGTATTCCTCGGAGCCATAGTAATAGTAGGCGTCCATATCCACCGCGTACATATCGCTGTAGCTGACGACGGTATACTGGCCGGCGGTGGTCATGACCACGCAGCCGGTGCTGGCCCCCTCATACTGTTCCACGAAGGTTGGGTAAAGCACCGGGTCCCGCTGCTGCCAGGTGAACCGGCCGCTTTCGTCGGCATAGCGGTCCAGCAGGCGGGTGATGTTGCTGTCCTCCTGGCCGGAAGTGGCCAGGTAATAGGCGGTGACGTCGGTATCGAGCTCGTGCAGCATATTCTTGCTGGTCTCGCTCAGGGTAAACATCGAGTTGGTGGAAATATCAAAGGCAGTATACCGGGTGGGCAGCGCCTGCAGCACCAGGTTGAGCAGGATCACCGCCGCCAGCACCACCGCCGTCAGCAGAGCGGCGTACACACCGTTGCGGAGGGCCTTTTTGCTGCCGTGCAGTTCCTGCCACGGTTTTTTCAGGTTCATATCTGCGCGTTCCTCCCCTCAGGCCCAGCGGCGGCGCTCGATCGTCTGCCCGGTCAGAAAGAGGAACAGGGCGATGACCGAGAGATAGTAGACGATGGCGGTCAGGCTGAACATGCCGCCCACGATGCCATTGAACGGCGAAAACAGTTCCAGCGCCGACAGTACGCTGTCAAAGGCCGCCAGCAGCCAGGTGGGCCGGATGACGAACAGCACGATGAGCGCCGCGCTGCCCCCGCAGAACACCGCGCAGGCCGCGGTCAGGCTTTTGCAGAGCACGCCGGTCAGCACCGACGCGATGACCAGGACCGACAGGAAGGCGATCAGGGCCAGCACGCTGCCGCTGGTGAACATGGTCTGGATGCCGTTCATCAGGTATGTGACCAGCAGCGCGCCGAAGGTGGCCAGGTAGGCGATGATCTGGTTTTCGGTCAGGGCCGAGATCCAGGTCCCGATGGCCAGGCAGGCGGCCCCCAGCAGCAGATAGGCGAACAGCGCGCTGTAGGCCGAGAGCAGCGAAACGCTGCCGAAAGCCGTCAGGATCAGCGGCATGACGGCCGCCGCCGCCATGGGCGCCGCAAAGACAACGAACTCCGCCAGGAACTTGCCCAACACGATGGCCGGGATGCTCACCGGGCTGGTGAGCAGCAGCTGGTCGGTCTTGTTGCGCCGGTCCTCGGCAAAGCTGCGCATGCTGATGGCAGGCACCAGGAACAGCAGGATCATGGTGATGGTATAAAGGACCGAAGCAAAATCCGAAGAAGCGTTCATCAGGTTGCGGTTGCTGAAATACAGCCCCAGAAAAAACAGGCTGATGGCCGCCGTCACATAGCCGATCATGCCGGTGTAGTAGGCGCGGGTCTCGCGCTTGAAGATCGCCGCCATGTTATGCCTCCTCCTTCTGTTCGGGCGCACCCGTGTGCTCGGTCAGCTGCAGGAATACGTCCTCCAGGCTCATGCTCCCGGCGTTCATGCTCAGCACCGGGCACCCGGCCTGAGCCAGCGCCAGCGAGAGCGCGCCGCGCAGATCTTCCCCCGTTGTGCTGACCGCAGTGAAACTGACTTCCCCGCTCTTTTCGGCGGTGACCCGCAGGTCGCTGAGGCCCTCCACGCCGGAAGCCGCCGCCAGCACCGCCTCCCGCGCGCCCTGGGCGGTGACCGATATAGTCCCCCGCGCGGCCAGTTTGCCGGCCAGTTCCTCCGGCGTGCCCTGGGCCACCAGCTTGCCCCCGGCGATGATGAGCACGCGGTCGCAGACCGTCTGCACTTCGCTGAGGATATGGCTGGAGAGGATCACCGTATGGGTCCGGCCCAGGTCGTGGATCAGGGCGCGGATCTCGATCATCTGGGCAGGGTCCAGCCCCACGGTGGGCTCGTCCAGAATGATGATCCGGGGCGCGCCCAGCAGCGCCGCAGCGATGCCCACCCGCTGGCGGTAGCCTTTGGACAGGTTGCGGATCAGCCGCTTTTCCATCCCCACGAGCCCCGTGCGGCGGCAGGCCTTGTTCACCGCTACCCGGCGGTCGCCCTTTTTGCGCACCCGCTTGAGTTCCGCCACGAACAGCAGGTGCTCCTCCACCGTCATGTCCTGGTAGAGAGGCGGCTGTTCCGGCAGGTAGCCGATGCAGGCTTTCGCCTCCAGCGGTTCCTCCGCGATGTCGTGCCCGTCGATGCGCACCTCCCCTTCGGTGGCCGAAAGGAAGCCGGTCATGATATTCATGGTGGTGGATTTTCCCGCGCCGTTGGGCCCCAGCAGACCGTAGATGCAGCCGTCCTCCACCGTAAAACTGACGTCGTCCACGGCGGTGCGCCTGCCGTAGCGCTTTGTCAGATGCTTGACTTCGATCAAAATATACCCTCCCTGTTCTGGGTCTGGCGTGCAGCGCAGGCCGCGCCGCAGGCCGCGCCCGCGTAAGCCGTATTTATTATAGCGCCTAATTGTGAAAATTTCGAGGTATCCCGGCGAAGACGCGCCAAAAACTTGCGCCCTTTTGCCCGGTATGCTATAGTGGAGCCAGACAACGCCGCCTGCGCGGCCAGGAAACAACTGAAAGGAGCGTTCCATGGAAGAACTGAATGAGATCCTGCAAAAATTCGCAGCCTCCGGCTGGGAACTGATCGCCGTTCCTTCCCGGGCATGGCTGGACGGACAGGGTGACCGCGACAAACTGGCCGCCGCAATCCGCCAGGCCGACGCGGAATGCGGCAGCTGCGGCTGTGAACTGGACCTTCTGTACAAAAAAGCGCTTACCCTGCTGTAAGGCCAGCGCACATAAAAAGCCCGGGGCCTGCGGCCCCGGGCTTTTGCCGTTCACACCAATTCCACTTTATAAGCCTGCAGCCAGTGGTTGAGCTGCAGGAACCAGGCGATGGTCTGCGGGGTGGTCATCAGCTGGCCGTACCAGGGCACCGGGTTGTCGGCGCCGGAGGCCAGCAGCGTTTCCAGCGCATCCGCGCGGATGATGCCCAGCAGCGGCGCGGCGGGGTCGGCCAGCACCTTTTTGAGCTCTTCCGAGACCGCCTCCAGGTAAGCCGGGTTCCAGGTCTTGGGGTAGGGGCTCTTTTTGCGCCAGAGCACCTCCTGCGGCAGCACCCCCTGCATGGCTTCCCGCAGCAGCCCCTTCTCCTTGCCCTGGTAGTCCTTGTAGTCCCAGGGCACCGAGTAGAGATACTCGGCGATGCGGTGGTCGCAGAACGGCACCCGCACCTCCAGCCCGCTGTACATGCTCATGCGGTCTTTGCGGTCCAGCAGCGTCTGCATGAACCAGGTGAAGTTGAGGTTCATCATTTGCCGCATGCGCCGCTCCAGGCTGGAAAGCCCCGGCCGTACCGAAGTCTGTTCCAGCGTCCGGCGGTACCACGAATCCACAAAGGCTTCCGGCTCGATGCCCCCCAGCACGCCGGGGCGGATGAAACCTGCCCGGTAAGCCGTGGACTGCGCCCAGGGGAAACCGTATTTTTCGCGGATCGTGGGGTCCCGGTACCAGGGATAGCCGCCGAAGATCTCGTCCGCGCATTCCCCCGAGAGGGCCACCGTGGCGTGGGGTTTGATGACCCGGCAGAAAGCCAGCAGCGAGGCGTCCACATCGGCCATGCCGGGCAGATCGCGGGCTTCCACCGCCTCGTACAGAGCCGGGACCAGGTCCGGGGTGTCCAGCGTGACCCAGTGGTGTTCGGCATGCAGGAACTCGTTCATGCGGCGGATGAACGGCGCGTCGGCCCCCGGCTGAAAGCGGGTGGCGTGGAAATAGCGTTTGTTGTCCTTGTAGCCTACCGAGAACGTTTGCAGGGTCTGCCCCCGGGCGGTAAAATCCGCGTCCGCCACTGCCGAGATCAGGCTGGAATCCAGCCCGCCCGAAAGAAAAGCCGCCACCGGCACGTCGGAAACCAGCTGCCTTTGGATAGCGTCCATCACCAGGTCCCGCACCCGGCGCACCGTGGCCGGGAAATCGTCGGGGTGTTCGTGGTCCACCAGCTGCCAGTAGCGGTGCAGCAGCAGGCGGCCTTCGTCCGCTTCATAGAGGGCGTACTGCCCGGGGAGCAATTCGTGTACGTTCTGGAACACCCCGCTGCCCGGCGCCCGGCCGGGACCCAACAGCAGCACTTCCGCCAGCCCCCGGGCGTCCACCCGGGGCGGCACCGCCGGGTGCGCCAGCAGGGTCTTGATCTCGCTGCCGAACAGCAGGCTGTCATCGGTCAGCGCATAGAACAGCGGCTTGACGCCGCAGCGGTCCCGCGCCAGGAACAGCGTGCCCGCCCGCGCCGCCCAGACGGCAAAAGCGAAGATGCCGTTGAAGCGCTCCACGCAGGAGATTCCCCATTCGGCATAGGCATGCAGCAGGACCTCGGTGTCCGAACGGCCGGTAAAAGTATGGCCGCGCCGTTCCAGCAAAGCGCGCAGTTCCGGCGTGTTGTACAGTTCCCCGTTATAAACGACCGTGTAACTTTCCCCCTGCCAGTCCAGCTGCATGGGCTGGCAGCCGTTTTCCAGATCCACCACCGCCAGCCGCGCATGGATCAGGGCGGCGCGGCCGCTGATGTACATGCCCCGCTGATCCGGCCCACGGCGGGCCAGCGTGCGCTGCATGGCGCAGTAGGCGGCGTACCGCCCCTGAATGGCGCGCGGGTCGCGCCCGATCTGCCCTGCGATTCCACACATAGAAAATCCCCTTTCCGCTGTTGCTCCTATCAGGAGTATGCGGAAAGGGGCGTTTTCAGAACCGGGCCGCGATGGCGTCCGCGATACGCTGCGCCACTTCGTCCTTGCTCTGCAGGGGCAGTTCCTCGCAGCCCTGCGCCGTGATGAGCGTGACTACGTTGGTATCCACCCCGAAGCCCGCGCCGGGCACTTTGAGGTTGTTGGCCACGATCATATCCAGGTTCTTTTTGTGCAGCTTGGCCGTGGAATTTTCGATCAGGTCCCGCGTTTCCATCGAGAAACCGCAGACGAACAGTCTGGGCGGCTTATGCGCCCCCACCCAGGCCAGGATGTCCTGCGTGCGCTCCAGCGCCAGCGTCAGGCTGCCCTCGTGCTTCTTGACCTTGTCCTGCGCCACCTGGGCCGGGCGGTAATCAGCCACAGCCGCGGCCATGACCAGCGCGTCGGCGTCCATGGCGTGCCGCTGCACGGCCTCGAACAGATCCGCCGCCGTGGTGAAGGGCACCCTGTTGACGAAGGGCACCGGCGGCAGCGTACAGCCGGTGGAAGCCAGCAGCGTCACCTCTGCGCCGCGCAGCATGCAGGCCCGCGCCACGGCGTAGCCCATCTTGCCGGTGGAATGGTTGGTCAGGCAACGCACCGGGTCCATGGGTTCCTGGGTAGCCCCGGCGGAAACCACGATCTTTTTGCCCCGCAGGTCCTTTTTGCAGGCCAGTTCCCGCAGCACATAGTCCACCAGCACCCCTTCCTCCGGCAGACGGCCGGAGCCTACGTCGCCGCAGGCCAGCAGGCCGGAACCCGAGGGGATGACCGTGAAGCCGTACCGTTCCAATGTTTTCAGATTGTCCTGCGTGACGGGGTTTTCCAGCATATGGGTATTCATGGCGGGGGCCACCAGCTTGGGGCAGGCGGCCGCCAGTGTGACGGTGGTGAGCATATCGTCGGCCAGACCGTGGGCCATCTTGGCGATAACGTTGGCCGTAGCCGGGGCAATGAGCATCAGATCCGCCGCATTGGCCAGCGACACATGGGCCACATCATATTGGAAATTGCGGTCGAAGGTATCGACGATACAGCGCCGGTTGGTCAGCGTTTCAAAGACCAGCGGGGCGATGAACTCAGTGGCGTTCTTCGTCATCAGCACATGCACGTCCGCTCCCAGTTTGACCAGGGCATGGGCCACGTTGGGCATTTTGTAGGCGGCGATCCCGCCTGAGATACCGAGAACGACGGTTTTTCCTGTAAGCTGCATAGTTCCAAAGTCCTTTCCCTGCCTGCGCGCCGGGCCTGCGTTCCGATCCGTGCGGCGGCGCTGCGCAGAAAACATCTATACCCGTTTGCGGTTATTATACCGCATCCCGGCGGTTCTGTCCATTTGTAAGTTTGCCGCCGTGGTTGGCAAACGGGCGGCGACCTGTTATAATGGATACCAGTTTATGGGAAATGGGGCCTTGGGGCAATGGTATTGGCGGTAGACATCGGGAATACGAACATCTGCATTGGCGGCCTGGACGGCGAAGGGCACCGCACCGTGCGGTTCACCGCGCGGATGGTGACCCGCCCGCGCTGCACGGCGGACGAGTACGCCGCGGAACTGAAATTTCTGCTGGACCGCCTGCAGGTGGACTGCGCCGCCTGCGAGGGCGTGATCGTGTGCAGCGTGGTGCCGGGGCTGACCCAGCCGCTGGCCGCCGCCTGCCGCCGCCTGACCGGCAAAACGGCGCTGATCGTGCACTATGAACTGGATACCGGGCTGGTCTTCCGGGTGGACGCGCCCGAGCGGGTGGGCCGGGACCGCATCGCCGACGCGGCGGCCGCCGCCGCGCTCTATCCCCTGCCCTGCATGACGGTGGATCTGGGGACCGCCACCACCTACAATGTGATCTCGGCCGGACGGGAATTTCTGGGCGGGTTCATCGTGCCCGGCGTGCTGACCAGTTTGCGGGCCATCAGCGCGGGGACCGCCCAGCTGCCGCCCATCGCCCCCGAGCCGCCGCAGGACCTGATCGGCCGCAACACGGTGGAGGCCCTGAACAACGGCGCCATGTTCGGCACAGCGGCCATGCTGGACGGTCTGGCCGACCGGGTGGAAGCCCGGCTGGGCGCGCCGCTGACCGTGGTAGCCACCGGCGGGCTGGCCCCCCACATCCTGCCGTGCTGCCGCCGCCCGGTGCGCTACGACGCGGACCTGCTCTTCAAAGGGCTGGCGCTGCTGTGGGAGCGCAACGCCACGGTCTAAGACAGTTCCCAATCTATAAATTTCCGGCCTGCGGCGGCGCTTCGGCGCTTTGCCGCAGGTCTTTTTTGGTGTTTTGCCTTTTTTGTCTGCCGCGCGCAGGGCATACCGCTGTGCGCGTTTTCCTTTTTTGCTTTTTATGAAATTCCGCCGTTTTTCGCGCATATTGTTGACTTGTGTCGAATTTTGCGCTACCCTAAAAAAGAAAAATGCCTTGCATCGTCAGGAACGCGCAAGGCTCCGGCCCGCAATACACAAGGAGCGCCGCCATGAAGTTGGAGAAGATCACCTTTATCATCGGGATTTCGGCGCTGCTCATCGCCTGCTCCAATTCCCCTGCGCCCGTGCAGATGCGGGTATCCGGCGGATACATCCAGTATAACACCGGGTATGGCTGGCAAGACCTGATCGACATGGAAAGTCTACGCGGGCCGCAAGGGCTGCCTGGCCCGCAGGGACCGGCGGGAATCGACGCAATCCCCGGCGGCGCGGAACCACCTGCCGGTGCGCCCACCGCCACGCCCGATCCCGATGGGCAGGACGCAGCGGACAGCCCGGATACGGAAACCTGCAAACACCTGTACCAGTGCACCGCGCAGCAGTCCGTTTTTGTGGCGGAATCTTCCGACGGCAGTCTGTGGCGCATGGACAGCACATACGAGTGCGAGAAATGCGGCGCGGTGGTAACGTATTCCTACAAGTACAAACAGCCGGGAACGGCGGGCGGTCCCGGCTCCCCGGCGCCCTCGCCCGGAAGCCCGCACGTCCCGGAATCTACCGTTCCCCCGTCGACACCGCCTGTGTCGACGCCTACAACACCGCCCACCCTGCCGCCTACCCAGCGTCCTTCCCCGACGCCGACTGACCCGCCCACACCGGGGCCGACCCCGACCTTTACAGTGCCGCCCACACAGCAGCCGACGGAACCGCCCGAACCGACCAGCACGCCTACCGTGCCGCCTACGCCGGTGCCCACATCCACCGTAACCCCGACGGCACCGCCATCGACGCCCACGCCGCTACCATCAACGCCTACACCGCCACCGCATACCCCGCCTGCCGCCACGCCGCCGCCATCCTACACGATGCCGCCCGCGTGAGCGGGCTGACGTGGCCGCCAGGAAAAATCTTTACCCCCGGACACACTGTTGCACCAGTGTATCCGGGGGCATTGGTTTTTCACCCCGCAGGGGTGCGGCGTTTTTTGCTTATTCCGCCGGGAGCTGCCAGACTTCCACGGTCAGGGTCCCGTCCGCATGATGCGTCAACAGCTCAACTTCTCCTTCGCTGGTATAGCTGACGACCTGCTCCTGCTCGACGCCCTCCTCAAAGAGTATGGGCGCTACAAAGCCCCCTTCGCCATAATACCAGCCTTCGCCATAGATGCCGTCGCTGATGCTCACCGTCCCGCTGCTTTGCAGCACGCCTTCGGCCCGCACCTGCGCCGGGGTCATCCCTCCCAGAAGGGCCAGGGGATCTTCTTCCCCCTGCTGTTCCGGCTGGGCTTCCTGCGGGGCAGTTTCTCCCCCGTTCAGCCACTGATCACGCAGTTCCTGCGCCCGCTCCGGGTCTGCCCGGCTGGGGTCGATGGGCAGGTCAAACAGCAGGCTGACACAGCCTTCCCCTGCACGGGGCGTGATCGCGCCGGTGGCGGGGTCCTGTTCATAATTGCCGGTCAGCGCCGGAAGGCCGCTCTGCCCCAGCACCACAGCCAACTGGGGGTCCTTATCGGCAAAGGCTTCCACCGAGTCCGTTTCCACCAGGATATACCGCACGCCATCCTCCACGATGTCATACCGTGCGCCGTTCATCGTGAAGATGTTGTATTCGAAAATTGGACAGTCCGGCGCGGCCAGCAGCGGCGAAACCATGCTGTTGTCCAGCGACACATCGGACTTTTCATCATCCAGCGCGGCCATCGGCGTACCGTCGGTATGGGCCACCGCCACCACTGCGTAGCTGCGGTCTGCCGGGGGCGCGCCGGCGCCCCAGTCAGAGGACCAGTATCCCGTCACGTTCCCGCCGCTGGTAAGGCCCAGAAACGTAACGGTATAGTTTCCCCCCTGCTGGGTCTGCTGCACTTCCACTGCGTCCGGCCCTGCAAACAGTGTCGAGAGTTCCGTTTGTTCCATCTGATCCGCCACCTGTGCCGGGCTCAGGAAATACCCGGCGGCAGCCACACCGCCGGCGCACAGGCAGCACAGGGCCGCGGCCGCCGTGGCGAACTTCCAGCGGAAGCGCGGCCTGCGCCTGGTCGGGGCAGGGGCCGCCCGTTCCTCCTCAATGCATTCCATCGCGCGTTCCAGGATGCGCGCCTGCTGTTCTTTCGTCATCGTCCGGGCAGGAAAATCCATCCCGCCGATCTCATCATACATTTTCTTCATAGGGTGCCTCCTTGTTCCACCGGCGCAGGAACGCCCGCTTCAATTTGGCCCGCCCGCGGGACAGGCGCACATTGACCGTATGTTCCTCCATTCCGCAACACAGCGCGATCTCCCGGCTGGTCTGCAAGCCGTAATACCGGCGCTGAAAGATCTCCCGGTCCGGCTCGGCCATTCCACACACCAGTTCCGCTATGACTTCCTCCGCTTCCGACTGATGGGGTTCCACCAGTTCTTCGGCCATCAGCTCAAAATCCTCCGGCAGAGAGGTGGTACAGTTCCGACGCAGGCGGCGGTAGTAGTCGATTGCCAGGTTGCGGGCCGTTACCAGCAGCCAGGCTTTCAGGCTATACTGCCGGTCCCGCAGTACCCCGGCCTGCTGCCAGCATTTTACCATCACATCCGCCAGGCATTCCTCGGCGTCCCGCGGGTCCGGCAGGATGTGTCGCACCTGCGCGTTGAGCATTCCTCCATACAGGGCCAGCAGATCCGCCAGCCCGCCCTGTGGGTCTTGCAGGATTGCTTCCAGCAGTTGCCGCTCTTGTTCTGTTTGCACCGTTCTCATCTCCTTGCTTATGGTTTCAAAAGGCCTTTCATCTGTACAGACGCACAGTGGGTGGAAAAAGTCACACCGATGCAGAGAGTCTTCATAAAAAATCCCCACCGGGGCCTTTGGCTCCGGCGGGGATCGCTTTACAGATAAGTAAAGGTTTGGATTTTACAGTTCCGGCGTGACAGGCACTGCGCCGTAGTTGCGGATGTTCAGCACGTGGCAGCTGCCTTCGCCAAAGCAGCCGTCGATGACCGCGCGGTAGGCGTCCACCAGATCATTGGGTACGAACGCCTGGATCGTGCCGGCGAAACCGCCGCCCTGCAGCCGCCAGGCGCCGTGGCCGTTGAGCACCTTCTGGCTCAAGGCCAGCGCCAGGGAAACGCCCTGCTCCCGGGGGTTCTTGATGCTGTAGGCGTTCTGGTTGAACTCAAAGCTGGAATGGCCGCCCTCGATGATGAGCCGCAGGAAGGTGTCGAAATCGTCCCGCTGCACGGCGTCCCGCAGCTGGGCCGCACGGCGGCAGTCGTTGTAGAAATGGATCGAACGGATGACCGCGCGGTCCCCCACCGCTTTGCGCAGCCTGGGAATGGCGGCGTAGAAATCCTCCTCGGGCACCTCACGCAGCACCTTCTTGCCGAACTGGGCCGCCACGCCCTCCATCTCACGCCGGATGGCGGCGTAGTCGTCGGTCAGGTCGGCATGGCTGCCCTTGGTATCGCTGATGCACATCACATACCCGTGCCGGGCCAGGTCGATGGAAGTCTGGTCGACCACCGGGCGCGCCGGGTCCTGGAAGTCGATGCTGATGACGCCGCCCACCGCGCAGGCCGTCTGGTCCATCAGGCCGCAGGGTTTGCCGAAAAAGACATTCTCGGCATACTGGCCGATCTGCGCGATACGGACCTGGCTGAATTTGTCCATATCGTTGTTGTTGTACTCACCGCGGAAGATGGCCGCGATGCAGACCTCAAACGCCGCCGAACTGGACAGGCCGGAGCCCCGCAGCACATCACTGGTGGTGCAGGCGTCGAAGCCGCCCACTTTGCCGCCGTCGTTGAGGATGCCCACAGCCACGCCGCGGATCAGCGATGCGGAATGCTCCGCCTCCCGGGGCTGGGGGGTGCGGATGCTCAGGTCCACGTCGTCGATCTTCTCGAACCCTTCGGACTTGACGCGGACGATGTTGTCCTCATTGGGCGAGACCACCGCCACGATGTCCAGATTGACCGAGCCAGCCAGCACCACGCCGTTGTTGTGATCGGTGTGGTTGCCGCCGATCTCGGTACGGCCGGGCGCGGAATACAGATGTACCGTGCGTTCTGCGCCGTATGCAGCGGCAAAATGGTCGATCAGCGCGCTGTAGCGCGCCCGCTGGGCAGCCAGGATCTGTTCATCCGAGCCGTACAGTTTGGCGAAAGCACCGTCGTACAACCCCTGTGCGATCTGCTGTTTCAATTCCATGGTATTGGCCATAATTCCACTCGCCTTTCCTGTGGGGCACCGCTCCTTCGCAATATGCACAAAAAGAGCCACGCCAATTTGGGCAAACAGCCAAAGTCCAAGCCGTTTGCGTCGTTCTTGTATCCAGTATAACAAATTCTGCGTGGAAGTAAACATTTTTTTACTGCGCTTTTATGGACTTTTGATGAATAGTTTGCTATAATAATTTTCGTAGAAAAAGTACTTTCCGCTGTATGCGGCAAACTATGCGGCAAACGAGGTAGGCGCCATGACCAACTTAGCCAAACAGTCCTATAAGCAAAGCTATACAGACAATGTGGAACTGTCCATTTTCAACTGCGGCCATGAATACTGCCAGCCCGGGCACACCTGGGGCCCCGGCGTGCGGGATCACTACCTGATTCATCTGGTGGTGGCCGGACGCGGGATCTACCAGGTGGGCAATGTTTCTTATCCGCTGCAGGAAGGCGATCTGTTCCTGGCAAAACCGAACCAGCTCATCACCTATGCCGCCGACGAGACCGACCCCTGGGAGTATTACTGGGTCGGCTTCAACGGCGCCTGCGCCAACAAACTGGTGCAGCAGACGCCTTTCAGCGACCTGCACCCGGTCCACCACTGCAAGAGCCCCCAGCCGGTGCGCGAAGCGCTGTACAACATCTATCTGTCCCGCGGTACCGAACCCCAGTGCGAGGCGCTGATGACCGGGTACCTCTACATCTTTATGGCCCACCTGATGAAAGAAGCCCGGGATGCCATGCCCAACGTGGGTTCCTCCAGCAGCCAGTATGTGCTTTCGGCCATCAAGTTCATCCAGTTCAATTATTCCCACGATATATCGGTGGACGACATCGCCAAGGCCGTCGGCGTCAGCCGCAGCCACCTGTACCGTGTGTTCATGGCCAACGTAGGGCAAAGCCCCATTGATTACCTCACCCATTACCGCATCAGCGAGGCATGCAGCCTGCTGAAAAGTTCCAGCCTTTCCATTGCAGAGATCGCCGTATCGGTGGGATTTTTCGACCAGTTCTATTTTTCCCGCGTCTTTAAGAAAGTCAAGGGCGTCCCGCCCAGCAAATACCTGGCCACCCTGGAAAAAGACCAGCCCAAAACATCGGAAGAATAAGGAGCACCCATGCCATTGACCAAAAACCAGATCCTGCGCCTCTCGATCGAGTCCCTGTCCAGCGACGGAAACGGGGTCGCCCATTGGGAGGGGCAGGCCATTTTTGTTCCCAACACCGCCCCCGGGGACGAGGCGGAGGTCCGCATCGTCAAGCCCATGAAAGGGTACGCGTTCGGCCGGTTGGAAAAGCTGCTGGCCCCCGGGCCGGGACGTATCGAGCCGGACTGCCCGGCGGCAGGTCCCTGCGGCGGCTGCGGGCTGCGGCATATGGCTTATGCCGCTGAGTGCCAAGCCAAAACGCAGTTCGTGCGGGACGCTTTCGCCCGGCTGGGCCGGCTGGATGTCCCTGTGCTGCCGGTGATCGGGGCGCCCGGCCACGAGCGTTACCGCAACAAAGTACAGCTGCCGGTAGGCCGGGACGCAGACGGGCATCTGGTCACCGGTTTTTATGCAGGCCGCAGTCACCGCATCGTGGCCTGCGCCGACTGTAAACTGCAGCCGGTCTGGATGAACGAGTTGGCTGCACGGGCCTGCGCCCTGCTGGAACAGGCCGGCGCCTCCGTTTACGAGGAGGAACCGCATGCGGGGCTGGTACGGCACCTGTACCTGCGCCAGGGCTGGCACAGCGGGCAACGGCTCCTGTGCTTTGTGATCAACGGACGTTCCCTGCCCCGCGAACAGGAGATCTGCCGCACGCTGCAGGGGGAATTTGACCTGACCACCGTACTCATCAACGAGAACACCGCCCGCACCAACGTGGTCTTGGGCCCGCGCACCCGCACGGTGCTGGGGCCCGGGTACCTGGAGGATACGCTGGCCGGGGTATCCCTGCGCATGGGCGTGCATGAGTTTTACCAGGTGAACACGCCGGCCGCCGAAGTGCTGTATGCCCGCGCCCGGGCCTATGCGGCGCTGCAGCCGGAGGATTTCCTGCTGGATCTGTACTGCGGCATGGGGACCATCGGGCTTTCCATGCTGCCGGACTGCCGCCGTCTGCTGGGGGTGGAGATCGTGCCCCAGGCCGTGGAGGGCGCACAGGCCACGGCGGCCCGGCTGGGGCTGCCGAAGGGACGGGCGGAGTTCCGCTGCCAGGACGCCGGTGCGGCCGCCGCCCGGCTGGCCGCCGAAGGGGCGCGTCCCGACGTTATCGTCGTAGACCCGCCGCGCAAAGGCTGCGACACGGCCACGCTGGAAGCCATCCGGCAGATGAGCCCCCGCACCGTGGTGATGGTGAGCTGCAACGCGGCCACCGCCGCGCGCGACGCCCGCTGGCTGACCGAAAACGGCTACCGCGCCGTGGAGGTGCAGCCTGTAGACCTCTTCCCCCGCACACGGCATGTGGAGACGGTAGTACTTTTGTCCAAACTCAACACCAAGCAGCATATCGAGGTGGAGTTGAATCTGGACGAGCTGGATTTGACATCGGCGGAGAGTAAAGCCACCTATGATGAGATCAAAGCCTATGTGCTGGAAAAGCACGGCCTGAAGGTGTCCAGCCTGTATATCTCCCAGGTTAAGCGGA
>NBJMC04201__coassemble_701_pt1 | contig 22300 bp, 19 predicted proteins | sample NBJMC04201__metabat2_high_PE_018 | metagenome-assembled genome bin NBJMC04201 | reverse complement strand
GGCCGGCCAGCGGGGTCATACCCATGGAGGTGTCCACCACGCGGCCCTGGTCCACAGCGGCGATGGAAGAACCGTTGCCCAGGTGGCAGGTGATGAGCTTCAGGCGCTCAATGGGCTCCGCCAGATATTCCGCCGCGCGGTGGCTGACGTACTTGTGGCTGGTGCCGTGGAACCCGTAGCGGCGCACGCCGTACTTCTCGTAGTAGTCGTAGGGGATGGCGTACATGTAGGCTTTGGGCGGCATGGTGGAATGGAACGCCGTGTCAAAGACCGCCACGTTGGGCTTGTCGGCGCCGAAAGTTTTGTAGGAGGCTTCAATACCCAGGATGGCGGCGGGGTTGTGCAGCGGCGCCAGGGGGGACAGGTCGTGGATGGCCTGGATCACGTCGGGGGTGATGAGGCAGCTCTGCTTGAACTTCTCGCCGCCGTGCACCACGCGGTGGCCGATGGCGTCGATCTCATCGGCGCTGTCGATCACCTTGCCCTCGCCGGTGGTCATCTTCTTGAACACTTCGCCGAAGGCTTCGGTGTGGGTGGGGAAGATCGCGGGCGTGGTGGCCTTGTGGCCGTTGGCTTCATGGGTGATCATGCTGCTCTCCATGCCGATGCGTTCGCACAGGCCCTTGCACAGCACCTTCTCGCCGTCCATGTCGATGAGCTGGTACTTCAGGCTCGAAGAACCGCAGTTGATAACCAGAATTTTCATGGGGTTTCCTCCTTCAAAGTTGGTTGGGCGCCAAACCGCCCCTTTTCCACTGGATGAATTTATTATATAATGGGGTCGGGTAATTTTCAAGAACCAGAACCGTACAAGTCGGACAAAATCATACATTTTTTGCAGGGCGGGAACAGCACATGGAATTTGTGGGCATCATCACGGAATACGACCCTTTTCACAACGGGCATGCGGCCCAGCTGGCGGCGGTGCGCCGTGCAGGGGCGCGCTGCATCGCCGTCTGTATGAGCAGCGGCGCGGTGCAGCGCGGCGGCGTGCCGGTGCTGCCCGAGCCGGTGCGCGTGCGCGCCGCGCTGGCGGGCGGGGCCGACCTGGTCATAGCGCTGCCGGGGCCTTACGCCTGTGCCACGGCGGAACAGTTCGCGGCGGCGGGGGTGCGCCTGCTGGCGGCCTTGGGGTGCGATACGCTGGCCTTCGGGGCGGAAACGCCGGACGCCGCCCTGCTGATGCAGGCGGCGGAAAACCTGCAGGACCCGGAACTTCCGGCGCTGCTGCGCCAAAAGCTGGGGCAGGGAATGACCTACGCGGCAGCCCGCGCCCTGGCGGCGGAGGAGCGAAGCCCCGGCATGGGGGCGCTGCTGCGCACCCCCAACAACATTTTGGGGATCGAATACTGCAAGGCCATCCAGCAGCAGGGGGCCGCGCTGCAGCCGCTGGCGCTGCCGCGCTGGGGCGCGGCTCACGGCGGGGCGGCGGGGGAACACGGCGGCGTCCCCATGGCCAGCGCCAGCTATCTGCGGGAACGTCCCCCCGAGGCCTGGGCCCCCTACGTGCCGGGATACGCCATGGAACTGTACCGTGCGGCGGCTGCCGAGGGGCAGCTGCTGGAGCCGCGGCGCCTGGAAAGCGCGCTGCTGGCGCTGCTGCGCGCCCGCGACCCCGGGGCCTTCGCACAGGTGCGCGGGGTCAGCGAGGGGCTGGAGAACCGGCTGGCAGCGGCCGTGCGGGCTGCCTGCGGACTGGAAGACCTGTATGCGCGGCTCAAGACCAAGCGTTATCCACATGCCCGGCTGCGCCGCCTGGCGCTGGACGCCGCATTGGGCATCCCGCAGGAACTGCCCCCGCCGCCCTGGCTGCTGGTGCTGGGGGCCAGAAAAAACGCGCTGCCGCGCCTGAAAAATACCGCCCTGCCTGCGGGCACTTCGCTGGCCGACCTGGCGCGCGCCGGGGCGCAGGCGCGGCAGGCCGCGGAACTGCATAGCCGCTGCGTGGATTTTTCGTCACTTTGCCGGGAAAAAATCTGCCCGATGGGTCTTGCCTTCACCACCAAACCGGTGATAGTATAAGTTATGGAGAAAAAATGCGCAAAACGGAAACTTTGTTGCATTTTTAACGCGCAAAATCGGTACGGAAGCGAAAAAAGGAGAAGACTATGGCACTGCATGTAATGGACGAAGCGAACCACTGCCTGGGCTGCAAGAACCCGCGCTGCCAGCAGGGCTGCCCGATCCACACCAACATTCCGGAAGTGATCCGCCTGCTCAAAGCCAACAAGCTCAATGAGGCGGGCCGGATGCTGTTTGAGAACAACCCCCTGACGACGGTCTGTTCGCTGGTCTGCAACCACGAGAATCAGTGCGAGGGGCACTGTGTCCAGGGCATCAAGGGGGCGCCGGTGCATTTCTCCGTCATTGAAAACTACATTTCTTCCACCTACGCCAGCCAGATGACCAAAGGCCCCGCCGAACCCAACGGCAAAAAGACCGCCATCATCGGCTCGGGCCCCGCGGGCCTGACCATCGCCGTCATCCTGGCCCGCTACGGCTACGACGTGACCATCTTCGAAAGTCACGACAAGATCGGCGGCGTGCTGCGCTACGGCATCCCCGAATTCCGGCTGCCCAAGTCGGTGCTGGACGATTTCGAGTACCGGCACCTGCGCCTGAAGGACATCAAGGTCCGCCCCAACACCGACGTGGGCAAGGCGCTGCGCATCGAGGACCTTTTCCGCGACGGCTACAAGGCGATCTTCATCGGCACCGGCGTGTGGCGGCCCAATACCCTGCACATCAAAGGGGAGAGCCTGGGCCACGTGCACTTCGCCATCAATTATCTGCAGAACCCCAACGTCTACCACCTGGGCAGCCGGCTGGTGGTGATCGGCGCGGGCAACGCGGCCATGGACGTCTGCCGCACCGCCCTGCGCAACGGCACCCGCCATGTGGAGTGCTTCTCCCTCTCGAAAAAGATCGCCGCCAGCGACTACGAGGCCAGCTACGCCAAGCTGGAGGGCGTGAACTTCTACTACAACAAGAAACCGCTGGAGATCACCGACCGGGGCGTGGTGTTCTGCGATCTGAACGAGGCGGAGGACGGCACCCTCACCGCCATCCCCGGCAGCGAAAAACTCTACCCGGCGGACAGCGTCATCGTTTCCATCAGCCAGGGTCCCTGCACCACCATCACCGAGAGCGAAAAGAACCTCAAGACCAACGAACGCGGGCTTTTCGTCACCGATGAGGTGGGCCATACCAGTATCCCCGGGATCTTTGCCAGCGGCGACGCGGTCAAAGGCGCCCGTACGGTGGTGGAAGCGGTCGCCTACAGCAAAAAGGTGGCCGAGGCCATGCACGAATACATGCAGACGCTGCCGGCGGACGGGCCGGACGAGTACGCGTCGGTGCCCGTTGTGAGTTACGACGAGGGCAACTGAGCCTTCGGCGTTCTGTATGCGGCAGGAGGGAACGAGGATGAAAAAGCAGCTTTGTCTTGCCGTGGCGGCCCTGCTGCTGGCGGCCTGCGCCGCCCCGGCTTCGGAACCGGCGGCTTCTGCGACGGCGGAGGACGCATCCCCGCCGCAGGCGGTGGAACCATCCGCAGCCCCCACACAGAGCCCCGGGACCCCGCAGCCTGCGGAACAGGCGGGGCCGCTCCACTGGGTGGACGCCCAGAACGACGCCGGACGCTATGAAGCGGAGTGGGACTACAACACCGACACCGTTGTGGCGCGGTATCTGGATTTCGACACCGCCACCGAACAGATCGTCGGCGAACCGCTGGAACTGCCAAATATCAATGCAGACCTTTTTGCCGACGACGAGTATCTTTACTGGTTCTGGTCCGGCATGGTCAGCGATACCCCGGTCCTGCTGCGCAGCGACCTGGACGGCAGCAACCGTGTGTCCCTGTACGAATTTCCCCAGGGGACCTCGCTGGCCGTCTGGAACAGCGGCTTTGCCAGCGACGGGGGTTCCCTCTACTTCCGCTATTGCCAGATCTCCGACGATCCGGCGGTGCCTGATGTGTATTCCCTGGTCCGGCTGGCCCCGGAAGCCCAAACGCTGGAAACGCTCACCACCTGGTCGCCCTTTGGCGGCGAACTGGTGGGGGTCTGGAATGACCGGCTGCTCATCACCCGCAGGACGCTGGCAGAGGACTGCCCCGTGGCGCCGGTCTATGGCCACTACCATGTGGACAATCTGAACGACCTTTCCGATTGGATGACCACCTCCCTCTGTGCCCTGGACCCGGCCACCGGCGAGGAAGAAGTGCTGTATGAATGCCCCGGAACTTGGCTGGACCGCCAGGTAGCTGACGGCGCCCTGTGGCGCACGGGCGAGCAGGGGGAAGTGCTCTGCAAGCCGCTGGACCAGCCGGAGGAATTTACCGTCCTGCAGGCGTCGCTGCCCGTCTATCCCTACGCCATCTACACCGAGGACATCCTGCTCTCCGCCACCGACGAGGCAGGCAAGGACAGGCTCTACCTCTACGACCGCACCACCGGCAGTCTGGTCAGCAGCCCCCAGCGCCGCTGGATGGGCGGCGAGGACCGGGCCATCTGGGTGATATGTGAAGCCGGGCCGGGGCAGTATGTGGTCATCGACGACGCTTCTACCGGCATGCAGGCGATAGCGGACGCGGACGGCAACCAGTACCTGATCGACGGGTACGCCCGCTATGCCATCGCCAGCCGCGGCGCGCTGCTGGACGGCAGCATCCCGCTGACGCCGGTGACCCGCCCCGGCACGGTCTGAATTTTGTATGAGGAAGGTTTCCATGATCTACACCGTCACCCTGAACCCGGCCATCGACCTTGTGGTGCGGCTGGACGGCCCGCTGCAGGCGGGCACGGTCAACCGCGCCGCCGGGGAAGAATACGTGCTGGGCGGCAAGGGCGTCAATGTGTCCGGCGTTCTGGCGGAACTGGGCTGCCCCAGCGTGGCCCTGGGCTTTGTGGCCGGGGCCACCGGCGTCTGGCTGGAACAGGGGCTGGCCGCCCGCGGCCTGCGGACGGATTTTATCCGCCTGCCCGCCGGTATGACGCGCATCAATCTCAAACTCAAAGACGGCCGGGAGACCGAGATCAACGGGGCGGGGCCCACGGTCCCGCCGGAGGCCGTGGAAGCCCTGCTGCGCAAGCTGGACGCGCTGCAGTCCGGCGATGTGCTGGTGCTGGCGGGCAGCCTGCCCGCAGGGCTTCCCGCCGATACCTATGAAACGATGCTGGCGCGGTTGGAAGGACGCGGCGTGCAGACGGTGGTGGACGCTTCGGGGCCGCTGCTGGAACAGGCGCTGCGCTGCCGCCCGTTCCTCATCAAACCCAACCGGGAGGAACTGGCCCAGGCTGTCGGGCGGGCGGTGAACACGGAAGCCGAGACCGAACAGGCGGCCCGGGAACTGCAGGCGCGCGGGGCGCGCAATGTGCTGGTCAGCTGCGGGGGCGACGGCGCGCTGCTGCTGGAAGAATCCGGCGCTGTACACTGCGCCGCCGCGCCGCGGGGAACCGTCGTCAACAGCGTAGGCGCGGGGGACAGCATGCTGGCCGGTTTTGTAGCGGGCTGGCTGCAAAGCGGGTCTTTCGCGTCTGCCCTGCGGCTGGGGATCGCCTGCGGCAGCGCTACCGCGTTCAGCCTGGGGCTGGCCGGGCGCAGCCAAATCGACGCGCTGCTGGCGCAGATATGAGCCGTTCCGGCGGGGGTTGCCCCTGCCGGATTTTTGTGTTATGATGAGACCTGTATCACGAAGCAGGAAAGAGAGGAAAACAACGATGCAGAACCATCGACCCGCACCGGGGACCGAGATCCCTCTGCAGGGCGCGGTCAATTTCCGGGAACTGGGCGGTTACCCGGCGGCCGACGGCCGCCGGGTCAGATATGGCCTGCTGTACCGGGGCGGCAATCTGGATGCCCTGTCCGGCCCGGAGGACCAAAGGACGCTGCAAAGCTGGGGCCTGCGGACGATCCTGGATCTGCGCAGCGCCGGGGAAGCGGAAAAGCACCCGGACCCGGCAGTGCCCGGCGCGGCCTATCAGCGGATCTGCGCCATGCGCATGCGGGACGGCGCCGAGATGGACTTTTCCTCTACCGGCATCGAGCGGCTGGCGGCCGAAAAGGCGGCCTTTGAGCGGGAAGCCGGGCGTCCCGTCCATGATTTTGAGTGGTTCAGCGCCCTCTACCGCCAGATGCCCTTCCAAAACCCGGCCTATCGGGTGCTGTTTGCCATGCTGGAACGGCGGCAAACGCCCATCCTGTTCCACTGCACCTGCGGCAAGGACCGTACCGGCATCGCCGCCGTGCTGATTTTGCTGCCCCTGGGCGTGGACCGGCAGACTGCGCTGGAGGACTACATGCTCACCAACCGCTACCGCCGCGCCATCATCGAGGCGTCGCTGCGCGGCAGATCCCCGCAGGAACGGGAACTGCTGCAGTCTGTGGAGGGGGTCAGCGCGCCGATGGGCGACGGGGCGATCGACGAGATCCTTGCCCGCTTCGGCAGCTTTGAAGCGTATTTTGCGTCGGAGTATGGGCTGGACGGCCCCCGTCTGGCCGCCCTGCGGGATTTTTATCTGGAATGAAGTGCTGTATAACGAAAGCCACCCGCCGTCGGGTGGCTTTCGTTATACAAAAATGCCCCGGGGCAGGGCTCCGGGGAAAAATGTCCTGCCTGACGGCAGGGAAAAGCAGGGAAAGGGATCAGCCCAGGCTGATGCCCATGGCGCGGGCTACGTTGAGCATCTCGCAGTCGTCGGGCACGCCGCGGGTCTTGCCGGCAATGTCCGCCAGCGGGTTGGCCGTCACGTGGCGGTCCACCATGGCAACGGTCACGCCGTAGTGCTCGTCGGCCACCAGGCGGGCGGCATAGGTGCCGAACTGGGTGGCCAGTACGCGGTCGTAGGCGCTGGGGCTTCCGCCGCGCTGCATGTGGCCCGGCACGCAGATGCGGGTCTCGGCCCCGGTCATCTTTTCGATCTGCTGGGCGATGCGGTTGGTGGCGGTGGTGTAACCGGCCTCGGCGCGCTTGGCGGTCCACTCCTTGCGCTTCATCTTGGCTTCTTCCACCGAGTAAGAACCCTCGGCCACAGCCAGGATCGAGAAATTCTTGCCGGCCTTGGCGCGCTTTTCTACAGCGGCGGCCACTTTCTCAATGTCGTAGGGGTGTTCGGGGATCAGGATGATGTCCGCGCCGCCCGCGATGCCGGAATACAGCGTCAGCCAGCCGGCTTTGTTGCCCATGATCTCAATGCACATCACGCGGCTGTGGCTGCCTGCGGTGGTGTGGATGCGGTCGATCACCTCGGTGGCGATGTCCACCGCCGTGTGGAACCCGAAGGTCACGTCGGTGCCGTAAATGTCGTTGTCGATGGTCTTGGGCAGGCCGATGATGTTCAGCCCCTCCTGGCTCAGCAGGTTGGCGGTCTTGTGGGTGCCGTTGCCGCCCAGGCACAGCAGGCAGTCGAGTTTGGCCTCCTTGTAGGTCTTTTTCATGGCGGCCACTTTGTCGATCTGGTCATCTTCGATCACGCGCATCTTTTTGAACGGGGTGCGCTTGGTGCCCAGAATGGTGCCGCCGACAGTCAGGATGCCGGAAAACTCGCTGGGGTCCATTTTGCGGTAGTTGCCGTTGATGAGGCCGTCGTAACCGTTCTGGATGCCGATGATCTCCACCTTGTCGCCCATGCGGTGATACAAGGCCTTGGCGGCGCCGCGGATCGTTGCGTTCAGGCCGGGGCAGTCGCCGCCGGACGTCAGGATACCAACACGAATTGCCATATGATTACCTCCCGTTTGCCGCGCCGGGCGCGGTTTGCGCGCAGAGTGCCTGCACGTCTTTACTCTATTAGAGTACGCCACAGGGCGGGGCTTGTCAACCCCGTTTGGACAAAATGGGAGGGGCGGACGGCGGTTCAAAAATATGAAAAAAATAGAAAAAAACTGTTGACAAATACCTGCCGGATGGCTATAATAGATAAGCGTTGAGGGCACGCCGCCCGCAACAGACCGCGATGGGGATTCGCATAATGGTAGTGCAGCGGACTCTGACTCCGCCCGTGGGAGTTCGATCCTCTCATCCCCAACCACACCGCAGCAGCTCTGCTGCTGCGGTTTTTTTATCGGGGTGTAGCGCAGATGGTAGCGCGCTTGGTTCGGGACCAAGAGGCCGTGGGTTCGAATCCCGTCACTCCGACTTCGCAAAAGCCGCAGGGAATTTCCCTGCGGATTTTTTTGCGTCAAATCAAAAAATGCGGCCCCGCATGGGGCCGCGCAAAGCAGGCGCAGGCACAGATCGGGCGGCGTCTTACCGTTTCCCCGGGTGCAGGCGCTGGTCGGCGCCGAAAAATTTGAACATCTTGCAGCCGCCCAACATGCGGCTGGCAACTTTTTCGGTATAGCGCGCCACAAAAACGCCCTGGTCGGTGATGTTGGTGGTGTAAACCGTGGGGCGTTCGGTCAGCATGCGGGTGTTGATGAGCTCATACAGCACGCTGATGGTCAGCGGGGTGATGTACTCGGTGCCCAGGTCGTCCAGGATCAGCAGGTCGGCTTCCTGGCAGGCGTTCAGCCACTCGTCGCCGCTGTCAAAATCAAAATGTTCCCGTCCCAGGCGGGCGGCCAGCGCGGCGGCGCTGGTGTAAAGCACATCGTGGCCGCCTTCCAGCACAGCATCGGCGATGGCCAGCGCCAGATGGGTCTTGCCCAGCCCCGTGTGGCCCATAAACAAAAGGTTGGTACTCTTGCTGCTGAATTTCTGCGCGTACTGGCGGCAGAAATTCAGCAGTTTTTCCATGTAGGCACGGGGGGAAATGCCCAGCTCCGGCTCCACCGCGTCGGAGTAACGGCCAACGTCGAAAGTGTCGAACTGGCACAAGCCAAGCGGGCTGGCGGCGTTGATCTCGTCCCGGCGCAGGCGCCGGGCGATCTGGGCTACGCAGGTGCAGGGGTTGCCGTGGTACATGCCGGTATCCCGGCAGCGCGGGCAGGAATAGCGCGGCGCAAAGGCGTCCTTTCCATAACCGGCATCCTGCAGGGCGGCGGCCAGGTCCTCTTCGGCGCGGGCCAGGGCGGCGCGGGCTGCCTCGGTGTCGCCGCCCAGAGCGGCGGCTTTGGCCAGGGCCAGTCCGGCGCGCATCTGGGCGTCGTCGGCCCGGGCCAGCGCAGGGTGGGCCGCATAGGCGGCACGGCGGGCGCTTTCCGCCTCGGTGACAGCGCGCTGGCGGCGGGCTGCCGCCTCCCGCTGGGCGGCGCGGAACAGTTCGTCTTTGGTGCGCATCCGTCATTCCTCCTCGTCGAATTGGGCGGCCCAGTTGCGGTTGAACAGGTCGTTCCGGGCGGTGGCGGCGGGCGGGGCGCTCTGGGGGCGCTCGGTAGCCAGGATGTTGCTGCCCGCAAGCTGCCCCTGCCCCCGGGCGGCGGCCACCGTCGTGATGCCCTGGGCGCGCCAGCTGCGCAGGATGCCGTCCACATAGCGGATGGTGTTCTTGCTGCCGGCGCGCAGCAGGGCTTCTTCGATCATCTCGCGGCCGACGCCCCATTCCTCGTGCCAGCGGGCGATGGCGCCGCGCTCCCAGCGGGTCAGCGCGCCGGGGTCCATGCCGAATACCTGGGCGGCTTCGGCACACCAGTCCTCCCGCTGCTTGACCCTGCGCAGGTAACGTTCGGCGTCCTCGCCGGTCTCCACGCCGTCCTCCCGCCAGCGGGTCAGCGCGCGGGACACAGCGGCCACGCTCCGGCGTTCCTGGCGGGCGCACTCGGCGCAGCACAGCAGGATCACATCGGGCTGCCAGCCTTCGTTCAAGTACAGCCCGACCAGCCGCTGCAGTTCGCTGCGGCTCAGCGCTTTGCCCAGGGCCGTCTGCGCTTCTTCGCACAGGACCGCCACATACGGGTCGTCCAGGCTGGCCAGGTCGATCCGGGCCGGACGGTCTTCGGCCGGCGCGGCGGGCGCTTTGCCGCCGGCAGATTCCAGCAGTCCGGCGCCCGCCCAGTATTGCAAGGCGCGGCGGGCGGCCTCGATGCTCGGCAGGCCCAGCGCCCGGGCAATGGTACGCGGGTCGGTGTTTTGGGTCTGTAAAATGTATAAGGCGGCGCGCACGGTATCGCCGTCCGCCTGTGCCAGATGGGCCAGCACGGTCTGCGGCACCGCCAGCGTATCGCCATGGTACGGCGCCAACTTGTAGGGCATGCCGTCCGCCTCCTTCCCTTCGGGTCATTGCGCCGCACAGGCGGCAGGGCGCAGAGGCACAAGCCCCTGCGCGTGGTCTTATTATAGCAGTTTGGCAGGGGGGTGTAAAGGCGCTGGGGGTAAAACTGCCTAAAAACCACGGCTGCATTTTGGGCACTGCGTTCCTTGCGGGAAGTAGAAAAAAACTTTACAATATAGATATAGACCCGGACAGGGTCAAGAAGGAGGCGTACCATGTCTATGAATCTTGTAAAACTGCCCACCGGAAAGACGAATATTTCCCTGCGCGTCAGCAAGGGCCACTTTGCCACCGGCCACAGCCACATCAATTACTATATTGACGTTACGCTGACAAAATGCCGCCTGTCGGAAGCCCGTGCGGCGGCGTCCGAACTGGTACAGGCCTACACCCATACGACCATTGTGGATACGATCCTCTGCCTGGACGGCACCGAGGTCATCGGCGCCTGTATGGCCAGCGAACTGACAAAGGCCGGGTATATCAATATGAACGCCCACCAGACGATTTATGTTGTCACGCCGGAACACACTGTGGGCAGCCAGCTGCTCTTCCGCGAAAACACGGCGCCCATGATCGCGGGCAAGCACGTGCTGGTGCTGGCCGCTTCGGTCACCACCGGGTATACGGCGGAAAGCGCGGTGGAAGCCGTCAACTACTACGGCGGCACGCCGGTTGGCGTGGCGGCCATCTTTGCCACCCGCAAAGAATGCGCAGGGTTCCCGGTCACCAGCATCTTCGACCCCCACGACCTGCCCGGTTACGAAAGCCATGATGCCCATGCCTGCCCCTGGTGCAAAGCGGGGCAGAAAATCGACGCGCTGGTCAACAGTTTCGGCTATTCCAGCCTGTAAATCAGGTTCCCTCTGGTCCGCAAAGCTCCCTTCTGTGAAGGGGGCTTTTTCTATGGAGCAACAAAGGGTGTCGTTTCAACGTTATTTTTGTGTAAAAAGCCCATGTCATTTTTAAAAAAAATGTACTATACTATAATAGAAAGGAAAAATATGCCATAGAATGAAACAAGGAAGAAGGAGGATACGCCATGTTTCAGGTCGGGGATGCGGTCAGTTACGGGACCAGCGGTGTGTGCACCATTGCAGAAAAGAAGAAGGTCTGCCTGGCCGGCCAGCCGTGCGAATGCTATATTCTCAAACCTGTGTACGACCGTACCATGAAGATCTGTGTACCCTGCAACAGCCAGGTCCTTCTGGAGCGCATGCGCACCCTGCCCAGCAAGGAAGAAATCCTGGAACTGCTGCAGGAACCGGCGCCGGAACACAACAGCGACCCGGAGGTCCGCAAGGAACGCTACCGCCAGACGCTGCAAAGCGGCGACCGCCATGCGCTGCTGCGGATGATCCGCGATATTTATACGGAACGCCGCCACCGCCATGCCATGGGCAAACAGCTTTCCAGTTATGAGGACAGCGCGCTGCGGGAAGCGCAGCATATCCTGCACAGCGAAGTAGCCTACACAATGGGGATCGAACCGCAGGAAGTCCCGGATTTTATTGCCGGCGTGCTGGGAAGATCCATCGACTGAAGGCGCAAAGGCAGGCTGCCCAACAGCGCCGCCCGTATAGGCCCATGGCGGAGGCCGGCGGGGCGGGGACGCAAGAGCCAAAAGTGAATCGCGACAGAGAAAAGGGCGTCGGCGCTTTTGCGCGGCGCCCTTTCCCTGTGCCACAGGCCGTCCTGCGGAAAAGCGGCAAGCACAGCCAAAGAAGCATGCTGCCGATGGAGTCCGGCACCGCAGGCCGCCTCCGGCGTCCGCCGCGTCCCGGCCATTTGGCCGCACGGCGAGGTCCCTGCAAAATATGTGCGCTTTTGTGCTCTGCGCGGCAATTTTTCTCCTTTACTTTTATTGACTGGTTTGGAATGATGGTCAAATAGAAAATACTATCTATACTCTAGGAATTTATCTGCTCCGCCCGGCGGCCTTTTTTTGAGCAATAAAATGACTGTCAATGAAATTTGGTCAAAAACGGGGCCGCCGCCACCGAATGGCTCGGACGGGAGCGGCGCAGGATCTGATGATTTGCTGCATGGCGGCACACGCCGGAGTATGGGAGATGGAGGTGGGTCCGTTGCGCTTACAGTTTTCCTTCCGGGGAACGTACCGGGCGATACGCCTGTTGCACAGCTGGTAAAAGCTGACAAAGCAAAATACAAAAGAAAAGAACGGGCGCACTGCTGCGCCCGTTCTTTTTGCTGCCGGGTCAAAACAGGGAAGGAGGGGAAAAGGCCTCTTCTTCCCGGTGTTTTTTACCCGCACACCCGGAAACATGCCGGGCGGCCCGAAAAACGCCAGGGCCGGACCGCTTATGCTTCCCCAAAAATATAGGTGTGAAAGGTGTGGAGCAAAATGTCTGTCGTTTCCTGGATCCGCTCGGCAAACAGGTATTTGTCGCGGCTGTTGTATAGAAGAAAAATGATCGCAGACAGGTTGCTGACGATTTTGGGGTCGCACTGGGACGCGTCCCTGCCAAGGAGCTTGATCGTTCGCAAAAAGAACGATTCCTGGTATTCCTGGAAGCGATTCCACTGCTCATCGCTGATTTTTTGCTGTACATAGGCGGCGTCTTCATGGTTGGCAAAGTGCATGCGGTTTTTGAAGATCTCTTTGTATAGTTCTGCGATCTGGGCGGAGGAAAACCCCTTTTTTACAGCCTCTTCCAGCTGCTTGTAGTTTTTTTCCATCTGCCAGGCCAGGGCGTCCAGAAAAAAATCCTCTTTGGAAGGAAACAGCAAATAAAAATATCCTTTAGAAGCGCCGATCATCTGAACCAGCTGATCGACCGTTACATGTTTATAACCGTTTTCCATGATGACGCGAAGCCCGTTGTCCAATAAAAAATTTTTATGGAACTGTTTTTCTTCATCGGAAAAGATCTTTGGCATATAGGCCCTCCTCAAGATATAGAGATGTTGCAAGGCATAAGCCTGTATCCCCTTTATTATACAACAGGAAGCGGCCGATGAATAGAAAAAATATTTTTGCCGCCGGGAACCATTCGGGAAAGGCGCGGCGCATAGGCCCGGGCCTTGAAAAAATGCAGCTGCGCCATGAAGAAAAGAACGGCACAGACGCGCCGTTCTTTTCCGTTCCGGCCCTGCCTTTACCGTGGGCGGGGGCTGCGGCCTTATTTCATTTTGCCGATAAAGACCAGGTAAGAGTAGACGTAGATCCATACACTGCCGCCCAGCAGCGCGCCCAGCAGCAGCGCCAGCGTGAGCGTTTCGCCCAGCAGGGTGGCGAACACGGAGACGAGGAGCAGCACCGCGCCCATCACCACGAACACGATGCCGCCCATGCGCTGGGTGCGGTTCCAGTTGTGTTCATCGTTCAGCGCCCAGGGGGTGCGGCAGCCGAAGGTATAGTTCTGCTTGATGCGCGGCATATAGTTGCCCAGCACCAGGAGCACCAGCCCCAGCCCGCCCATGACCAGCGCGTTGACCAGGCTGCCGCCGGAGGGCAGTACATTGTAAACCGTCAGTTCCGACAGCCAGGACACCCCGCACATGAACACCGTGAGCAGGATCAGAAAGATCCGATAGACCGGCTGGAACCGCTGGAAGTTTTTGCCTTTGGGGTCCATCCGGGGCAAAACGGCAAAGAGCAGCAGCATGGCAAAGGGCAGGGACGCCGTGAAAAGGATCGAGGATTTGCCGCCCCAGCCGTCGGGCTGGCCGTCAAAACCCCAGTGGATGGGCACGGTATCGGGCAGGGAAGGGTAAAAGTACAGATGCCCCGCCAAATTGACCAGGCACAGCAGGCCCATCAGAAACAAAAGCTTCTTATTTTTCATTGTCGGGTTCCTCCTTGACAAGATCCACATCGTAGAACCATTTGACCAGTTCCTGAAAGATGGTCAGGTTTACACTGTATACGATGTTCTGGCCGCGGCGCTCGTCGCTGATCAGGCCGGCGGCCTTCAGGATGCTCAGGTGGTGGCTGACAGACGGTTTGGTCATGGAAAAATGGGCGGCGATCTCCCCGGCGCTCAGTTCCCCCTGGGCCAGCAGTTCCAGGATGCGCCGCCGGGTCGGGTCGGCCAGCGCTTTGAATGCATCTGCCATGAACGGGTCCTCCTTTACACAAATAGATAATTAGAGAAACATCTAATTACTGTATCTGCATTATACTACGCCGTACACCGTTGTCAAGGGGAAAATGCAAAAAAATACCCGGCGCCGCAGGGCGCCGGGCAGGAAAGGCGGGATCGAAAGATCACTCGTACTGGACGTTGTCCACCAGGTTCTGCATGACCAGGGCGTTCAGCAGTTGGGATTTGACGTAATTCTCGCCGTAGACATCCGTCAGGTAGGACGGGTCGGACATGCCGAACTGCTTGACAAATTCCGTGTTCAGGGTGTCGGTGTCGCAGGTCAGGCCCTGCTTTTCGGCCACGGCCTGCAGCAGCAGCGCCTGCTGCACCTGGGCGTTGATGGCGCTCTCGGCGTCGGTGATGAAGTCCTCCACCGTATCATAGGCGGCGCCGAGCAGGCCGGAGTTCACGATGCTGGTCATGGTGGTGCCGTAGCTCTGCGCATAGTTGCGCACGCCGAACAGCAGCACGTCGCGGTAGTAGTTCACCGCAGACTCGGGCAGTTCCCCGGCAAAGCTGGCCTTGGCATACAGCGCCGAGTAAACGTCGCCGGACTGGTTGGAAAGCGAGATCTGGTTGCTCACAAAGGCGTTCAGTTCGCTGACGTCGGCAAAGCCCATGGCGTCGGTCAGGTTCGCCTGCACCCATTCGTCGGTCAGTTCGGGCAGCACGGTCTCGCTGATGTAGTTCAGCGTGGTGCTGAACACGGCGTCCTTGCCGGCGACGTCGGCGTTGCCGTAATCTTCGGGGAAGGTGACGTTCACATCGAAGGTCTCGCCGGGGGTGTGGCCGACGATCTGTTCCTCAAACCCGTCAATGTAGGCGCCGCTGCCCAGTTCCAGATCGGTGCCCTGGCCCTGGGTGTCGCCGCCTTCAAAGGCCACGCCGTCGATGGTGCCCACGTAGTCGATGTTGACGGTGTCCCCGTCGGCCGCGGCGCGGTCGGTGATCTGGTTGACGGTGGCAAAGTTGGCCAGGATGTTGGAGTTGATGTAATCGGTCACATCCTGCTCATCGACCTCGCCCAGCGCCGCGTCGATGGTGATGGCGGCGTAGTCATCCGGCAGGGTGACGTAATCGGCGGCGGTCACGCCTTTCAGGTAGCCGTTCTCGTCAAACCCGTCGGAGTAGTTGAAGTCCGCCAGGTAATCGTAGGCGGACTCATCCACGGCGGTCTCAGCGGTGGCGGTTTCGGCGGTAGCGGTCTCCGCCGTGGATCCGCTCTCGGCGGTGCTGCCGCAGCCCGCCAGTGCGGCGGTCAGGCTTACAGCCAGCAGGCAGGCGGCAGAGCGCAAGAATACTTTCTTTTTCATGGGGTTCTCCTGTATAAATAAAAATTGCATACGCAGTTCCTATTATACACGCTTTTGGAAAAAAGTACAGCAAAAAAATCGGACGCCCCGTAAAGCGGGCTTGACTTCAAGTGTACTTCAAGTTGTATAATACAGACAATAAAGCGCACTGCGCCGAAAATGGGGGTTGTGAACGATGGATATTTTCAACAATGCCAAAAAACTGGGGTTCGGCCTGATGCGGCTGCCGCTGACGGACCCCAACGATGCGGGCAGCATCGACATCGGGCAGACCAGGCAGATGGTGGACATCTTCCTCGAACGGGGGTTCACCTACTTTGACACGGCCTGGATGTATTGTGCGTTCAAGAGCGAGAACGCCGTCAAGGAGGCGCTGACCAGCCGCCATCCGCGGGACAGCTTCACCCTGGCGGACAAATTGCATGCGGGCTTCATCCATACGCTGGAGGATCGGGACAAGATCTTCAACACCCAGCTGGAAAAGACCGGCGCGGGGTATTTTGACTACTACCTGCTGCACGACATGGGCGCCGAGCACTACGAGATCTACAAAAAGCTGGACTGCTTTACCTGGCTGCAGCAGAAGAAGGAACAGGGTGTGGTCAGGCACATCGGCTTTTCCTTCCACGACCATGCGGACCTTCTGGACCGCATCCTGACCGAACACCCGGAAGTGGAGTTTGTACAGCTCCAGATCAATTATCTGGACTGGGACAGCGAGGGCGTGCAGTCCCGCAAATGCTATGAGGTAGCCGAAAAGCACGGCAAGCCGGTCATCGTCATGGAGCCGGTCAAGGGCGGCACGCTGGCCAAAGTGCCCCGGGCGGTGGAGGAAATGTTCAAAGCCCACGCGCCGGAAGCCTCGGTGCCGTCCTGGGCCATCCGTTTCGCGGCCAGCAAGCCCAACGTGAAGATCGTGCTCTCCGGCATGAGCGATATGGCCCAGCTGCTGGACAACACCGGCTATATGCAGGATTTCCGCCCGCTGGACGCCGGGGAGGAAGCCTGCGTCGAGAAGGCCGTGTCCATCATCAACGCGAACATCGCGGTGCCCTGCACGGGCTGCTCCTACTGCACCGAGGGCTGCCCCATGCACATTGCCATCCCGCGCTATTTCTCGCTGTACAACACCGACCTGCAGGAACTCCCCGGCAAGGACTGGACGCCCCAGCGGGAATACTATGACAACCTGACGAAAGAGTTCGGCAAGGCCAGCGCGTGCATCGCCTGCGGCCAGTGCGAGGGCGTCTGCCCCCAGCACCTGCCTATCATCGAAGACCTGAAAAAAGTGGCGCAGCATTTTGAAAACGCCTGACGCCGTATCGCTGTAAATAGCAGGAAAGGCCGCCCCGGCCGGGGCGGCCTTTCCTGTTTATTGCTGTGTGTTATGCGGTATACTCGCCTACTTCGGTATAGTTGGGTACGCCGTTGAGGTAATCGTCAGCGGAGATAAGGCCCAGATATTCATGCACACTGTCTGTGGTGGAGGGCACACCGTACTCCTTTGTGTTGAACAAAAATCAGTAGGGGCCTTCACATACTTCGGTGTAGTTGGGCACGCCGTTGAGGAAATCTTCTATGGAGATCAGGCCCAGATACATGCGTTCGGTTTTCGTAGAAACGGGAGTGCCGTCCGTACCGGGATCGGTGCGGGTATAGGGTTCGTACCGGCAGTCCACCAGCAGGCGGTCTTTCAACTGTAAGAAGATGGACGGTTGGTGGCCGTAGCCGTTCCAGTAATTTTCCGGCAGGTCGATCCGCTGGCGCACTTCGCCGGTCTCCACGTTGACGATCACGGGCAGGTCATAGAACACCATCCAGCCGTCCAGCACGGCTTGCGGCCTGTAGTTTGCATAGGTGCCCGGTTCCGTGGTCGGGAGCTGGTCGGTGATCTGGCGGCTTTCGCCGGTAGCGGGGTCCAACGTGCTGAGGGTCCCGGCGGTGCGGTCCGGCAGATAATACTGCCCGTCTATCACCGCGGCGTCGCCATAGTTCACAGCGTTGTCGTCCGATGGGTAGGTGTACAGTTCGCGCACCGCGCCAGTATCCACATTCAGAAGGTTGTGAACGGTGGCCCCGGCAGACAGGCCGTAGGCGGCCGATTCCCCGGTGGAAGAAGAGGGGGCTGTGTAGCAATATACCAGTTCCCGGTCCATGGCCCCCACCAAGTAGGCGGCGGGCTGGTTCTGGCCCAGTTTATCCACGCGGCCGTCGGCAAGCTGGATGCGGTAAAAAGACACGCCGCCGCCTTCCCAGCCGGAAACATACAACGCCTGCCCGTCGGTAAAAACGCCGTTGTTCAGTTCCAGATGGGTCCCCGGAATAGAAGCAAGAAGGCGGCGGTCATGGCATTGGCGGTCGGCAAGGGTAATGTTCGATGCTTCCCCAGACGGGGCGAGACCCGACACTTCCCCCGCCCAGGAGAATATGACCACGGTGTTCTCATCCAGGACCAGCGGCTGGGCGGAGGGAAGTTCATCCGTCACGGCGGGGCAGTCTGCGGTGTCATGGGTGCAGCCTTCCACGTCGCAGGGAATCGTGTTTTCGCCCGTTGTCAGGTCTACCACATGGTACACAAGCAGGCCGCTGGGGGTGCTTTGCTGGGTGTAATACTGTGCTTCGTCCCCGTTCTGCATTTTGCGCAGCGGTTCGGTGCTGGCCGTCGCAGTGGCTTCGGTGTTTTCGGCAGCAGCAGGGGACGGGGCGGGCGCGGCGCTTGCAGCAGCGTCCCCGCTGGCGACGGGTCCGGCGGTGCAGCCCGCCAACAGCAAAGCGGTGAGCGCGAGAGAAAAGGCTCGTTTCATGGCATATCCTCCTTTTTTATAAAAACATCAAAATTCTGCGTAGGCTTCCGGCGATACGGATGTGACACTAAGATTAAAATATCCGCGGTCGATGTTGGCGACCAGATACAACTGCGCGTCGGCGCTGTACAGGGGCGCCGGGTCGCCGTACCCGAGCGGGTCGGCGTCCTCCCAGTCGGTAAAATCGTCCAGTCCCAGCATGGTGCGGTAGGCCGCGGCGGTTGCGGCCGGGTCGAACCCGTCGCCGCTGCCCACGTTGCCGTTCACCTGGACCAGCGCCCCGCCGTCGCTGTACCAAAGCCGCAGGAACCGCTCCTCCCCGGCTGGAAAATCGTAGGCCGTCATGCCGTCGGCGGGGTGGCTGACGGTGACTTCCGCAGCTTCAGCCACCAGTTCTTCGGCGGCGGTCTGCATGGCGTCGGGCAGCACCCCGCGCAGCGCTTGCAGGCCGGGCAGTACGGTCTGGCGGGCAGCGGCGACATCCACCGGCTCGCCCGCGTCGTAGGTGGGCACGCCGTCCGATCGTTCCCGCCAATAGTACAGTTCCCGCGCCACCGGGTTCTCCCGCCCGGCGGCGCTCAGAAATCCCGGCCGGGCGGCGGCGGTCTGCACCGCGCCGTCCAACTGACGGTCCCGCAGGGCAAACCATAAGAAGGGCAGGGCCGTACACAGGGCCATCAGCGCCAGCGTGCCCGCCAGCGGCAGCAGGGCGTTACGCAGTTTCATGGCCGTCCTCCTTTGCTTTTTGCAGGGTAAAGTGTACGCGGGTCCCCGCGCCGGGGCGGCTTTCCAGTTCCAGGCGGGTGCCGTGCAGTTCCGCAATGCGGGCGCACAGGGCCAGCCCCATGCCGCTGCCGCCCTGGTCCCGCGCGCGGGACTTGTCCACCATATAAAAAGGTTCGGTCACATGGGGCAGGTCCCCGGCGGGAATGCCGCAGCCGGTGTCCCGCACGGTCAGCGTCACGCGGTCCGCTTCTTCCTGTACTTCCACGGCCACCGTGCCGCCGGCCGGGGTGGCCCGGCGGGCGTTCTGCAGCAGGTTGTACAGCAGGTCGCACAGCAGTTCCCGCTGGGCCAGCACCACGGTGCGGCAGTCGGCAAATGTCGGCGTGGGCGCGCCTTCGGGCAGCGCCCGGCCCGTCTGCCGGAACACCGCGTCCAGCCGCACCGGTTCCAGGGCCGGGGGCGTTTCGTGTTCCAGCTGCATCAGTTCCATCAGGCGGCCGCTCAGGGCTTCCAGGCGTTTGCTTTCATGGTAGATAAAGTCGGCGGCCTTGCGCCGGGTGGCGGTGGGGACCTCGGCCCCGCGCAGCAGGTCCGCATACCCCAGCATGCTGGTCATGGGGGTCTTGAGTTCATGGGTAAAGGCCGCCACAAAGGCGTCCCGCGCCTGCAAGTGCCGCTGCAGGTCGTTGACCTTCTCCTGCACGGCGGCGGCCATGGCGTCAAAGCTGCGGCTCAACCCGGCGATCTCGTCGCTGCCGGGCAGGGCGGTGCGCCGGTCGTAGGCCCCCGCCGCGATCTGGCGGCTGGCGGCTTCCAGCCGTTCCAGCGGGCGCACCATCCGGCGGCAGAACAGCAGCGTCAGCAGGGCGGCCACCGCCAGGGCGGCGGCCTGGGTCAGCGCGGCGTCCCGCAGCCGCAGGGCGCGGTCGGCAAACAGGCCGTCCAGGCTTTGGGCGCTCACCAGCGTCACACATTCCTCCGGCAGCAGCACCAGCCCGCTGCACAGGAAGTACCGCGTGCCGTCGGCGGCCACGGCGGTCAAAAGGTGCAGGTCCGCATCCCCCGGCAGGGCGCGGGCCAGTTCGGTCTGGGCCAGCGTCACCGGCATGCTGGACGCCAGCAGCGTCCCGTCCTGCCCGTACACCGCCAGCGCGGCGCGGGGGGCGCCGGGCTGCATCAGGTAGCGCCATGCGCGGCTGTACAGTTCTTCATTATAATTGCTGTACTGGTCGTCGGGCAGGAGCCCCTGTTGCAGGGCGTCGGCTTCCCGCTGCCAGCCGGCCAGCGCGGAGGCGCGCGCGTCCCGCAAAGCGCGCTGCCATTGGCGGTCCTGGGTCCACAGCGTACAAAGGCCCAGCACCAGCGCCAGCACGCACAGCAGAGCCAGCGTCAGTTTGCGTCCGAATCTCATGGGCCGTCCTCCTCCTTTTCCAAGCGGTAGCCTACACGGAACACCGTGCGGATCTCGTCTTTCCAGCCCAGTTTGCGGCGCAGCCGGGCGATGCACAGATCCAGCGGGCGGGTGTCAAAGGCTTCGTCGTCGCCCCACAGGCGTTCATACAGCACCTCGCGGTACAGCGTCAGGCCTCGGTTGCGCATCAGCAGTTCCAGCAGTTCAAATTCCCGCGGGGCCAGATGCACAGGCCGGCCGTCCCGGCTGACCGTGTGGGCGGCGGGGTCCAACTCCACGCCGAAGGCCCGCAGCACCACGTTGGCCCGGCCCGTGCGGCGCAGCACGCTCTCCACCCGGGCGACCAGTTCCAGCGGTTCAAAGGGCTTGGTCAGGTAATCGTCGGCGCCCAGGTTCAGCCCCAGTACCCGATCCTGCAGGGAGGTCCTGGCGGTGACGAAGATCACCGGCGTGCCGGTGCTGCGCAGGTAGCGCAGCAGTTCATAGCCGTCGATGCCCGGCAGCATGATGTCCAGCACGGCCAGTTCATAGTCGTGTTCCGCGATCAGGTCGGCGGCGGTCCCGCCGTCGTTGGCCTGTTCGCAGGCGTAGCCCGCGCCGGTCAGGGTCAGTTCGATCAGGTCGGCAATGGGCCGTTCGTCCTCGGCGATCAGAATGGGGCGCATGGTCCCGTCCTCCTTTCAGTGGTTCCCAGTTTACTTTATACTTCTTTCCAATATCTATCAATGGCCGGACAGCGGGATGTTCACAATTTTTTTACCGATCCCCTATTGACAGCAGAAGTGAATGTGGTACAATATTAGCAGTCGGATGCATAGAGTGCTAATTTAACGACGGCGGCGAGAAGGGGCTGCAAGACGAAACTGTGGGAAAGCTGGCGGCACAACGGGCATCCGTTTAAAATAGATCTCCCCGCTTGGGGAAAGGCAGGCGGCGCACGGTGCAAAAGCACTTGGCGCCGTGCGCTGCTAAAAGAAAGAACGCGTGTATCTGCACAGTAAGGAGGTACGCACTATGAACATGAACCAACTGACGCAAAAAACCATCGAAGCGCTGCAGAACGCCCAGCGCATCGCGGTAGAATATTCCAACCAGGCGGTAGAGCAGGAACACCTGCTGGCCGCCCTGGCCCGGCAGCAGGACGGGCTGATCCCCCAGTTGCTGACGAAACTGGGCGCAGACCCCAACGCTTTCGCCCAGGCGGCGCTGCAAAAAGTGGAAGCGCTGCCCCGGGTGACCGGCTCCGGCCGCGATCCCGACAAAGTCTATATCTCCGGCGACCTGGACCGCGCGCTGAACGCCGCCGAGGAACAGGCCACACAGATGAAAGATGAATACATCAGCGTGGAGCATGTGTTCATCGGCATGCTGCGCCGCCCCGGCAAGGGGGCGGGGGAACTGTTCCAGACCTTCCACATCACGCTGGAAGCGTTCATGAAGCAGCTTTCCGCCGTGCGCGGCAACCAGCGCGTCACCAGCGACAATCCCGAATCCACCTACGACGCCCTGAAAAAGTACGGCCAGGATCTGGTGGAGATGGCCCGCCAGAACAAGTTGGACCCGGTCATCGGCCGTGATTCCGAGATCCGCAACGTCATCCGCATCCTCTCGCGCAAGCGCAAGAACAACCCGGTGCTCATCGGTGAAGCGGGCGTCGGCAAGACGGCCATTGCCGAAGGGCTGGCCCAGCGGATCGTCCGCGGCGACGTGCCGGAGAACCTCAAGGACCGCACGGTGTTCAGCCTGGACATGGGCGCGCTGGTGGCGGGCGCCAAGTACCGCG
>NBJMC04201__coassemble_655_pt1 | contig 23624 bp, 20 predicted proteins | sample NBJMC04201__metabat2_high_PE_018 | metagenome-assembled genome bin NBJMC04201 | reverse complement strand
CAGCATGACCTGCTCAATGGGGATCAGCACGGTCTCGGCCTTGTACTCGTCGCCGGGCAGGCGGCGGAAGCCCACCATCACGCCGTTCCGGCCTTCCACGGCGGCGCGCACGGCGGTGGAACCGGCGGTCACGGCCTCGTCGCGGTCCAGGCGGGACTGGTAGGCGGCGCTGGCGCGCCCCGCGATGCCGGGTTTCTCGCTGCGGGCCTTGATGCCCAGCTTGCGGATGACCAGGTTGGCCAGATGGGCCGACACGTCGCCGTAGTAGACCGCGCGCCCTACCTGGAAGATGGGTTCCACGATGGGCTTGCCGTCGGGCCCGCGCAGGCCCTCGCTGGCGACCACGACCACGCCGCCTTTCTCGCGGTGCAGGCGCTGCACGTCGGCCAGGAACTGTTCCTCGTCAAAGGGCACTTCGGGCAGGTAGATCAGGTCGGGGCCGTCGCCGTCGCCGCTGCGGGCCAGCGCCGAGGCCGCCGCGATCCAGCCCGCGTTGCGGCCCATGGCCTCGATGATGCAGACGTGGATGGGCAGGCCGCGCACGTCCTGGCTGATCTCGGCGGTGGTCTCGGCCATGTAGCGGGCCGCACTGCCGAAGCCGGGGGCGTGGTCGGTCACCGAAATGTCGTTGTCGATGGTCTTGGGGATGCCCACCACGTTCACTTCCACCCCCACGCGGGTGCAGGCCTGGTAGACCTTGCCGCAGGTGTCCATGCTGCCGTTGCCGCCGGTGAAAAAGACGTAGCGGATGTTGTGTTTGGCGATGACCCGGGCGATCTGGTCATAGTCGGGCTGTTCCAGCGGGTCCCGGCTGGTGCCGATGGCGCTGCCGGGGGTCTGCAGCAGCAGTTCCAGTTCCTCCTGCGGGACGGTGAGCAGATCCAGGAACTGTTCCCGCAGGATGGCCCCCGAACCGCCGATGGCCGCATAGAAATGCTCGATCTCGGGGTGTTTGTGCGCCTCGGTGACGGCGCCGTAGAGGGATGCGTTGATGACGGCGGTGGGGGCGCCGCCGTGGACGATCAGTGCGTTGGGCATGGGATTACCTCCTGCAGATATTCAAAGAATGTTCACCGGCCCCGGCGGGTGCGCCCGGGCGCGCGGCGGGGTTTACAATTCGATCACCGGGATGTTCAGCACGCGGCCCAGCTGCACCACCGCGTCGCCGATGTCCGCCCACACCAGGCTGTAGTGGTGGGCGATGCCTTTGTCGAAGATGTCGCGGGTCACATCGGCCACCGGGCGGGCCACCCGCACGTTGACCATGGTGCCGCGGGTGTTGCGCACGGTGGGCACCGCCTCACCGCGCAGCAGCACCAGGTGGTAGCGCCCGTCGATGACGCTGGCCCGCACCACCGTGACCTTGCCGGGTTTCAGCACGCCCCAGAAGGCGCTGCCGTTGCCCACCAGCGGGTGGTTGCGCAGTTCCAGCCCGTCCGCAAGGTCGTACAGGCTCAGCGGCGCGTTGCCGCAGTGCCAGAAGGTCAGCGTGTTGGCGGCGGGGTCGGCGTTGATCATGTCGGCCACAAAAGTGGGCTGGCCGGTCATTTCCCGCTCGATGATGGTGCCGATGCCGGCGTCCACGTCGCCTTCGCAGATCACGCTGAGCCCCTCGTCGGCCAGGCGGCTGAGCACGCCGCAGGGCTGGCATTTCACCGCGCCCATCTCGGGCCAGCACTTGATGGTGCAGTAGTCGTAGCCCATCTCGGGAATGATCTGTTTCAGCGCCAGGTAGACCCGGCTGTGGTTTTCCAGGTTCTGTTCCGAAAGGTTGCGGTCGGCGTCCGGCAGGCGGGGCAGGCTGTCCAGATGGAAGTCTGCGCGCACTTTTTCCATGTCGGCGCGGACTTCGGCGTCGTCCAGCTGCGCCATGCGGTCAAAGACCAGCTTGAGCTCGGTGCCCTCCATGCGGATGCCGAACAGCCGCCGGATGGTCATTTCGTCAAACGAGCAGTTGTAGAAGGCCGTGGGCCGGTAGCCCAGCAGGCCCAGGCTGGTGTTGGCCAGCTTCTTTTTGGCCGCAAGGGCGGTGACCAGCGTGCGGATCTCCTCGCAGACGGCGGGTTCTTCCTTGTCGCCGTAGACGGGCCAGCACTCCCCGCCGATGCGCTTGACGGCGGCGTTGTTCATCATGGCGCTGCACAGGGCGTTGGCCCACAGCCGCTCCTGCCGCACGAAGGGGGCCTCGTGGGTGGCCCACAGGATCAAAGGCTTGCCCAGTTCCTGCGAAAGCTTGCAGCTCACGTCGTCGCCCGTGAAGGCGCCGATGACCAGCAGCACCACGTCAACCTGGCGGGCGCGCAGCCAGGCCGCGCAGGCGGCGGCTTCGGCCGTGTTGGTGACGATCTCGGGGTAGACGGCGACCTCGGCGCCGGTCAGTTCGCGGCGGGCCCACTCGCTGTAATCCGCGTGCAGGGCCTGGGGGCGTTCCCGGGGCCAGCGCCCGGAGAGAGTGGTGACGAACCCGACGTTCAAAGTGGCATGTACCATATTGTTTTCACTCCTTTTTCTGTGATGCGGGGTCAGGCCGTGCAGACACCGCCGGCAGCGGTGTAAACACGTGTGTACACGTTTGCTCTCCTTATTATAGGCACGGAACCCGGCGGCTGTCAAAGAAAAAACAAACCCGGCGGCAAGATTTGTCGGCCCCTACAAAAAAGCAGGCCGGGATTTGGCAGAATGACGAATTTGGCGGAGCCGGTCGCAGCGGCGGGCGCCCGGTCCCCCGCCGCGCGGAAAAATTTGCCCGTTCCCCGCGCCAAAGCCTGCAAAACAAATTGCCCCCGGCCGCAAAAATATGGTATACTGCTGGCAGAAAGCAGAAACGCCATGGCAGGGGAGCGAACGCATATGACCAAACAGGCTGTTACCAGAAAGGACGTGGCCCGGCGCGCCGGCGTCAGCGAGACCATCGTGTCCTACGTGCTGAACAACAACCGCTATGTGGAAAAAGGCAAGCGGGAGCGGGTGCTGCAGGCGGTCAAGGAACTGAACTACCAGCCCAACCGCATCGCCCGCGCGCTCAAGGGCAAAAAGACCAACCACATCGTCTTTATTGCCGACAACATCAGCACCGAGCATTTCAGCCAGCTGATCGACGTCATGGACTACCATGCCTACAGCAAGGGCTACCTCATCAGCCTGATCGCCAACCGCAACGACGACGACTTCGTCAGCCAGGTCATCAGCCGCCAGTGCGACGGCATCATCGTCAGTTCCCTCAGCATCCCGGAAAGCTACCTGCACCAGTTCGTGGCCGCGGGGCTGGCCGTGGTGGTGCTGCAGAACCGGAACTACCAGGACCTGACCGGCGCGGCGGTCATCCACACCGGCCTGTACAACGGCGCGCGGGAGGGCGTGCGCTTCCTGGCGGGGCAGGGGCGGCGGCATATCCTGTATGTGGACCGTTTCTCCACCCACGGGCATTTCAGCGGGCGGGGGGACTACCGCCTGCACGGCTATTATGACGAGATGGAGGCCCTGGGCCTTGCGCCGTATGTCATCACCGGCTGCACCAGCCCGGAGGAACTGGCCGCGGCCTTGGCTGCCTACTGTGCCGCCCACCCGGTGGACGCGATCCTGGGCCGCAGCGACAAGGTGGCCTGCATCGCCATGCGCGCCGCCATCGACCTGGGGCGGCGCGTCCCCGAGGACGTGGCCGTGGTGGGCTTCGACAATTCCAGCCTGAGCCAGTACATGCGCCCCACCATGACTTCCATCGAGATCCAGCGCGACCAGATCGGCAAGGCGGCGGTGGAAATGCTGGAACAGATGCTCAACGGCGGCGGCGTGCCGGAACCCCGCAGCTTCCAGACCCGGCTCATCCGGCGGGAGAGCGCCTGAGCGCCCCCGCAGGGCCGTTTTGGGGCAAACGGCGGCCGATTTATTGTGGCTTTACACAAAGAAAAAGAAGAAGGATTGTGATTTTCACCAAAAAGCAAAAACCATGTTGAAAAGCGGTTGACGAATGAGAAAAAGAGCGCTATAATAAGACCAGTAACTTAACAGTGTCCTGTATGTACTCTCGTGTGTATATCGTCCGGGTGCGCGGCAAGGCCGGCGCACAGCAATGTGAGGAAAAGAGGGGTATCAACACACGAGCTTTTCTTAGGCGGAAACTACACACGTGTGTATCTTCCGCGCCCGCCCCTCGGGCCCCGCCTTCGGCTGTACCCTGCTTCTGCGGCAGGGAGGAACATATGTCATATAAAAAAGGAGGAACAGCATGAAGAAGTACATGAAACTGACCGCCGCCATGTTGGCGGCCGCCATGGCGCTGAGCCTGACCGCCTGCGGCGGGGGCGCCGGCAGTTCCGGCAGCACCGCGACCGACTCGGGAAGCGCCGCGACCAGCGCCACCGGGGAGGAAGCCGCCCTTGGCGGGGAAGAGGTCACCATCAAATTTGCCAACTATGCCCTGCTGGAAAGCGGCTACACCGAATTCTGGGAAGGCGTGAAGACCGGCTTTGAGGAGAAGTACCCCAACATCACCATCGAGTGGGTCACCGCCCCCTACGGCGAGATCGTCAACCAGGTCATCAACCAGGCGGGCGGCGGCGATATGCCGGATATGATGTTCGGCGAGAGCACCTGGGTGCCCACCCTGGTGGACGCCGGGCTGGCCATCCCCGTGTCCGAAGTGTTTGACGAGGAGTACCTGAGCAAGTTCGACCAGAACGCCCTGGAGTCCTGCATGATGGACGGCGAAGTCTGCGGCCTGCCCATGTATGACTGCGCGTTCATGCTCTTCTACAACAAGGACCTGTTCGAGCAGGCGGGTCTGGACCCCAACACCCCGCCCACCACCTATGACGAGATGCTGGAAATGGCGGAGAAGCTCTCCCAGCTGACCACCGCGGACGGCAACAAGGTCTACGCTTTCGGCCAGACGACCTCCTCCGTCGCCATCTCCGGCTCCGCCCTCAACTCCATGATCTTCAACTTCGGCGGTACGGTCCTGGATGAGAACGGCCAGCTCTCCATCGACAACCAGGGCTTCAAGGATGCCATCACCATGCTCAAGACGCTGGACGAGAAGGGCTACAACCCCCAGAACGCCAAGCTGAAGGATCTGCGGCAGCTGTTCGCCACCGGCCAGCTGGCTATGTACTATGACCAGAGCTGGGGCTTCAACGGCGTGACCACCATCAACCCCGACGCGGCGAACTTCGCGGCGTCCGCCATGCCCCTCAAGGGCGGCGACGGCGACGGCGCGTCCATGCTGTCCGGCCAGATCCTGCTGTACATGGACAACGGCGACGCCCAGCGCGAAGCCTGCCGTCTGCTCACCGAGTACATGCTCACCGAGGATGTGTTGGGCGATTATATCCGCAATATCACCCCCGCCTACCCCGTGATCGAAGATATGAAGGATATGGAGCTGAACCCCGTGCTGGAAGGCGCCCGTGACGCGACCCAGAACGCCGTCAACTCCCCCAGCATCCCCATGCTGAACGACCTGAACCTGGAACTGTGCACGCTGGCCCAGAATGTCACCGTGGGCGGCGCCGATGTGGACACCGCCATTGAGGACTTCCGCAGTGCCGCACAGAACTATGTGGCGTGACCATAGCGTACCCGTAAGCACAATACACAAACTGATGTAAACGGGGAGGGCAGGATAAAGGCCTTTATCCCGCCCTCCCCATACGTTTGCCCCGGACCGTCTGTGCAAAGAACCGCTCAGAAAGGAATGTGAAGACCTGATGCCAATTGCCAAAACCGATCGGAAGCCACCTCGTGTGCTCCTGAATAAAAAGCGGGGCGACCAGCTGTTTTCGGCCATTCTGATCCTGCCCACGCTGTTGGTGACCACCATTTTTATCCTGGTGCCGGTCATCGACTCCGTCATCAAAAGTTTCCTGGAATTCAAAGTGCGCAACATCATCTCGGGAAAACCCGGTGAATGGAACAATTTTGAAAACTATATCCGCCTGTTCAACGGCGGCAAGCTGCTGCCCGCCATCGTCACCACGCTGACCTTTGTGGTGGGCGTGGTGCTGATCCAGTTTATCCTGGGTATGACCCTGGCGCTGATCCTGAACTCCAATGTGAAATGCGCCCGGTTCATTCGCAGCATCATGATGATGCCCTGGGTGGTGCCCACCATCATCTCGGCCCTGATCTGGATGTGGATCTTCCAGCCCCAGTACGGCCTGCTGAAGTACATCGTCGGGGTGCTCACGGGCGGCGCCGTCAGCGACTTCGCCATCCTCAACGACCCGGGCACAGCGCTGGTGGGCGTAGCCATCGCCGCACTGTGGAAGCAGATCCCCCTGACCACGCTGCTGCTGCTCTCGGGCCTGCAGAACGTGCCCGACGATATGCTGGAAGCCGCCACCATCGACGGCGCTTCCCGCACCAAAAAGTTCTTTGCCATCGTGATCCCCTACATGAAGAGCGTCATCAGCATCGTGGTCTCCATGGCGATCATCGAAAACTTCAAGCAGTTCCCGCTGATCTGGACGATGACCGGCGGCGGCCCCAACGAGAGCACCACCACCCTGGCGATCCTGAGCTACCGCGAAGCCTTCGTCTCCAACAACCTGGGCAGCGGCGCGGCGGTGACCACCATCTGGATGCTGCTGATGATCGTGGTCATATTCCTGTACAACAAGATCTTCCCCAAGGAAGATATGAGCTGAGGAAAGGAGGAACCTGCTGTGAAACGTCAGGAGTTGGGCCTGAATATCATCAAATATGTGGCCCTGTTCATCATTTTGCTGTTCCTTCTGTTCCCGCTGTACTGGGTGCTGATGACCAGCTTCAAGACCAATATGGAAGCCTACCGCAGCGTGCCCACCTTTATCCCGGCAGAACCCACGGTGCAGAGCTACATCAACCTGTTTACCAAAAACAACGACTTTTTCGTCTACTACAAAAACAACTTCATCGTGTCCGGCGCCACGGCGCTCATCACCACCGTGCTGGCGATCCTTTCGGGCTATGCCCTCAGCCGGTTCCACTTCCGCTGGAACGCCTGGGTCACGGCGGCGCTGCTGTCCAGCCAGATGTTCCCGGTGGTCAGCCGCATGATCAGCCTGTATGACCTGATGAACAAGATGCACCTGATCAACACCCACCCGGGCCTGATCTTCGCGCTGACGGCGGCCATGCTGCCCTTCACCGTCATGCTCATGTCCAGCTTCTTTGACGGGGTGCCCCGGGAAGTGGAGGAGGCCGCCTACGTGGACGGCGCCTCCCGGCTGCAGGTGCTGTGGCGCATCGTGACCCCGCTGGTCAAGCCGGGCATGCTGGCTGTGGCGATCTACGCCTTCCTCATGACCTGGGACGACTACCTGCATGCGGTCACGCTGATCCAGAACGACGCGCTGCGCACCATGTCCGCCGGCGTGGCCATGCGCTACCTGGGCGAACTTTCCTACGACTGGTCGCTCATCAACACGATCTCCATCGTCGGCACCGTCCCCATGCTGATCCTGTTCTTCTTCTTCCAGAAGTACATGGTCAAGGGCCTTGTGGCGGGCGCCGTCAAGGGCTGATACCAATTTTGTATAACGGGCAATAGTAAGGAGGGTCCCATCGTATGCTTACCAACAATCTGGAAACCATGCAAAAAGCCACCCGCAGCGGGTACGCCATCCCGGCCATCAACACCCAGGGCGGCAACTATGATATCATCCGCGCCTGCTGCAAGGCCGCGCAGGAGATGCGCAGCCCCATCATCCTGGCCCACTATGTCAGCACGGGCGCCTATTCCGGCCATGACTGGTTCGTGGAGACCGCCAAATGGTGCGCCAACAAAGTGGACGTGCCGGTGTCCATCCACCTGGACCACGGCGCCGACTTTGCGATCTGCATGGAGGCCCTCAAACTGGGCTTCACCAGCGTGATGATCGACGGCTCCACCCACCCGGCGGCCGAGAACGCCGCCATGACCAACGAGGTCATCAAGGTGGCCCACTGCTTCGGCGTGCCGGTGGAAGCCGAGATCGGCGAACTGCAGCGCCTGGACAACGGCGTGGTGCAGGAGAACAAGAACATCGCCGACCCCGAGATGGTGCGCGAGTTCCTGGACCTGTGCCAGCCCGACACGCTGGCCATCGGCATCGGCAACGCCCACGGCTACTACAAGGGCAAGCCGGACATCCACCTGGACGTGCTGGAGAACGTGCGCAAATTCACCGACATCCCGCTGGTGCTCCACGGCTGCACCGGCATGGACGAGCAGGTGGTCAAGGACGCCATCAGCCTGGGCGTGGCCAAGATCAACTTCGGCACCGAGATCCGCTACAAGTACGTCCAGCACTACCAGGAAGCCCTGAACAACCTGGACCACCAGGGCCACAGCTGGAAACTGAGCCAGTACGCCAGCGACGCTCTGGCCGAGGACATCAAAAAGATCATCGAACTCTCCGGCTCGGCGGGCAAGGCATAAGCCATGACGGCGCTGTACATCCTGCTGGCGGCCTTTGCGGGCAGCTTCATCCAGTCTGCCAGCGGTTTCGGCTACGCCATCGTGCTCATGTCGGTGCTGCCGCTGGTGATCCCCTTCCAGTCCGCCGCCATCCTGGAGGTCATGACCTCCTTCTTCATGGTGGGGACCATCGCCCTCAAATACCGCCGCTTCATCCGCTGGCGGCTGCTGGTGTGGCCGCTTGTCGCCAACACCATCTTCAGCCTGACCGGCGTCTGGTTCCAGTCCGGCAGCGCCGAAGCGGTGCTGCGCCGCATCCTGGGCGTCACGCTGGTGCTGCTGAGCGTCTACTTCATCTTCTTCAGCAGCCGCCTGACGCTGAAAGGCAACGCGGTCAACGGTTTTATTGCCGGGTCCATCAGCGGGGTGTGCGGCGGGCTCATGAGCATCGGCGGCCCGCCCATGGTGGCCTACTACCTGGCCGCCACCCACAGCAAGGAGGAGTACAACGCCACCCTGCAGGCCTACTTTGTCATCTCCACCGCCTACATCTTTTTCACCCATGTGGCGCTGGGCCATGTGACGGGGCAGATCCTCGCCTGGGGGGTCTGGGCGCTGCTGGGCCTGGCGGCCGGCACCTTCTGCGGCCTGAAACTCTTCGCCCGCCTGAGTGCGGCGGGGCTCAAAAAACTCGTCTGCGGCTTTATGGCCGTGGTGGGAATCTATCTTGTCATTATCGGTTAATGGATATGGAGGTATTTTGCCATGAAAGAAAACAGCTCTATCACTTATCGCGAGATCTACGGCCAGCCGGAGTCCTTCCAGGCCATCCTGGACACCCTGCCCGCGATCGAAAAAACGCTGGACGAAGTCTTTGCCGAACCCTATGACCAGCTGATCTTCACCGGCTGCGGCACCTCGCTGTACCTGGCGCAGACTTCCGCCTATCTGTGGCAGGCTTCCAACGCCACCCCGGCCACCGCCGTGCCCTGCAGCGAACTGCTCTTCTTCCCCGAAAACTACATCAAGGGCAAGCGCACGCTGGTGCTGCCCATCACCCGCAAAAGCTACACCACCGAGGTGCGCATGGCCATCGACAAGGTGCACACCCTGCCCGGCGTGAGCAGCCTGGCCATCACCTGCGACCCCGACAGCAGCAAGTACAACGAGCACTACATCCTGGCCCCCAACACCCCGGAGGACAGCGTCATCATGACCCGCAGCTTCACCTCCATGGTGTTCCTGGCCCAGATCCTGGCCTTCTACGCCGCGGGCAGGACCGCCGAGATCGACGCCATGAAGGACTACGCCGCCGAGGCCCGGAAACTGCTGGAGGCCAGCGACGCCATGGCGAAGAAGATCATTGCCGAAAAGCCGGACCTCAACCTGTTCATCACGCTGGGCCAGGGCGCCTACTACGGCGTGGGCAACGAGTGCATGAACAAGATGAAGGAAATGGGCATCTCCAACAGCGAAGCTTACTACAGCATGGAGTACCGCCACGGCCCCATGAGCCTGGTGGATGAGAACACGCTGCTGGTGCTGCTCTCCAACGAGCACACCGAGGAGACCGACGCCGCCCTGATGCGCCAGATGAAGAGTTTCGGCGGCGTGACGGCAGCCATCGGCCCCAATGTGGACAAGATGGCCGACATCGACTACGCCCTCAAGACCGAAAACGGCTACAGCGAACTGCAGGCCGCCGCGCTGATGGGCTTCATCGGCCAGTTCCTCGGGTACTACATTTCCCGGAAAAAGAACATCGACGCGGATTCCCCGCGCCACCTGACCCAGGCCATCGTCCTCAAGTAAAAACGGCGATTCCTCCCGCCGTAAACAGCAGCCGCCGGGCCTGCCCCTATTGGGGCAGGCCCGGCGGTTTTGCATGAAAAGCAGGGCGGGGTCAAGACCCCGCCCTGCGAACTGCCGCAAAGGGGCGGTGTTTATGATACACCTTTCGGCAGGATGTAGGGGCGGCATGTATGCCGCCCGCGGGGGTTCCCGCAAGGGCGGACGTTGGTTTTTTATATCGCGTTCCCCTTGTTCTGCAGGCCGGTATTCATGCCGCGCCCAAAACAAAAAAGGGGGCCGCCGGTGCGGCCCCCTTTTGGGTGCAGTGGTTTGGGTATCCGTCACGCCTGGGCGGCGAAGGCGTCCAGGCCCTGCTTGAGCCGTTCCAGCCCGTCCTGCAGGCGGGCGCGGGGGCAGGCCAGGTTCATGCGCAGGAAGGCCCCGCCGTTGCCGCGGTAGACCCCGCCGGCCGAGAGCCGCAGCCCGGTGCGCTCGCGCAGGAAGCGGGCCAGCGCGGCGCCGTCCGCCGTCAGGGCGCTGCAGTCCAGCCACAGCAGGTAGGTCCCGTGGGAGACCACCGCCCGCACCGCCGGCAGTTCGCGGGAAATAAAGGCCCGGGCCGCCTCCTTGTTCTGCGCCAGGTAGGCCCGCAGGGCGTCCAGCCAGGGGGCACCTTTGGTGAAGGCGGCCACGGCGGCCTCGGCGGCAAAGCAGTTGGGCTCGGCCACTTCGTCGGTGTTCAGCGCCCGCCAGACCTTGTGGCGCAGCGCCGGGTCAGGTACCGACACCGCCGAAGTCTGCAGCCCCGCCAGGTTGAACGCCTTGGTGGGGGCCAGGCAGGTGATGCTGTTGGCCCGGCATTCCACCGATGCGGCGGCAAAGGGGGTGTAGTCCCAGCCGGGGTCGGTCAGGTCGCAGTGGATCTCGTCCGAAAGCACCACCACATGGTGCCGCGCGGCCAGCGCGCCGATGCGCGCCAGCGTCTCTTTGTCCCAGATCTGGCCCGTGGGGTTGTGGGGGTTGCACAGGATCATCAGGCTGGTCTGGGGGTCCGCCAGCTTGGCGTCCAGGTCCGTCCAGTCGATGCCGTAGGCCCCGTCCGCATAGGTCAGGGGGCATTCCAGCACCAGACGGCCGTTGTTCTCGATGGAATGGTAGAAGATGTCGTACACCGGAGTCAGGGCCAGCACCTTCTCGGCCGGGGTGGTCAGCTTGCGCACCACGCTGGAGATGGTGGGCACCACGCCGGTGGAAAAGATCAGCCACTGGGGGTCGATGGCAAAGCCGTGGCGGGTGCGCCACCATCCGGCGATGGCGGTGTACCACTCGGCGGGCACGTCGGTATAGCCGTACACCGGGTGGGCGGCCCGCCGCTGCACGGCGGCGGCGATCTCCGGCGCGGTGGCAAAGTCCATATCGGCGATCCACATGGGCAGTTCGCCGTCGGCCACGTCCCACTTGGTGCAGTGGGTGCCCCGGCGGTCGATCAGGGCGTCAAAATCGTAGGTCATGGCGCGCTCCTTATTCGCTGGTCACGTCGGCGCCGAAATACTGCTCCGACAGGGCGGCCAGTTCGCCGGAGGCGCGCATCTCGTCCAGGGCCTCGTTGATGGCGGCCACCAGCCGCTCGTTGCCCTTGGGCACCGGGATGCTGGAGGAGGTGGTGGTGTCGGTCTCGGCCACGATCTTCACCGCGGCGTCGGGGTGCTTGTTCAGGTAGTCGTAGAAGGCGGTCTCGGCGTTGAGCATGCAGTCGGCCCGGCCGCTGAGGATCAGCTCGATGCCCTGGGCCACGGCGTCCACGCTGACCAGTTCGGCGCCGTAGGCTTCGGCCTGCTGGCCCCAGCTGCTGGTCAGGTTCTGGGCGGCCCGTTTGCCCGCCAGGTCGTCAAAGCCGGTGATGTCGGTGTTGTCGGCGCCCACCAGCAGCGCGCCGTGGACGTAGGTGTACGGTTCCGAGAAATCGTACTTCTGGCGGCGCTCCTCCGAGGCTTCCACCTCGTTCACCACCAGGTCGATGCGGCCGGAGTCCATGCTGGCAAACAGGGAATCCCACTCCGCCTCCACGAACTGGATCTCCACGCCCAGGTGTTCGGCCACGCCGCGGGCCACGTCCACGTCAAAGCCCACCAGGTCGCCGTTCTCGTCGTGGTAGCTGTTGGGGGAGTAGGTGCCCTCGGTGCCTACGATCATCACGCCCGCCTGCTGGATCTTGTCCAGCAGGTCGCCGTCCCCGGCGTCCTCCGCCGTGGCAGGGGTGCTGCCGGACGTGCTGCCGGCGGCCGTGCCGCTGCAGCCGGCGAGCAGGGCGGCGGCCAGCGTCAGCGCCAGGGCGGCGGTCAGAGTTTTTTTGTTTTTCATGGTAGTCCCTCCTTAAAAAATCGGAATGTGTGGGGGCATCAGCCCTTGGCCTGCCCCGCGTTGAGTGTCTGCAAAAAGGCCCGGGTGCGCTCTTCTTTGGGATGGGCGAAGAACTCCGCCGAGGCCCCGGCTTCCACCACCACGCCGTGTTCCATAAAGACCACCTTGTCGGACACGTTGCGGGCAAAGCCCATCTCGTGGGTGACCACCAGCATGGTCATGCCCTCGTCGGCCAGCGTGCGCATGACGGCCAGCACTTCGCCGGTGAGTTCGGGGTCCAGCGCCGAGGTGGGTTCGTCGAAGTAGATGATGGCGGGGCTGGTGGCGATGGCCCGGGCAATGGCCACCCGCTGCTGCTGCCCGCCCGAAAGCTGGCTGGGGTAGGCGTCCCGGCGGTCCAGCAGGCCCACCTTTTGAAGCGCCTGCTCCCCCAGGGCCACGGCCCGGGCGCGGGGCATCCGGCGGCCCACGATCAGCCCCTCGGTCACGTTCTGCAAAGCGGTCCTGTTGCGGAACAGGTTGTAGTTCTGGAACACGAAGGCGGTCTTTTTCCGCAGCCGCGCCACGTCCTTTTTGCCGATGCCCGGCAGGTCAAAAGTCTCGCCGTCCAGCGTCAGCGTGCCGCCGTCGGCCCGTTCCAGAAAATTGATGCACCGCAGCAGGGTGGTCTTGCCGGAACCGCTGGGGCCCAGGATAGCCACCACGTCGCCTTTGTCCACCTGCAGGTCCACGCCCTTGAGCACGTCCTGCCCGTCAAAGGATTTGCGGATGTTTTTTGCTTCCAATAACATAGGGGGCCTCCTTCCCTCAGGCGTAGACGCTGAGTTTTTTCTCGCCCACGGCCTGCAGCTTGGTGAGCGCCGTGCAGAACAGCAGGTAGATCAGGCCGACCTCGATGTACAGCGCCAGCGGTTCGGCGGTCAGGGCCACGATGCGCTCGGTGGCCATGAACATCTCGGTCACCGTGATGTTGGCCGCCAGCGAGGTGTCCTTCACCATGCCGATCAGCGAGTTGGACAGCGGCGGGAAAGCCGTGCGCAGCGCCTGGGGCAGCACGATGCGCCGGATGGACTGCGCCCAGCTCAGGCCCGCGCACTCGGCGGCTTCCAGCTGGCCCACCGGCACCGATTCCAGCGCCGCGCGGATGGTCTCGGCGCAGTAGGCGCCCTGGTTGATGGAAAACACAAGGATCGCCGCCGGGAACGCGTCGATCAGGATGCCCACATGGGGCAGGCCGTAGAACACCACGAACAGCTGCACCAGCAGCGGCGTGCCGCGGATCACCCAGATGTAAAAGCGGGCCAGCTGGCGCAGCACCGGCACTTTGGCGAACTGCACCAGCGCCACGGCCACCGCAATGACCAGCGCGATGGCAAAGGAGATCGCAGTCAGCGGAATGGTCATGGTCAGGCCCGGGAGCAGGATCTGCCAAAAGGATTCCACCAACAGGTTGCATAGATAGTTCATCTTCTGTTCCCTTCTTCCCGCAGGCGCAAAGCCTGCCGGTTCTAGTATACACGGTTTGGGCGGGCTTGCCAATACCTTATTGCAACAGTAGGTTTTTGGCGGGCCGCCTACACCTCGATGCTCCGCTGCAGCCAGCGTTCCCGCAGCAGGCGGAGCAAAAAGAGCAGCCCGCGCACGCAGAGTTCGCCGCACATGGCCAGCCACACGCCCGCCAGCCCCAGGCGGGGGGCCAGCAGGGCCGCGGCGGTGATGCGCACGCCCCACATGCTCACCAGGTTCATCAGGCTGGGCACCAGGGTGTCCCCCGCGCCGCGCATGGCCCCCGCCGCCACGATGGACACCGCGTACAGCGGCTCGGCAAAGGCTTCGATGCGCAGCACCTGCACGCCCAGGGCCTGCACGGCGGGGTCCGGCGTCAGCAGCGCGAACACTGCCGGGGCGGCCAGGTACATCAGCACGGCCATGCCGCTCATCAGCGCCGCGCCCAGGGCCACGGCCATGCGGGCGTAGCGCCGGGCCAGGTCCCGGCGTTTGGCGCCCAGGCTCTGGCCCACCAGCGTGGTGGCGGCCGCCGCCACGCCGTACCCCGGCAGGTAGCACAGGCTTTCGGCCGTGACGGCCAGGGAGTTGGCCGCGATGGATACCGTGCCCAGGGGCGCCACGATGCGGGTGGAGGCGATCTGCGCCCCGCAGAGCACCGTGTGCTCAAAGGCCATGGGCAGCGCGATGCGGGCCGCGTTGCGCAGGCAGGCGCCGGAGGGCCGCCAGCGGCCTTTCTGCCGCAGGTGCAGCGCCGGGGAATACAGGCAGACGGCGGCCAGCATCAGTGCGGCGGTGACCCACTCGGCCAGGGCGGTGCCCAGCGCGGCCCCGGCCACGCCCATCCCCGCGCCGGGGACCGTCAGCCCGAACAGCTCAATGCGGGGGAAGATCAGCAGCCCGTTAAAGACCACGTCCAGCCCGCACATCATGGCGTTCAGCAGGCTGGGGGTGCGCATGTTGCCGCTGCATTGCAGCATGCTGCCCGCCAGCTGGCGCATCTGCACCGCAGGCAGGGCGCAGGCGTAGATCAGGAAGTAGGCGGACGCGTCGCCGCAGATGGCCGGGTCGCCGCCCAGCCAGCGGGGCAGCCAGGGGCTGGCGGCGCAGCCCAGGGCGGCCATGGCCAGCCCCACGGCCAGGGCGGCCAGCAGGGCCTGGCGCAGCACGTCCCGGGCTTCGCCGTCCCGGCCTGCGCCGATCAGGTGGGCCACCTGCACCGAAAAGCCGGTGGCGGCCGATATGCACAGCCCGCCCAGCAGCCAGGTGGAGGTGGACACCAGCCCGATGGAAGCCGACGCGCCCGCCCCCAGGCTGCCCACCATGGCCGCGTCGATGTACTGCATGGCCATCGAGCTCAGCTGCGCCAGAATGGCGGGCACGCTCAACGCCGCCAGGCGGCGGAGCTGGCCGCGCCACCCGGCGGCTGCGGCGGCTGGGGCTTGCGTCATAAGGTGTTTGCCGTCCTTTCGTTTGTTTTCTGAACCGGATTATTATAAACCCCGCGGCCGTCCCTGACAAGTACTTACCTCCATTACCGTACCCCCTGCGCGGCTTGCAGACAGCCCGCCGCCTTGCTATAATAAGAAAAGCAAACGCCCGCGCCTGAAAGGAGAGGTCCCCCCCATGCACGTCAATCTGCTCGTCAAACCGGCTTCCAGCCTGTGCAATATGCGCTGCCGCTATTGTTTCTATGAGGACGAAGCCGCCAACCGTACCGAGGCCAGCCTGGGCGTCATGAGCCGGGACACCGCCGCGCTGCTCATCCGTCAGGCGCTGGACGCCGCCGGGTGGGACGGCAGCGTCAGCTTCGCCTTCCAGGGCGGGGAGCCCACGGTGGCGGGGCTGGACTTTTTCCGGGATTTTACCGCCATGGTGGAGGCGCAGAACACCGCGCGCCTGCCGGTGGCCTACGCCCTGCAGACCAACGGCCTCGCGCTGGACGGGGAATGGGCGGAATTTTTGGCCCGCCACCGCTTTTTGACCGGCATCTCGGTGGACGGCGACAAGGACCTGCACGACGCCTTCCGCATCGACGCGGCGGGCAAGGGCACCTGGACCCGGGTGCAGAAGAACCTGCGGCTGCTGCAAAAAGCCGGGGTGGAGTGCAACCTGCTCTGCGTGGTCACCCGCCGCTGTGCCAAAAGCGCCGTGCGCACCTACCATGCTTTGCAAAAGACCGGCGTGCGCTATCTGCAGTTCATCCCCTGCCTGGACCCTCTGGGCGAGCCGCGGGGCCGGCGCCCCTGGTCGCTGACGCCGGAGGATTACGGCGCGTTCCTGTGCAGCCTGTTCGACGAATGGTACCGGGACTGGGCCGCCGGACGCTACACCAGCGTGCGCCTGTTCGACGATTATGTGCACCTGGCCATGGGCCTGCCCGCGGGCACCTGCGCCACCAGCGGCAGCTGCGGGGCCTACGCGGTGGTGGAGGGCGACGGCAGCGTTTACCCCTGCGACTTCTTCGCCCTGGACGAGTGGAAGCTGGGCAACATCCACCAGACGCCGCTGGCCGCCCTCAGCGCAGGGCGGCGGGAGCAGGAATTCCTGCAGGAAGGGCTGGACCACCCCGCCCCCTGCGCGGCCTGCCGCTGGCAGGCTCTGTGCCAGGGAGGCTGCAAGCGGGACTGGACCACCGGCGCGCAGGGCGGGCGGCAGAACTACTACTGCGCGGCGTTCCAAAAATTCTTCGCCCACGCGGAGCCCCGCCTGCGGCAGATCGCCGCCGCCGAGCAGCGCGCCCGGCGCATGGGGCTGTGAAAGGGGCGGAGGAATGGAACGCCAAAAACAGGGGCGGGCCCCCGCGTACCGCCTGGTCCGCCATGCGGACGACTGCGTCCAGTGCGGCCATTGTGACCGCCGCTGCCCCTTCGGCGTGGTCCAGACGGCCCGCATGCGGGAGATCGCGGCCTATTTCGGGTAAGACGGCGCTGTTTCAGGTTTCGTCACGCGAAAAAATGGCTGGGGGCAGGGGAGCGGTCACCGCTGTGTACCCCGGACCGGCATACGAAGGGATCTAAGCGGTCTTGCTCCCCGTAACTTTTCTGGAGGCTGAAATGAAAAAACTGATTCAACGCGCAGCCATCGGTACAGCGGTTTACATGGGGATCAATCTGATCGTATGGTTCACCCGGCCCGTTGATTTCGTTTGCTTTGGCATATATACCGTGACGTATTACATGAGCGTTCTGTTATGGCTATGGTTGGCTCGCAGGGATTTCAAACGCGAATTAAGTGTTGTGTGCCCGGAGATTTATCGAGATTGGGACCAGCTGATGTGGGGGGACATTTTGACCCCCGCAAGTAGGCAAAGAGAGATCTTAAACCATATCCAGCAGGAAATGCTGAAAAGCCCCCGCAGAACGAACCGCACCGAAGATGTTGTGCATGGGATGGACATGGGAGTGATCGTAGCCGTAGTGATTTTCCATTTTATCGTGGCGGCTGTGTTCATGGTCGTGATGCCGCTTAACGGCAAAATAATAGATTGACTGCGCCCTCTGCCGCAGCGAGCCCCCTCGATTCTGACGATCGAGGGGGCTCGCGCTTTTCTGTATGGATCTGTAGGGAACAAAACGGGGGCAAAGGGCGGTCCCGGCTTATTCGCAGCCTTCTCTGGTCTCGCCGCAGCCGTCGCAGTCGCTCTCGTACTGCACGGCGTGGCGGGCCAGTTCGGGGTCCAGGCGCTGAGCCACCTGGATCATCAGCGCGCATTCCATGCGCTTGCGGAAGATCTTGCACCCGTACTCGTAGGTGCCGTGGATGTCCCCGGTGGCGTGCAGGGCGTTGGCCGCGCAGCCGCCCGCGCAGTACAGCCGCGCCCAGCAGTCCCGGCAGTCGGGGCGGGCGTAGACGTTGCACAGCTTGAACTCGTCCCGCAGGGCGGTGTTGGTCACGCCGTCCCACACGTTGCCCAGCTTGTAGTCGGGGTCGCCCACGAACTGGTGGCAGGGGTACAGGTCGCCCCAGGGGGTCACGGCCATGTACTCGGTGCCCGAACCGCAGCCCGAGATGCGCTTGTAGATGCAGGGCCCGTGTTTCAGGTCCAGGATGTAGTGGTAGAAGGTGATGGGCCGCCCGGCTTTCTGGCGGCGCAGCATGTCGTTGGCCAGCAGTTCGTACTGGTCGAACAGTTTGGGCAGGTCGGCTTCGGTCAGGGCCTCGGGGGAATCGGGCGGGGCCACCACCGGCTCCATCGAAAGCTCGGTGAAGCCCAGGTCGTCGGCCATGTGGAACAGGTCGTTGGTGAAATCCACATTGTGGTGGGTGAAGGTGCCCCGCATGTAGTAGCCCCGGCCGCCCCGGGCCTTGACCAGTTTCTGGAATTTGGGCACGATGCGGTCATAGCTGCCGTTGCCCGCCAGGTCCACCCGGAAACGGTCGTTGACCTCCTTGCGGCCGTCCAGCGAGAGCACCACGTTGTGGCATTCCTTGTTGGCCCACTCGATGACTTCGTCGGTGATGCCGATGCCGTTGGTGGTCAGCGTGAAGCGGAAGTTCTTGCCCGCCGCCTGCTCGATGCTGCGGGCGTAGGCCACCAGCTGTTTGCAGACCTCGAAGTTCATCAGCGGTTCGCCGCCGAAGAAGTCCACTTCCAGGTTGCGGCGGCTGCCCGAGTGCGCCACCAGGAAGTCCAGGGCGCGCTTGCCGGTCTCAAAACTCATCAGCCCGGCCTCGCCGTGGAACTTGCCCTGGGCCGCAAAGCAGTAGCTGCAGTTCAGGTTGCAGGTGTGGGCCACGTGCAGGCACAGGGCCTTGACCACATTGGAACGGTTCTTGAAATCGAAGGCGTGGCCGGCGTAAGCGTCGGGGGCGAACAGCTTGCCCTCCTTCGTCAGTTCGTCGATGTCGTCCAGGCAGTCCTCGATGTCGGCGGGGGTCACATCGTCCCGGCCCGCGTACTTTTGGGCCAGGGCCGCGGCGGCCTGCGCGCGGGTGCTGCCGCCGTCGATCAGGGCGATGGCGTCGTAGGCGACTTCGTCCACGGCGTGCACGCTGCCGCTGAACACGTCCAGCACGATGTTGTAGCCGCCCAATTTATATTGATGGATCATGGAAAACTCCTTGCAAAATAACCATAGAAAATGCCGGGGCCGTAAGGCGCCCGGCACGATCGCCAGCGTTGGTGGAAAAATCAGTTGTCCGCTTTCTCGCAGGGCTGGTTGGCAATGCCGCAGCTGGTCTTGCAGGCGCTCTGGCAGGAGGTCTGGCACTCACCGCAGCCGCCGTCGCGCAGGCTCTTGGCCATGTCGCGGGTCTCGAGGGTCTGAATGTGCTTCATGTAATGGTCACTCCTTTGCACACTTTTTAGAATACCCTTATTGTACACAGGTCCGGCCCCCTTGTCAAGCGCGGTGGAAAACCTGCGGGCCCCGCCCCGGGGGCGCGCCGCGTTTCCCGGCGGGAATTGCCCGTTTCAGCGTGGAAATGGGGCGGGTTTTCCACGGTTTCCACCGGGTTTTCCACAATTTCAACGTGGAGAACCGTTTTACGCGGCGGATAACGGGGGAAAAATATACGAACTGTGAAAGGGGCGGCGCAAAAAAATCCCCCGGACCGCAGGCCGGGGAAGGGGTTATTTGCGCCGGTGGCTGACGAACAGCGCGCAGCTCATGATGAGGAAGAACACCGCGATGGCCGCCACGATCAGCAAAAACAACTCGAAGATCTTGACGTTGAAGCTGCTCTGCAGCGTCTGCGTCGCCTCCGAGAGCACGGCCTCGGTGCTGCTGACGGTACTGGACGCGCCGGTCTGCGCCGCGGCCAGCGCCGCAGAGGCGGCTTCGCTGTCGCCCAGGGCGTTCAGTGCGTCGGCCAGGGCCTGGCTGCCCATGGCCACCAGGCGGTTGTTGCTCTCGCTCTTGACCCGGTCGCCGTTCACGGCCCCGGCCAGGTACCCGGCCAGCAGGTCGGTGGCGCCGCGCACGGCGGGGGCGTAGCTTTCGTCGATGGTCCAGCCGCTGCCGGTCCACATATCGTTCATGTAGAACAGCAGCTGCATGCCGGTGTCCTGCACGATGGCGTTGTACACCACGTCGGAAAAGCCGCTGTCGGAGGTGTTCACGGTGCCGAAACTCAGCGCGATGAACTGGTAGGCGCGGTCGTACTCGGTCAGGCCGTCGTAGTAGCTGCGCAGCGTGTCGGCGATGTCGCTGTCCCGGGTCAGCTGGGAGCCCACCACCACCGAGTCAAGGTCGGCGCGCAGGTCCTCGGCGCTGAATACGCTGGAGGAACTGTCCCCCGTGTTGAAGGCGGACTGCATCAGCCCCGCGTAGCCCGCCGCGTCGTCCGCCTGGCCGTGGAAGGACTTGGCCAGTTCCATGCAGTCGCCGCCCCAGCTGCCGGTGATGGGCAGGCCGTTGTACACCAGGTTCATCGAAGCCAGCATATGGCCGAAGTCGGTGGTCTCCCCGGTGGGCAGCGTCAGGGTGGTCATGCCCTGCAGCGCGGCCAGGTCGGCGTCGTTCTCGTTCACGTAGGCTTCAAACTCCGAATCACGGGCCCCGGCGGTCAGCTGCCAGATGGCGGTGTTGTAGCTGCCGGTGCGGGTGTAGGAAAGCGTCAGCAGGATGGGGTCGCCCTCGTGTTCGGCGGCGTAGCTTTCGGCCAGGTCCTGCAGGCGGCCCAGGCGGTCCAGCGTGTCGTCATACTCTGCCGCCGCGGCGCGCGGCGCGGCCCAGAAGCACAGGGCCAATACAAACCCCAGCAGCCAGAGCAGCCGGGGCAGACGGGTCATGTGGGAGTCCGTGTTCAAGCACCTCCAAAACATCAGAAAAAAGTCGCTTTTGCTCGGCGGCGGGGCGCCGCATTGTTTCTGTTTTGTAACCTTTACAGTATACCATACCGGGGCGTCGTTTGTCACGGATTTTTTTGTGAAATCCGCGCCCGCGCCCCGCGCCCCTTTACTTCCCGCCGCCTTTTGCCGTATAATGGACCCAGAAAAAACGGGAGGGCGGACGAAGGATGAAAACAGCCCAAAGGCGAAAAAGCTGGCTATACCTTGTGCTGCTGTTCGCGGCGTGCACGGTGGTGTACGGCCTGCTCAGCACCTACCCGCGGGAACTGGCGGTCTACAGCGACGAGGTCCGCTACCTGGACGTCGCCCGCAGCTTGTTCCAGGGCCGCGGCCTGCGGGTGCGCAACATGCCCAGCGACTACCAGAAGATCCTCTACCCGCTGTGCATCCTGCCCGCCCTGGCCTTCAGGACCACCGCGGCCCAGATCACGGCCGTGGGCTGGCTCAACGCGGCCTGGGCCTCCAGCGCGGTGTTCCCGGCCTGCGCCCTGGCCCGCGCCACCGGCCAGAGCCGCCGCCGCACGGCCTTCCTGGTGGGGGTCACGGCGCTGCTGCCCACCCTGGCCGCCTGCGCCACCTTCATGAGCGAGACCGTGTTCCTGCCGCTCTCTCTGTGGCAGGTGTACTTCCTCTGGCGGGCCATGGCCGCCGCTTCGCCCCGCACCCGGGCGGGCTGGTGCGCCGTGGCCGGGGCGTGGTGCTACCTGCTCTATCTTAATAAGGAAGTCGCCCTCTACTACCTCATCGCCTGGGTGCTGCTGCGCCTGTGGGTGGTCTGGAACGACCGCCGCGTCTGGCGCGCCGAACTGGCCGGGACCGCCGCCCTGCTGGGGGCCTTCGCCGCCTGCTTCCTGGCGGGCAAGCTGACCCTGTTCGCGGGGCTGGGAAACTCCTACAACCAGACCGGCTGGCTCAACGCCGCACAGTGGGCCTTCCTGCCCTTTGCCGTGGCCTGCGACGTGCTGTTCACGGTGCTGGCCTTCGGGGTGTTCCCGGTGCTGGCGCCGCTGTGCGCGCTGCGCCGCCCGCGCCCCGGCGCCGACCCCCGCCGCACCCAGCTGCCGCTGCTGCTTCTGCTGGCGCTGGGCGCCGGCGTGGGGGTGGTGGCCTGGAGCATCACCGTGCGGGAGGACCTGGGCTCGCCCTCGCCCCGCCAGCACATGCGCTACCTGGAACCGCTGCTGGTGCCGCTGCTGCTGGTCACGCTGGACGCGCTGGACGGCGCGCTGACCCCGGCGCGCCGCCGCCTGCTGGCCGCCCTCACGGCGCTGTGGGGGGCGGGGTTCCTGCTGCTCTGCCGCGACATCGGCCCCGGCGCGGGGGACAACACCTTCCTGCAATGGTATGATTTCGTGGCCGACCGCCTGGACCGCCTGCCCCTGCTGGGGGCCGGCGGCTGGCTGCTGGCGTGGCGGTGCGCCGTCGTGGCGGGGGCCGCGCTGCTGGGCGTGCTGCTGGTGCGGCGCAAAGCCCGCAGGCCCCTGGCCCTGGCGGCGCTGGCGCTCTGCGCGCTCTGCTATGCCGGGGAGTGGCGCATCAACCGCTGGACCTACGGTGTGGACGCCGCCGCCGTGCAGGCGGCCAGCAGCCTGAACGAAACTCTCAAAACGCTGGAAGGTGCCGTGCTGTTCATCCCCAACGGCGTGCGCGGGCGGGACAGCCAGCTCATCGACACCTACATCGACCGGGACGTTTACCTCTGTGAGTATGAAACGCTCTGCGCCTGGGGCCTGCTGGACGACGGCGTGCTGGACCTGACCGCCGAAGCCCCCGGCCCCGAGTACCCCGGCCGCCCCTACCGGGACCTGACCGGGGCCGACTGGGTGCTGGCCGCCGACGGCGTGCCGCTGGATACCGCCGCCCTGGAATCCACGGACGCCCCCTGCCCGGCGGGCTATACGCTGTGGCATAACCCCTGCCGCGAACGGGTGCTTTTTGCGGACCCGGCGCAGGCGGGCTGAGGCGCGCCGGGGCAAGGAATGCAAAAAATGCGCCAATCTTTGCAAGGCGCAAACAGCCCCGCCATTCTTTACAAAAAGACGAAAATCCGTTACAATGATAACACCGCAACACCAAAAACAGAGAGAAGGAGAGATCGCCTTGTTCACAATCATGAAGCGGCGGGAACTGAACCCCACCGTCACAGAATTCTGGGTCCATGCGCCGCTCATCGCCAAAAAGGCGAAGGCCGGCCAGTTCGTCATCGTCCGCGCCAAAGAAGATTCCGAGCGCATCCCCCTGACCATCGCGGGCTTTGACCCCGAGGCCGGGACGGTGTCCATCATCTTCCAGGTCGTCGGCGCAGGCACGATGGAACTCAACACCCTCCGGGAAGGCGACGCCGTCCATGATTTCGTCGGGCCCCTGGGCAAAGCGACCGAGATCGAGGGCCTCAAGAACGCCTGCGTGGTGGGCGGCGGCGTGGGCTGCGCCATCGCCCTGCCCGTGGCCCAGGCGCTGCACGCCCAGGGCACCCGCGTCACCGGCATCGTGGGCTTCCGCAGCAAGGACCTCGTCATCCTGGAGGATGAGTTCCGCGCCTGCTGCGACGACTTCATCATCGTCACCGACGACGGTTCCTACGGGCAGAAGGGCGTCGTCACCGCCCCGCTGGAGGAAAAGATCCAGGCGGGCGCGAACTTTGACGAAGTCATCGCCATCGGACCCCTGGTCATGATGAAATTCGTGGTCAGGACCACCAAACCCCACAACATCAAGACCGTCGTTTCCATGAACCCCATCATGGTGGACGGCACCGGCATGTGCGGCGGCTGCCGCCTGACCGTGGGCGGC
>NBJMC04201__coassemble_516_pt1 | contig 29479 bp, 24 predicted proteins | sample NBJMC04201__metabat2_high_PE_018 | metagenome-assembled genome bin NBJMC04201 | reverse complement strand
GGTATACTTTTGGATACAGTGATTTTAGTAGGATCACACTGTGCGGCCGGACGATTTCCCGTCGTTTTGCCGAAAAGTCTGTTGTTCCGGGAAAATTTTGTAGCAGGAGGAATTGTATGTTACGCAAGAAGTGGCTCTCCCTTCTGGTAGCGATCTCGATGGTGGCAGCGATGTTCCCCTCCACGGTGTTTGCTGACACGGTGGAGGCGACGGAACCTGTCGAGCCTCAGACTTCCGTTACCGAAACGGCACAGGATGAGAAGGATCCTGTGGAAGAGGTCGAGCAGCCGGAAGTCGTGAACAATGAGAACACGGCCACCGGCGAGGCCGACAAGGGCACGAACGAGTCCGAAGAGGACGAGACCGTGGTCGAGGAGACCAAGAAGGAAACCGAGACCCCCGCCGATGAGACGGAGGAAAAGACCGAGGATGTCGAGAAAACGGCTTCCGAAGAAGCCGACACCGACGAGGAAACCGTCGTGGTTCCCCCGGTCACGACCCCGGAAGTGACCGAGAACCCGGTTGCCGATAACAGTGGCGTGGCTCCGCTGGCGGAAACTGAGGAACAGGAAAATGCTCTGGTCACCGTCGATGGCGAGGGCTATTCTACCTTTGCAGAAGCATTCTGGCAGATCAAAGAAGGCAGCACCGTCGTTTTGAATGGCGACGTCACGCTGAACAATACTCTGAAAATCAAGACCAATAATGTCACCTTTGACTTGGGCGGGCACAAAATTTCCGGAACTTTTAACGGAAATCTGATTGACCTCACCAATGACGCTGCCGGCGTGACAGGTGTAACGATCAAGAATGGCACGCTGGCAGGTGGTACGAAGCACACCCTGAACATCTGGAATGCAAAGGGTGTGACGCTGGAAAACCTGACTTTGGATAACTCCCAGACTACGGGTGGCGCGCCGCTGATCGTGGGCGCTTCTGATGTGACTTTGCAGGGAACGATCACCACGATCACCGGCGAAAATTCCTGGTATGCTATCAATGTGGATTGCCGCAAGGTTGGCGATGCAGCTGTTCCGGCGTCGCTCACTGCTGGCGCAAAAGTCCTTTTCCAGGGTGAGGCAGCGGACAAGCCGGGTATCTGTATTGAAAACACTGCTGGTGCGACTCCTGCCGACGCCAAAGTTGTGTTTGCAGATGGTTTCTCGAACACCGATGAGGGTGCTGAGTGTTCCAATGTCGTCAGCATCCATCCGAAAAATAATATCGGTGCTACGATTGAGCATTGGATCGGCTTCGATGTGGTGGAAGGTGCTGTGGCCCGTATCGGTTGGGACTATTACACTGACCTTGCCGCAGCCTGCGCGGCCGCCAAGGACGGCGATACGGTCGTGCTGTGCATCTCGCAGCAGCCCGTGGAACTGGATTCCAAGCTCGTGTTGGGAAAAGATGGCGTAACGCTGGATCTGAACGGCAATACCCTTACTGCCGCAGAAGGCTTTGGCGGTGATCAGCCGCACCTGATCGATGTGACGGCAAACAATGTTACCATCACGAACGGTACTCTGCAGGGTACGGAGGAAAGCAAGCACGGTGTCAACGTCTATGGTGGCAGTGTGACGCTGGACGACGTGACGGTCGATGTATCGGCTAACAGCGGTACCCCGTTGGTTGTAAATGGCGCGCCGAGTGCTGCGTCGGCCACGCTGTCTGGTAATGTGGAACTGATTGGCGCGGGTTGGTACGCCATTGATCTGGACAAGAATAGTGGTTATCCTGTTGCGCTTACGGTAGCCGACGGGGCTGATATCGATATGACTGCCGTGTCGGGAATCAATGTTTCTTCTGAAGATGTATCTCTCACCTTTGGTAAGGATACATCTGTAACTGGCGGCACTTTGGGCACCTTGTCTGTTAAGGACGGCACCAAAATCGAAGGTCTTGAAAATGTCGAAGGGATCGACATGAGCAAGACCAACACGGTTGCGATCGTGGACGGTGTTGTCTATACCAATCAGGAAAATGCCATCGACGCTGTGGAAGCTGCTACCGGCGAATGCACCCTGACCCTGTACAAGGACTTCACCCTGACTGCCCCGATCCAGGTCCCCGAGGGGCTGAACCTGACCGTGGAAGGCAACGACCACACCATCACCCTGCCGGAGAACGCCCCCTACTCTGCCTTTAATAATAATACGGGTTTGGAAGGCCTTAAGGCTGGCACCGATCTGACTGTGAATAATGTGAAGTTTGTCGGTGATGTTGAAAACACCAACTCCGGCCATGCGGTCGTTATTGGCTTTGAGGGCGGCGTGGATGTCAATATGACGAACTGCATCTTCGAGAACCTGTACGATGCAGTATACGCCAACCCTGTCCAAAATGAAAAGGCTGACCCGTCCTCGATCATGATCAGCGGCGAGTTTGACAATGTGAAGTATTCCTATAGTCTGGATAACGTCGGCGGCCGTATCGACAAGTATAGCCAGATCAGCGTTTCGGCTATCAACGGCAGTTCCGTGCCCGCACCCCAGAGCTGGGGCGTCGCTGCGGTCAACAACGTGGGCTATGCCACGCTGGAAGAGGCGCTGAAAGCTGCCGCTACCGCTGGCAATGGTGCAGTCGTTCAGCTTCTGCAGGACGTGCAGCTGGATTCCAAGCTGGTCATTGATACGGAAGGTGTGACGATCGATCTCGCTCGGCATACCATCAGCGCTTCGGATAAATTCAATGCGAAGGGCCATCTGGTCGAAGTCACCGCGGACGGCGTGAGCATCGTCAACGGTACGATCAAGGGCAATGCCAGTGTTGACCACGCCCTGCATATCTGGGATGCGGATGATGTCACGCTGGGCAAGAATCTGCTTCTGGACAACTCTGCTACTACGGTTGGCGGCGCCCCGCTGGTCATCGGCGCTTCCAATGTGACGCTGGAGGGCAATACGACCTTTGTTACCGGGGAAAAATCCTGGTATGGCGCCAACGTGGACAGCTCCATCGTTGGCGACAAGAAAGAAGGTTCCAGCTTGACGGTAGAAGGCAACATCGTCTTCCAGGGCCCGAATATGAACAATGCGGGCATCTGGGTCGAGGATTCCAAGAACGGTGCCCCCGCGAATGTGACCGTGTCGTTTAAAGAAGGCTCCTCCGCCCAGGGCAACGGTGTGGAAGGCTTTGAGATCGTCCATATCGTCAAGACGGACGACGGCACCCAGCAGGGCACCGTCACCGGCGGCGAAAACGCCGGTCTGATCACCGACGAGGATGGCAACTACATCGTCAAGCCCGCGCCGGTCGAGGAAACTCCCTCCCACGAGCACAGCTACGTCTGGCAGGGCAGCCCCGATGAGCACTGGCAGTACTGCACCGACTGCGGCCAGGTGGTCGGCAACGGCGCCCATACCTTCCAGTGGAAGGACGGCGCGCAGGTGTGCAGCGTCTGCGGTTACAAAGTGACCAAGACGGCTACCGCCTCCGCCCCGGCGGCCAGCACCAACACCGCTGCCGCGGCTCCTGCGGCGGGCGCCGCCACCACGGCGGCTGCCACCAGCATCCCCCAGACCGGCGACGAGAGCAACCCCCTGCTGTGGGTCGTTCTGCTGGCGGTCTCCGGCAGCGCGCTGGGCGGCCTGATGGTCTACAAAAAGAAGAAGGAAAACTGATCGCTGAGTCAGCTTTTCTCTCCCATAACAAGGAGGCGGACGCCGTACGGCGTCCGCCTCCTTGTTTCTGCCAAAAGGTGGATGCGGCAAGAACCGCATCCACCCGTTTACTTTAAAAATACCCGCAGCAGCTTATCTTTCAGGCTGCCGTAAGGCTGGTAGCGTACCGGCATGTCCATCCAGGTCTTTTTGTCCACCATGCTGCGCAGATGGCTGAACGCCTCAAAGCCCGTGCGGCCGTGGTAGCCGCCCATGCCGCTCTCTCCCACGCCGCCAAAGGGCATGGCGCTGGTGGCCAGGTGGATGATGGTGTCGTTCAGGCAGCCGCCGCCGAAGTGGCAGCGGTCCAGCACCCGGCGCTGCACGGCCTTGTCCTCGCTGAACAGGTAGAGGGCCAGCGGGTGGGGCCGGGCCTCGATCTGGGCCAGGGCCGCGTCCAGGTCGGTGTAGGTCAGCACCGGCAGGATGGGGCCGAAGATCTCCTCGCCCATGACGGCGTCCTCCCAGGTCACGTCCTGCATCACCGTGGGGGCGATGCGCCGGGCAGCCTCGTCCCCTGTGCCGCCGCAGACCACCTTGGCCGGGTCAATCAGGCCCATCAGGCGCTGGTAGTGCCTGGCGTTGATGATCTTGCCGTAATCCGGGTTCTGCAGCGGGTCGGCCCCGTACTGGGCTGTGATCTCCTGCCGGATGGCGGCCACCAGTTCGTCGCGGATGGCGGCGTCGCACAGGATGTAGTCGGGGGCTACGCAGGTCTGGCCGCAGTTCAGGTACTTGCCGAACACGATACGCTTGGCCGCCAGCTTGATCTTGGCGGTCTTTTCCACGATGCAGGGGCTTTTTCCGCCCAGTTCCAGCACGGCGGGGGTCAGGTGCTCGGCGGCGCAGCGCAGCACCTCTTTGCCTACGGCCTTGCTGCCGGTGAAAAAGATCATGTCGAATTTCTGGTGCAGCAGGGCCTGGTTCTCGGCCCGGCCGCCGGTGACTACGCTGACCAGTTCGGGCGGGAAACACTCGCCCAGGATCTGCTGCAGCGCCGCAGCGCTGGCAGGGGCGTAGGCGCTGGGCTTGACCACCACGGTATTGCCCGCGGCCAGCGCGTCGATCAGCGGGTCCAGCGTCAGCATGACCGGGTAGTTCCAGGGGCTCATGATGAGCACCGTGCCGTAAGGCGACGGCGAACGGAAGCTGCGGGCCGCAAACTGGGCCAGCGGCGTGGGCACCGTGCGGTCGCGCATCAGCCTGCGCAGGTTGCGGATCATCCAGCTGGCTTCCGAGAGGGTCAGCCCCGTCTCGCACATGTAACTCTCATAGTCTGATTTGCCCAGGTCCTCCCGCAGCGCGCGGGCGAGGTCGGCTTCATGGCGCTGCAGGGCGTCTTTCAGCTTTTTCAGGGCCGCCAGACGCGCCGCATAGGGCAGGGTGTGTCCGGCGGCGAAATATTCACGCTGCCGTGTCAGAATGTTCCGGATCTCCAGTTCGGTCATCGGTGGCTACCTCCTGCACTTTCTTGTACATCTCCGCCAGTTGATCGGGGCCCCACAGCACCGGCACCGGGTACAGCGGGTTGGCCTCGTGGTCCGCATAACGCGCCAGCTGGGGGATGTCCCCGCTGCGGATGCCGGGCAGCGTTTCGGGAATGTCCATGGCGGCGTTCATCCCCTCGATGCAGGCGATGAAGCTCTCGGCGGCTTCCCGGTCGCTGGCGGCGTCGCTCACGCCCGCCGCGCGGGCCAGCCGGGCCAGTTTCTTCCAGGCGGCGGGGCCGTAGGCGCGCAGCACCACGGGCAGCAGCACGCTGTTGGCCAGACCGTGGGCGATGCCGTAGCGCCCGCCCAGGCTGTGGGCCACGGCGTGCACATAGCCTACATAGCTCTTGGTGAAGGCCGTGCCCGCCAGATAGGCGGCCCGCAGCATGTTGGCGCGGGCTTCCCGGTCATGGCCGTTGAAATAGGCTTCCGGCAGGTTGGCAAAGATCAGCCGCACGGCTTCCACCGCGGCGGCGCGGGTGCCCCGGGTGGTGGAACGGCCAATGTAGGCTTCCACCGCGTGGGTCAGGGCGTCCATGCCGGTGGTGGCGGTCAGCTGGGGCGGCAGCCCCAGGGTCACGTCGGGGTCCAGCACGGCGTAGTGGGGGATCAGCGAAAAATCGTTGATGGGATATTTATGGCGGGTCTTTTCGTCGGTGATGACGGCGGCCAGCGTGGTCTCGCTGCCGGTGCCCGCCGTGGTGGGCACCGCGATCAGCAGCGGCAGGCGGCGCATCACGTGCAGCAGGCCCTCCATGCGGTTCAGCGCCTTTTTGGGCCGCACGATGCGCGCGCCCAGCGCCTTGGCGCAGTCCATGGAGGAGCCGCCGCCGAAGGCGATCAGCCCCTGGCAGCCCTGTTCCAGATAGAGGGCGCGGGCTTCCTCCACGTTGGCGACGGTGGGGTTGGCGACGGTGCGGTCATATACCACGCAGCGGATGCCGGCCGCCTTGAGCAGCGCTTCCAGATGCGCGGTCAGGCCCAGCCCGTGGACCCCCGCGTCGGTCACCAGCATGACGCAGCCAATGCCATGGCTGCGCAAAACCTCCGCCACGCCGCCCACGCCGTGGATCAGCTGCGGCTCCCGGTAGGGCAAAAACGGCAGCGCGAGACGCATGCCGGTCTGAAAGACCCGGCAGTAGACCTTTTTCAAAACGTTCACTTGCACTCATCCCTTCCCATAACGAACGTCTTTGTTAAGAATAAGACGGATCGGGCCTGGATGTCAAGTAAAAGTTTAGGTAAATATCCTGAGATTTTTGTGGAAAACGACGGTCTGTCGAACAACTGTGTAAAGACGCCTCTCAGACGCCGCCGCTGCCCGGGCGCAGCCCGTAGTCCCGCAGGCAGCGGAGCAGCCCGTCGCGGGTGGTGTCGAAGCAGAGCCCGGCGGCACGGGCCTTGCGGGTGTCCATGGCCAGGCAGCGCTCCCAGGCGGCGGCTTCCAGGCGGGGCGCGGCCCCCAGCAGGGCGCAGAACGCCTGGGCGGTGGTGAACATGTCGGCGTCGTTTTCGCTGCCGAAGTTGTACACCCCGCCCGGCAGCGAAAGGGCGGGCAGCAGGTTCTGCACGGCCTGACGCACATAGGTCACGCCGCGGTAGTCCCGGCGGGAAAAGGTCAGCGCCTGCCCCTGCAGGGCCGCGCGCACCAGGTTCAGCGGCAGGTTGCCGCGCACCGGCAGCCCGTAGCAGGGCAGGTCGTACATCCAGGTGGCGCGCAGGCAGACCGCCTGGGGCAGCAGGTCGAGCACCCGCTGCTCCGCCAACAGCTTGTGGCGGCCATAGACGTTGGCAGGCTGCAGCGGGGCGTCCTCGTCCCGGGGGCTGCACCCGGGCAGCCCGGTGTAGACCTGGTCGGAACTGAACAGCACCAGTCCGGCGCCTGCCGTCCGGGCGGCCCGGGCCAGCCAGACGGGGACCTCCACGTTGGCGCGGAAGGACTCCTCCGGGTGGGCTTCACAGTAGCCGGTGTCGGACAGCGCCGCCGTATGCAGCACGCAGTCCGGCTGGACCTGCTGCACGAACCGCAGCACGTCCTCTTCCGCCGCCTGCGCCAGCATGCCGCGGGGAAAAGCCGTCAGTTTCAACTGGGCGCGCAGCTGCTGCAGGATGCGGGACCCCACAAAACCGCCGGCCCCGGTGACAAGGACCCGTTTCATACAAAGACCTCCTTGGTGCGGGCCAGCGGCCCGGTCGCTGTCAGTGTACCACATTTTTCCGCGTTTGAACAGGGAATTTGTGTCGCGCCAGACGGGAAAAAACCGGCGGGTCCTGTCCCATTTTGACGCATAGCGGGGCGGGGCGCCGCATACGCTGGGGCAGGGGGTGGGGAATATGTTGGAGATCCTGAGCCTGTTTTTGCAGGCTGCTGCCGGGCATGTGCTGTACCTGGCGCTGCATCTGGAGAGCGGGTCCTTCCCGCGGCCGCTTACGCCGGGAAAGGAACGGGAGGCGTTTGCCGTGCTGCGCGCCGGGGGACCGGGCGCGGCGGCGGCCCGGGACCGCCTGATCCGCCATAACCTGCGGCTGGTGGCCCATGTGACCAAGAAATACTATGCGGCCGCAGCGGCCCAGGATGACCTGATCTCCATCGGGACCATCGGGCTCATCAAGGCGGTGGATACCTTCGACCCGTCGCGGGCCAGCAAGTTTTCCAGCTATGCCAGCCGCTGCATCGAAAACGAACTGCGCATGGAACTGCGGCGCACCCGGCGGGAGGGCGCACAGGTCTCGCTGCAGGAACCGCTGGAAGGCGGCGGGCAGCTGACGCTGGCCGATACCCTGCCCGATCCGGCTGTAATGGAGGATGACTGCGAACGCCGGGTGGAGGCGGAGCGCCTGCGCAGGCTGATCCGCACACTGCCGGAGCGGGAACGCTGCCTGATCACCTGGCGTTATGGGCTGGACGGCGCGCCGCCCCGGACCCAGCAGCAGGTGGCGGCGCGGTTGGGGGTGAGCCGCAGCTATGTTTCAAGGCTGGAAAAACGGGTCGTCACGCAGTTGGCGCAGCGCTGGCAGAATGAGTAAAAAATCCATGTTTCGAGGGGGCTGCACACCGGCCGGAAGGCCGCAAATCAGGAGTATGTTGCCGGGAAGGCGGCAATTTCCGAGAAATGAGGGAAAACAAAAAATCGTTGTATCGAAAAAATAGAAACTGTATTTGACAGGTGACAAAACTATGAAGAATGTAAAATTATTATTAAAAAGCGAGAAGAAATGGAAAAAATAGTGCAGAATGCATTGACATTTCGGTGCAAAGAAGATACTATCATTAGTATTATGAGAGCGAGGGGGAATCAAGCGTCGTGCATCTGACAAAAAGTGAACAGCAGATCATGGGGATCTTCTGGAAGGCGGACCATCCGATGGCACAAACGGAGGTAGTCTCCACCTGCGTGGACCGCAAGTGGAAAGAACGCTCCATCTTTTCCATGCTGAACAGCCTGATGGAGAAAGGGGTGCTCAAAGAATCCGGGTTTGTGCGCAGCGGCAAGACCTATGCGCGCACCTTTGAACCTGCCATGTCCCATGCGGAGTACCTGGCGGTCCTGATCGCCGCGCAGCTGCCTGTGAACGAATACCCGGCCCTGCTGCAGGCTCTGCTGCGCAACGCGGACGTTACGCCGGAACTGCAGAAGGAACTGCGCGCCGTCCTGCGGGAAACCTGTCACTGATCCTGAAAAACGCCCATCGCCTGCAGGCGATGGGCGTTTTTAAGTAACGGGTCAGCGGATCATGCCGCTGGCGGCGATGGCGGCCACGGCCTGCCGGATCTGTTCCACCGGCATGGTCAGCGCAAAACGGACGTAACCTTCCCCGCTGGGGCCAAAGCTGGAACCCGGCGTGCAGATCACGCCGGCTTTTTCGATCAGTTCCAGGCAGAAGGCCATGCTGTCCGTGTATCCGGCCGGGAGGGGCGCCCAGACGAACATGCTGCCGTGGCTGTCGGGCACATCCCAGCCGATGGCCCGCAGGCCGCCGCACAGGGCGTCCCGGCGGCGCTGGTATTCGGCGCACTGGCGCTGTACGCCGTCCAGCGGGCCGGTCAGGGCGGCGATGGCAGCTTTCTGCACCGGCAGGAACATGCCGAAGTCGATCTGGGTGCGCAGCTTTTTGCAGGCGGCCACCACGTCGGGGCGGCCTACCAGGAAGCTGATGCGGGCGCCCGTCACGTTGAAGCTCTTGCTCAGGCTGAAAAATTCCACGGCGCACTCCTCGGCGCCCGGCGTATTGAACACGCTGTTGCCGCGGGCGCCGTCGAAGATGATGTCGCTGTAGGCGTTGTCGTGGACCAGCAGGATGTCGTACCGGCGGCAGAAAGCCACGATCCCGGCATACAGTTCCGGCGTGCCCACGCTGCCTACGGGGTTGGCGGGCAGGCTGACCAGCATCAGCTTGGCGGCGCGGGCCACCTCCTCGGGAATGGAGGAAACGTCCGGCAGAAAATGGTTCTCTTTGGTCAGGCGGTAGTACCAGGGTTTGGCGCCGCCCAGCAGGCAGCCGGTCATAAAGACGGGGTAGCAGGGGTCGGGCAGCAGCGCCACGTCGCCGTCGTTGCACAGCGTCAGGCCCAGATGCCCGATGCCGTCCTGGCTGCCGGAAAAGCTCATGACCCGGTCCGGCGTGATCCCCTCCACGCCGAAGCGGCGTTTGTAATAGGCGCAGACGGCCTCCAGCAGTTCCGGCAGGTCCCGCAGGCTGTATTTCCAGTTCTCATCCTGCTGCGCAGCTTCCACAAGGGCCTGCTTGATGTGGGGAGCGGGAGGAAAATCCGGCGTGCCCACGCTCAGATTATACAAATGGAGGCCCTCCGCCTCCAGAGCGACCTTTTTATCGTTCAGGGCGGCGAAGATCTCGGGCCCGAACAACTCCAACCGATGGGAAAATTCCATGCCAAAAACCTCGTTTCCAAAGTAAGGATACAGTTTATTATACCCCCGCTCCCGCCGCCTTGCAAGTCCTGCCGGATCATGGTATGATCTTGAAACAGGGGCAGGCACGCGGGAAGCGGGGCGCTGCAGAACAGGAAGAAGGCGGACGATGATGGAAAAAAACGACCGGCTGGCGGCAGCGTATCTGCTGATCGGGGTGTCGGCGGCGGGGCGGGCCCTGCTGGCCATGCCCGACGGGACCCAGATCCAGGAACTCTCGCTCACGGTATTGGCGGTGGTGGGGTATCTGCTGCTCTGCCGCCGCACCGTGCGGCCGCTGCTGTGCGGCGCGGGGCAGCTGGCGCTGGAGCTGATCCTCTGCGGCAGCCAGACCGGCGGGGCCTGGACCTGGCTGCTGCCGCTGCTGCGGGCGGCGGACCTGTGGCTGCTGTGGCTCTCCGCTTTCTGGATGCTGCGCCAGGCCGGGCAGCCTGCCCGGGCCATGCCCGCGGCGGCCGCGGTGCCGCTGGCCGTGTACAGCGTCGCCCACTGCCTGCCGTCCCTGGCGGCGGTGGCCTCGGCCTCCTTCGTGGTCTTCAGCGTGATCCTGCTGTGGTACGCGGTGCTGATGCTCCGCGCCTACAACGGCGCGCGGGGCAAGCCGTAAAAGACCGTGCCGCAAGGGACTTTTTTCGCCCTGCGCGGTTGTGAAACCGGCGCAGATATGGTATACTCTTTTTATATGCAGGCGTGCGGAAAACACCGGGCGGCGCCTGCGGGGCGCTGCGGAAGCGCCGGGAAACGAATTGGGAAAGAAGGTCTTTACTATGATCCCTTTCAACGTCCCTCCCTGCGTGGGGGATGAACTGGACTACGTCAAACAGGCCATCGACTCGCACAAGATCTGCGGCGACGGGGCCTTTACCAAAAAATGCAACGCCTGGCTGGAGGAACGTTTCGGCGCGCAGAAGGTGCTGCTGACCACCAGCGGCACCACGGCGCTGGATATGGCCATGCTGCTCTGCGGCCTGCAGCCGGGGGACGAGGTGATCCTGCCCAGCTATACCTTTTCCAGCACCGCCACTTCCGCCGTGCTGGCGGGGGCCAAACTGGTGTTCGTGGACGTGCGCCCCGATACCATGAATATCGACGAGACGAAGATCGAAGCGGCCATCACCGACCGCACCAAGGTCATCATGGTGGTGCACTATGCGGGCGTCGCCTGCGAGATGGACACCATCCTGGACATCGCCCGCCGCCACGGCCTGAAGGTGGTGGAGGACGCGGCGCAGGGCGTGATGAGCAGCTACAAGGGCCGGGCGCTGGGTACCATCGGGGACTTCGGCTGCTATTCCTTCCACGAGACCAAGAACTATTCCATGGGCGAAGGCGGCGCGCTGATCATCAACGACCCCGCCTACAACGAGCGGGCCGAGATCCTGCGGGAAAAAGGCACCAACCGGGCCAAGTTCTTCCGGGGCCAGGTGGACAAGTACACCTGGGTGGACTTTGGCGACAGCTACCTGCCCAGCGAACTGAACGCGGCCTACCTGTGGGCGCAGCTGGTCCATGCGGACGAGATCAACGACGACCGCATGAACACCTGGAACGCCTACCGGGAAGCTTTCCAGCCGCTGGCGGACGCCGGAAAGGTGGAACTGCCGGTGATCCCCGAGGGCTGCGTACACAACGCCCATATGTTCTACCTCAAATGCAAAGATCTGCAGGAACGCAGCGCGCTGATCAGCTACCTGAAAGAACATGACATCCTGGCGGTGTTCCATTACATCCCGCTGCACTCCGCCCCGGCGGGGCGCAAGTTCGGCCGCTTTGACGGCGAGGACCGCTATACCACGAAAGAGAGCGAGCGCCTGGTGCGCCTGCCGCTCTACTACGGCCTGACCGAAGCCGACCGCGCGCAGGTCATCCGGCATGTTCTGGCGTTCTACGGGGCGTAAGCGGGCGTGGCTGGGCGCCGCCGCCGTGGCGGCAGCGGCGCTGGCGTTCCTGATCGGCTGCGAATGGCTCCTGTACGGCGTGCCGGCCACCGGCATCTATCTGCCCGCCAGTTCCTGGAGCGACGAGGTCGTTTACAGCAAACAGCTGGCCGCCGTCGTGCAGTACGGCGCGCCCCAGGGGTATTTCGGTTTCAATGAGTCCCATGCGGAACTCGGCACCTTTGCGGCCTGGGGGCCGGCGGTCTTTTGGGTCTACGCCCTGCCGGGGCTGCTGTTCCGGGGGCAGAACGCCTTTATCTGGTGCAACCTGTTCTTTGCCGTGGCCGGGTGGCTGGCCTTTGCCCGGGCGGCGCGGCTGCGGGTTTGGCAGCAGGCGGTGTTTGCCGCGGCGCTGGCCTGCCTGAACGCGCCCATCCGGTATATTTTCTCCGCCTTGCAGGAGCCGCTGCACTATGCCCTGGTGCTGGCGGTCACCGGCACGGCGGTGCTGGTGCGCCGCAGCGGGCGGCGGCCCGCCTGGGCGGCGCTGGGGCTTTTATGCGCCGTGGCCACGCTGGTGCGGCCCTACAACGCCGTGCTCTGGCTCTACCCGCTGGCGCTGGCCTGGCCCCGGCGGCGCGCCGTGCTGGGCTGTCTGGCGGGAGCGGGCGCTTCGCTGGCGGGCACGCTGTTTTTGATGGCGAAATGCTACGCGCCCTATTTCTTTACCAATGTGGATACGGCGCCTTTGCAGATGCTGGCGCACCTGCAGGTGCTTTCGGCGGTAAAATACACCGCCCAAAAGCTGCTGGCCGCTTTCACCCAGGTGGGGCAGGAGGTCGCCGGTTCGCTGGCCGGGCAGGGGGGCGGCTATTACCTGGCCTTCTTCCTGCTGCTGGCGGTGACGCTGGCCTGCCTGGCCTGGGACGCCTGGAAAAAGCGGCCGCTTTTCTGGAAAGGCTGCGCCGCGGCTGCCGCCGTGGTGATCTTTCTGGCATTGATGCTGATGTACCGCACCACCGAGGCGGCCCGCCACACGCTGGTGCTGGACCTGCTGCTGCTGGCCGCGCTGGTGCTGGAAAGCCCCCGGGCTGCGGCGGGCACGGCGGGGGCCGCGGCGGTGCTGGCAGCGGCCGGCGTGCTGGCCCTGACCGCCAACGGCGGCTTCGGCATGCCGGGGTACCACGCGGCGATCGACGGGGAACTCACCGCGCTGCACAGCGCGCTGGCGGACAGCCAGCAGATGGTGGAGAGCAGCGACCCCTGGGACCATACCCTCGCCTATTCCTTTGGCGACAGCGCCCACGTGGGCATGCTGTACGCCGCGCCCGACGGCATGGGCCTGCAATTCGATGAAGTGGACTACCTGCTGGACCCGGAACACGAGATCCATGCCCGTTACATGATGACGGGCGCGGGCAGCGAACTGGAGCAGCGGCTGCTGGCGGAAGGCTGGACGCTGCTGTTCCAGGGCCGGTATGCCACCGTATACGAACGTCCTTAAAGGAGGCGCACAATGGAAACTTTGCCGCGGATCACGGGGGAGCGGGTGACGCTGCGCCCCATCACGGAGGCGGATACTGATTTGATCGTCCGCTGGCGCAATACGCCGTCGGTGGTGCGGAACTTTATTTTCCGGGAACCCTTTACGCCGGAAATGCACCGCAACTGGCTGGCCACCAAGGTGGCGACCGGCCGGGTGGTGCAGTATATGATCGAAGTAAAAGCCACAGGCCGCCCGGTGGGCTCGGTCTACTTCCGCGACGTCGACCCCGTCAACCACAGCGCCGAGTATGGCATCTTCATCGGCGAGGAGGACGCCCGGGGCCAGGGCTTTGGCAGCGAGACCGCCCGCCTGTTCACCGAATTCGGCTTTGCCCGCCTGGGGCTGCACCGCATCAGCCTGCGGCTCCTGGAGGAGAACCTCCCCGCCCGCCGCAGCTACGAGCACGCCGGGTTCCGCGAGGAGGGGACCTTCCGCGATATGGTCCTGCTGGACGGCCGGTACCGGAATGTTGTGTTTATGGCAAGGCTGGCAGGGGAATGACGCTGTGAAGAACTGGAAAGCGATGCTGAAACGGACGCCTCCGGCGTGGCTCTGTGCGCTGGGGGCCGTTGTATTCGTGCTGGCGTTCTATGCGCTGGCTTACCGCACGCCCCTGCAGGACGTCTGGCTGGCCCCCAACATGGACAACGACGAGGTCATTTACAACCGCCAGGTGGTCAGCGTCATCACCAGCGGCGGGCCGCAGGGCTACTTCGGCTATGACGAGACCCACGCCGCGCTGGGGCGCTACGGCACCTGGGGGCCGCTGCTGATCTGGATGTACGCGCTGCCGGGCTTTGTGTTCGGCGCCGGGGTCAACACGGTGTTCTGGTGCAACCTGCTGTTTACGGCGGTGGGCGTGGCTGTGTTTGCGCGGGCGGCCCGGCTCCGGGTCTGGCAGGCGCTGGTCTTTGCGGGGACGATGTTCTGCCTTTGGTCGCCGCTCAGCGCCGCTTTCAGCGGCGGGTCGGAACCGCTGCACTATGCGCTGACCTTTACCGCGGTGGGCGCGTCGGTGGCTTGCAGCCGCCGCGGTTCCCGCGGGTGGCTGGCCGCAGCGATGGCGGCCTGCGCGCTGGAAACGATCTGCCGCCCCTATGCGCTGCTGTTTTTTGCCTTCCCGCTGGCGGCGGTCTGGAACGATAAACGCCGCCGGGTGCTGTGCTTCGGCGTGGCGGCCGCCGGTTTTGCAGCGGCGCTGTTTTCCATGACGCAGCTCTCCGCGCCCTATTTCAGCAGCGGCGGCATGGATTTTGCCGGGCTGCGCCTGCTGTTTCAGGGCGATGCGGCCGGGGCCGTGCAGTATGAACTGGAGCGGGCCGGACGGGAACTGTACACGGCCTGGCTGAGCATCGTGCCTACTCTGCGGGGCGACCCGCAGTATGTGGGCGCGGGCTGCGTGGCCTTTGCCGTGCTGATGGTGGTCACGCTGGCCTGTCTGGCGCGGGACGTGCGCCGCGGCCGCCCCTGGCGCTTAAAAGCCTGCGCGCTGGCGTGCGCGGGGGTCATCGCGCTGGTGTTGGTGTTCCTGTACAATATCGCGCCCCGCCACCTGACGCTGCTCTGCATCCTGATGCTGGCCGCGCTGGCGGTGGAAAACGCCCGCCAGGCGGTGCTCTATCTGCCGGTGCTGGCGCTGCTGGTGCTGCCCCTGAATATGCAGCGCGGCAGCCTGTCCACCTGGTTCCCCGAGATGGGGGACCAGATCACGGCGGTGGAACAGGCGCTGGCGGAAAGCCAGCAGTCGGTGGACAGCGCCGACCCCTGGGAGCATACGCTGGCCTACGCCTATGCGGACGGCGTGTTCCACGGTTATCTGTACGCGGTGCCGGCGGGTATGGGCATCGAGTTCGACTTCAACACCTATATCGCCGACCCGGCCAACACGATCCACTCCCGCTATGCGATGGTCGGCCACGGCACCGACGCCGAAGCGCGGCTGGTGCGCGACGGCTGGCAGGAACTGGTCTCCACCGAGGACCTGATCGTCTACGAAAATACAGAAAGGCCCTAAGGACCAACAATGAGAGATAGGATGGAAAAAGGGCGAACCGCCCTGCAGGCAACGAGGAACGTTTTGTTATGTATAGGCGGAGCGTTGCTATTTTTGCTGATCGTCTATATAGCGGTATATCATGATAAAGATTGGCGGCATCTTTGGCTCCCCATTAGCATTACAGATGACGAAGTTATGTATAACCGGCAGGTCGCAGGAATACTTGCTGGCGGCATGCCGGACGGATATTTTGGCTATAATGAAACACATGCCGCTATAGGCAGATTTAGTGTTTGGGGACCGGTTTTAATGTACCTTTATGCGTTGCCAGGAACGCTGGTGGGGGTAGGGGTAAATACGCTCGTTTGGTGCAATGTGTTTTTTGTGGTACTGGGGTGGGCATTCTTTGTAAAAGGTACGCGGTTAACATGGAAAAGGCAGCTTGTGTTTGCAGCGGCTTTCTTCTGCCTCTGGTTCCCATTGAGGCAGACGTTTTCTGGCATGTCAGAAGGACTGCAATACTGCTGTGCATTGGCGATTATAGGAGCATCGGCTGCGTTACAACGAAAAAAATGTCTTTCGTGGTTTGTGATCGCAGTGGTGTTTTGCGCAATCACAACGCTGACACGAGCCTATACGCTCCTCTTTTGGATATTCCCAATCACAGCTCTATGGAAAAGCCGGCGCAGCTGGGCGTGGACTGGGATCGTGCTGGCTGTTTTATCGGCAGTGGGGTATTTTGTGGTGTCGGTGTGGTTCAGCTCTCCATATTTTGCAGGAGGAGGCATTGATTATACTGGGTTGGACCTTCTTGCCCAAGGGTCACCTATAGAAGCTTTTTTCTATGAAGTCGGGCGTATGCAAGAAGAATTTCAAGAACTGTGGGAGTTATATATACATCCTGTCTTGCAGGATCAGGGACGTACTTTCTTTTCAACGTGTGCTCTGCTGGTTATAGCAGCTGTGTGTTTGGTGCTGGATCATCGGAAGAAGAGACCGGTCATCTTGAAAGCGCTGGTATTGCTCTGTACGATTGTAAGCACGATCATGCTCTTTACACTGTATGACGCAGGGGCATTTCAGCGACAGTTTGCGTTATTAGATGTACTTCTGTTGAGCGTTTTGGTTTATGAAAACAGAGGCTATACCTTGACGAGTCTGCTAGTGTCGTTTCTGATGTTGCCGATCAGTTTTGATCGTGGAACGCTGCCTACTTATAGAGCCGATATGGATGAACAGATCCAGATTGTAAACCAGGCACTCCAAAAAAGTCAGACGGAAGAGAAAACAACAACTCCTTGGGACCATACGCTGGCCTACGCTTATGCAGACGGCGTGTTCCACGGCTACCTGTACGGGGTGCCGGCGGGTATGGGCATCCAGTTCGACTTCAACACCTACATCGCCGACCCCGCCAACCCGGTCCACTCCCGCTATGCCATGGTGGGCCATGGCACCGACGCCGAGGCCCGGCTGCTGGCGGATGGCTGGCAGGAGCTGGTCTCCACTGATAATTTGGTTGTTTATGAGCAAAGGAATGAAAAATAAGGTATGATGTGCGCTTTGCAATATATAAAACGGCATACGTGGTGGCGAGGTGCCAGTTCGGCTGTTGCAGCGGTGCTATTTTTATTGCTGGTCTATGCTGTGGCTTATCATGGTACGGATCTTTGGAAGCTATGGCTCCCGACTGAATCTTACAATGACAATGTGATGTACAACCGGCAACTGGTTGGAATCCTAGTCAGTGGGCAGCCACAAGGGTATTTTGGATATGATGAAAGTCATGCTCTAATAGGACATTTTGGGGCATGGGGACCAATATTGATGTACCTATATTCGATACCGGCGATGTTAATTGGTATTGGCTTTAATACCATGTTCTGGTGCAATATACTGTTCGCAGTAGTGGGCTGGTCTATTTTTGTTTGTGGGGCACAGTTGACCTGGAAACGGCAGCTTGTTTTTGCTATTGCGGTGGGGTGCATATGGACACCATTGCAGCAGATTTTTAGTGGGTCAGCAGAGCCGCTGCAATACTTTTTAATCTTAATTGTTTTGGGAAGCTCAATGGCATTGCGGCACCAGTGGCGTTTGTGGTGGTATATTTTGTTGTTAGCGGCGTGTTTTTTGACCACTGCGACAAGAGCTTATACGGTTTTGCTGTGGATATATCCGATGGTTCTTTCTTTGAGGCGTCAACGTCGCTGGTCTGTGATAAGCGCAGCATTAATGGCGGTTTCGTTAGCATGTTATTTTGCGGTGACGAAATGGTGTAATGCACCTTTTTTTGGTGGTGTGGACTTGGATTTCTCGGCTGCCACGCTGTTGATGACAGGTAAAATTAGTATGGCCGTCCAGTACCAAATAGGGAGAATAGCGAACCAAATAGAAATTCTTTGGCGTGACTATATCTATCCGACGTTAAAGGGCGAAGCTAAAATGCAGGGAACGGCTTTTTTAGTTTTACTTTTTTTGATAGTGTTAACAGCCTTGAGCGTGGTAATAGATTTCTTAAAAAAACGTGCGGTGAGGATTCGCGTCCTTGCACTGATTTTTGTTTTAGTCAGTCTTATAGCGTTGTTTTCGTTATATGACATGAATCCGATGGCAAGACACTGTACGATGCTGGCTCTTCCACTTTTGGTTGCAACGGTATATGAGGCCAATAAAAGCTTGATCCTGTGTCTGCCAATACTTTTGGTTCCATTGGTGGCGGGTAAGACGCTAATGTTTTACCCGTTACCTACCTATTCGGAAAAAATCGATTCGCAAATTCAACAGATACAAAATGCTTTACAGAGTTCATTAGAAATGAATGAAAGTGAAGATCCTTGGAGTTATACGCTGGCATATTCCTGGGGGGATAATGTGTTCCACGGCTACCTGTACGGGGTGCCGGCGGGTATGGGCATCGAGTTCGACTTCAACACCTATATCGCCGACCCGGCCAACACGATCCACTCCCGCTATGCGATGGTCGGCCACGGCACCGACGCCGAAGCGCGGCTGGTGCGCGACGGCTGGCAGGAACTGGTCTCCACCGAGGACCTGATCGTTTACGAACAGCCGCAGGCTGCCCGGGAATAAAGGAAGGAAAACAGAATGCAGAAACTCTCCTATGTGATCCCCTGCTACCGGTCGGAGCATACGCTGCCCGATGTGGTGGCGGAGATCACCGCCAAAATGAAGACGCTGCCCCGGTACAGCTATGAGATCATCCTCGTCAACGACTGCTCGCCCGACGATACCATCGGCACGATCCGGCGGCTGGTGGCGGCGGACGCCCATGTGCAGGGCGTGGACCTGGCCCGCAATTTCGGGCAGCACGCTGCGCTGATGGCCGGGTTCCACCAGTGCAGCGGCGACGTCATCGTCTGCCTGGACGACGACGGCCAGACCCCGGCGGACGAGGTGGACCGCCTGCTGGAGCGGATCGAGGCCGGGTACGACGTGGTCTATGCCCGGTACGACAACAAAAAGCAGGCGGGCTGGCGCAACCTGGGCAGCTGGGTCAACAGCAAAATGACCGAGATCATGCTGGACAAGCCCGCCGAACTGGTGGTCAACAGCTATTTTGCCGCCCGGCGTTTCGTGGTGGACGAAATGCTGCGCTACGAGCACTGCTACCCCTATGTGATCGGCCTGGTGCTGCGCACCACCAAGAACATCTGCAACGTGCCGGTACATCACCGCGCCCGGGAGGAAGGCCGCTCCGGCTACACGCTGGGCAAGCTGCTGAGCCTGTGGATGAACGGCTTCACGTCCTTTTCGGTCAAGCCGCTGCGCATCGCCACCTACTTCGGCACGCTGTCGGCGCTGGCCGGGTTCCTCTACCTGATCTTCATCGTTATCAACCATTTTGTGCGCCATACCGCGCCCATCGGCTGGGCGTCCACCACGGCGCTGCTGCTTTTGCTGGGCGGTGTGATCCTCATCGTGCTGGGGCTCATCGGCGAATACGTGGGCCGCATCTATATGTGCGCCAACGCCGCGCCCCAGTATGTGGCGCGGGAATACCTGCGCCATGACGGGGAGGAAAAACAATGAAACAGGCCCGTTGGTTCCTGGTGCTGCACCTGATCCTCGGCGTGTACGCGGCCAGCAGCGTGTGCAGCAAGCTGGCGGCGGGCCAGCCCTTCCTCAGCGTGCCGTTCATCCTGCTGTACGGCGGCATGCTGGCGGCCCTGGTCGCCTACGCGCTGGGCTGGCAGCAGGTCATCAAGCATCTGCCGCTGACCACGGCTTACGCCAACAAGGCGGTCACGGTGGTCTGGGGCATCCTGTTGGGCTTCCTGATTTTTGACGAGGCGGTCACGCCGCGGCAGATCGTGGGGGCGGTGCTTATCATCGCGGGCATCGTGCTCTTTGTACGGGCCGACCAGAAGGAGGGGAAGGACCCATGACCCAGGCGCAACTGCCCTATGTGCTGCTGTACCTGGCGAGCACCTTCTTGTCCTCGGTCTCGCAGGTGTTATTGAAAAAGGCGGCCATGCGGGAACACAAGAACCTGCTGGCGGAATATACCGACTGGCGGGTCATCCTCGGCTACGGCCTGTTCGTGGGATGTACGCTGCTGACCATGCTGGCCTACAGGGGCGTCCCGCTGAATGTGGGCCCGGTGCTGGAAGCCACCGGCTATCTGTACGTAACGGTTTTCGGCGTGACGATCTTCCACGAACGCATGAACGGCAAAAAAGCCGCGGCGCTGGCGCTGATCCTGCTTGGCATCGCAGTCTATGCACTGTAAGCAAAAAGAATCCCCCTCGGTCCACCACTTCCAATGTGGGCCGAGGGGGATTTTTGCGGAGTAAAGCGGGGGGTCAGCGCCATTCCGGCAGGCGCTGTTTGCGGTCGATACGACGGCGCAGAGGCGAGGTCTCGTACTGCATCAGGGCGGCGGCGTAATCCAGCGCCAGCGCCAGCAGAATGCCGAACACCACGTCGATCACACTGTGCTGCTTGAGCAGCACGGTGGAGGCGCAGATCGCCAGACAGAGCACCGTGGCGGCCGGACGCATCCAGCGGCGGCGCGGATGGTCGAAACAGCCGCAGCGGTAATAGGCCAGCATCAGCGTTACCGAGTTGAAGACGTGGATCGAGGGGCAGACGTTGGTGGGGGTGTCGCTGCTGTAGAGCGCCCGCACGGCATTGGCAAAAATGTCCGTGCCGGGCACGCTCTGGGGCCGCAGCATCAGGCCGTTGGGAACGATCAGATAGAACAGCAGCGAGAGGGTCATGCCGGTAAAAAGGGGCAGGCACAGGCGCCAGAAATCCTGGCGCGGCGCGCGCCACAATATGTAAAACAGGGTGAAGGGGATCCACGGGAACCACATCACATAGGGCACGATGGCGTATTTGCAGAAGGGGATCAGGTCGTCCAGGTGGCAATGGACCCAAAGGTCGGGCACGGTCACGTACTTTTCCAACAGGGCGAAACAGATCAGATAGAATACCAGATACAGCGCCATGAACCCGATGGGGTGGCGCGCACACCAGTTGCGCATAGGAATCTCCTTTTACATTTTCTTGCTAAGCGTACCTATGACGATAGTCCATTATACGCCGGAAACGGGGGAAAAGCAAGCGGAAAAGCCGACAAGAAACGCCCGCGGACACTGGTAAAATTTGTACGTACTTGCGAGATTGTAAGGGAATTTCCGCTTCTGTTTATTATAACGAGCGAACGTGGCGGACCTTTGCAATCTTTGTAAAATTTTGTGAAGAAAGTTTTTGGCTGCCCGCAGGGGCAGGGGATTTGTCAAAACTGTATTATTGGGTTAATACAATAATACGGTAGGAAGGAGGCTTTGTCAAGAGGCGCAAAAAAACCGCATGGGCGGAGCCATGCGGTTGGAAGGGCTGAAGTCCTGCGCCGCTGCGTCAGGGCGCGGCGTGCGCCCGGTCCCGGCGGCGGAGCACCCGGGCCAGACAGCCCAGGGCGCACAGCAGCGAGAGCGCCTCGCAGCCGCGCCACCACAGCGGAGAGACCCAGGCGATCTGGATCGTGCCGCTGTACCCGGCGGGGATGTCCAGCACAAGGCGGGCGTTTTCGCCGCTGCGAAGGGGGAATTCCGCGCCCGTCTCGTCGGCGGCGCGGTAGTGGCCATAGTTGAAGATGGGCACCGAGATATCGGCGGCGTCCCCGGCGTTCTCCACGCTGAGATAGGCCGTGCCCGCCCGCTTTTCGTAGCCGGTCAGGGTCAGGGCGTCGCTGCCGGGTTTGGGCTGGGCCCAGACTGTTTCATAAATACTGCACCCGTCGATCATATATTCCCCGATCCCCACGTCGCGGGTGCCGTTCTGGCTCAGGCTGTTGGCGGTGAGCTCGGTGGTGGCCAGCAGCTGCATCTGGAAAACCCCCACGCTCAGCACCATCGCCGCCGCCATGGCCCCGGTCAGAATGCGGGCGGCCTGCGGGCGTTCCCGGCGCACCAGGCCCAGGGCCAGCAGCGCGGCGGCGGTGAACAGCAGGGTGGCGGGGGCCAGGAACCGCCAGGGGTACTGGAAGGTGGCGGCCGCCTTGGCCGCGGCGGCGCCCAGCCAGCTTTCTACAAAATCCCAGGGGAAGAACTGCATCGCCAGCAGCAGGCAGAGCAGCCCCAGGCCGGTGACGGCGCCCAGGGCGCGGGGGCGCGGGGCCTCCCGGCGGCGGGCCAGGCAGAGGAGGGCCAGCGCCAGCCCCAGCAGCAGCGGCAGGCCCAGCGTCAGGGACATATCGGTGGAGGTGCCGGTGGAGGTGCCGCCAAAACCGCTCCCGAAGGGGTTCAGCAGCTGGATCAGGTACAGCCCCTCCCGCTGGGGTTTGCCCACCAGCGGGTTGTTGACCTGCAGATCCACCGACAGCACGGTGGAAAGGAAGGGCAGCAGGAACCAGGCGCTCAGGCCGAAAGCCAGCGCCGCGGCCTTGCCCCAGGCCAGCAGCCGGGCCGGGGCCAGGGTCTGGCGCAGCCGCAGCAGGCAAAAGACCGCCAGCAGGGCGGCGGTGAGCTCCGTAGAGATCAGGTGGCACTGCACCAGGGCCGCCATGCCGAAGGCCAGCGGCGCCCACTGGGCGAAGCGGGGGCTCTCGCAGGTGTAGATCTGCCATACGCCCAGCAGGACCAGCGGCAGAAAACTCATGGCCGTGTACTCGCCCAGAGCGGCGCGGAACCAGACGCACACCAGCCGGTAGCTGGAAAGCGTATACAGCGCCGACCCCAGCACGCCGTAACGGCGGCTGCCGGTGATGCGCGCAAAGCACAGGTAGCTGGTCCCGGCGGCGGTCAGCGTGGCAGCCAGCACATACGCCTGGTAGCAGGTGCGCAGGGGCAGCCAGGCGTTGTACAGCAGGGCGGGCAGCAGCAGGAACAGTTCACAGTAACACAGCGGGTTGATGTAGCCGTAGCCGTTCAGGGTGGTGGTGGCCATGCGCACCGGGAACTGCCCGTAGGAAAGCTCCTCCGCCATGGCGGCGATACGCTGCAGATGGTAGTTTAGGTCATGGCCGAAGTACAGCTGGTCGCTGAACAGCGGCAGGCAGGCGGCGGCCGTAATGCCCAGCAGGGCCAGCGGTACCGCCGGCAGGCGGCGGGCGCGTCCGGCGGCAGCCACGCCGAAGAACAGCCAGGTCAGCAGGTCGCAGACGGCAAAAAACAGGGCGAAGCAGGCCAGCCGGGTCACGCGGTACACGGGCTGTTCCACCAGCGTGATGGAATAGAGATAGAGCTGGCCCCCGTCATAGTGCAGGGTGGCCTGCAGGTCGTCCATCCGCGCGCCGCTGCTGATCCACAGCCGGGTGGTCAGCGTGCGGTGGCCGTCGTCCAGCGTCAGCGGGTCGGCCTGCACGGCGGCGGGCGTCTGCGCCGAAGAGAACGTCAGCGACCCGGCGCTCTGCAGGATGTTGAAGGTGGGGGCGTCGGGCGTCTGGCAGGAGAAATACTCCACGGTCACTTCATACGCGCCGGAAGCCAGCGCCATCGGCGCGGAGGAAAAGGTGATCTCCTGCTCGCTCTCAAAAGCCTCGTCGTTGTAGATCCGCAGCGAACCGTCGTCGCCGTTCAGCCCGGCGAAAGAGGGGAACAGGTTCTCGAACCCCTCGGGGGTGATGGCCGCGCGGTAGGGCGCGCCGAACAGCCCGGCCGTGAGCACCAGCAGCACGGCGGCCTCGGCGGCCAGCGCCAGGGCCAGCCAGCGGTTGCGGCGCAGCAGGGCGGCAAAATTTCGCATCGTGCAACCTCCTCCGGCTGGATCAGCCGTCCCAGATCATGACTTTGGCGTTGAGGATCGAGGAATCCTCCACCGTGGCGATGTAATCCCCCCGGGCGTTGCGCTCGGTGCGGTCACAGTCCAGCAGGCAGACCGAACGGGCTTCCTCGCTGCCGTCGGCCAGCCGGACGGTATACTTGATGACGGCGTTATCCGGCACCAGCGCGCCCTGCACATACACGTTCAGGGTGTCCAGCAGTTCGGCGCTGTCATCCTGGGCGCGGCCGCACCAGGCCAGGTCGTAGCCGCCGTAGTTGCGGTAGGTCTGGTAGCCGTACACCGACCCGCGCAGGCCGTCCGGCACGGTCCCGGCGCCCATTACCTGCGCGTGGAGCTCCCGCCCCGCAAAGCGGGAGAAGAAGTAGGATTCTGCGTCCGGGTTGCCGCCCCAGACGTTCTCGTTGCAGATCAGCAGGTCGTCGGCGGTCGCAGCGTCGGCCAGCCCGGCCTCGATCGTGTAGGTGAAGAAGTAGTAGTTGTCCAGGTTCTGGGCGTGGTGGCTGCGCAGGCAGGCCCGGGTGTAGGCCCCGTTGGCACACAGCCCCACGGCCACTGCGGCGGCCAGGGCCAGCCGCAGTACGGCGGAGGGGGCGCGGGGCAGGCGGGCCATCGCCCCGGCCAGCAGGGCGATCAGCGCAGCCAGCAGCAGCGCAAAGCCCACGGCGCTGGCGGCGGCGGGGATGTAGCCCCATTTCCAGGTGATGGCCTCCGGCTGCTGGTAGCGCTCCGAACAGGCCAGCAGCAGCGCGGGCCCGGCCCACAGCAGCAGGCCCAGCGCGGCCATGCCGCCCAGCACCTGGGCCGGCGGGCGGCGGCGGGGCAGCAGGAAGCAGAGCACCACGCCGGCGGCGGCGCCCAGCAGCAGCGGCCACAGCTTGTCGCCGTTGGTGATGGCGCCGGGGTCCTCCCCCAGCAGCAGCGGGTTCAGGAAGGGCAGGGAGGCCGCCATCTGCTGCACCGTCACGCGGGCGATCTGGGGCAGATCGAGCGAGAAGGCGTTGCCGGTGGAGCCGGTGCCGCGGGAGGATGCCAGGTGGAACGCCAGGGCTGCGGCGCTGCCGCCCAGCACCGGCGCGCAGGCCCGAAGCCCCCGTTTCAGGCTGCGGTACAGCACCACCCACACCAGGGCGGCCAGCGCGGCGTACATGTAGCCTTCTTCATAGGTCCCGCAGGAGAGAAAGGCCAGCACGGCGGCGGCCGCGCCCCAGCGGCGGCGGCCGGTGTCCTGCAGGCGCAGCAGGCAGAGCCAGGCGGCCATGGCCCAGAACAGCGTTTTTTGGGGCACGGCGTAGTAACTGTACATGCCCTCGTTGAAAATGGGGGCCAAAGCCAGCGTCAGCGTGAAGGCGCCCAGGGCCAGGGCCTCGCTGCGGGCCAGACGGGCGGCCACCCGCCCGGTCAGGAAAGCGGCGGCGGCCGTCACGCCGATGATATACAGGCGGTAGCTGCTCAGCGTGCCGAAAAACAGCAGCGAGAAGGCGGAGGGGTAGTGGAACGGGAAGAACCGCACCTGATCCAGCGTGAAATAGCGCAGCCGCTCCTGCAGGTCCTGCAGCAGATACTGCCAGAAGGGCATGCGCTCAAAATCATAGAGCCAGCGGTTCAGGGTGAGGCGGTCGTCCCCCTCGGGCGGTACGCTGATGGTGACGCGCAGATACATGACCGCGCACACCAGCACCAGCAGGTAGCCGAGCGCCAGCAGCACCCGGCGGCGCCGCTGCAAAACGGTGGTAAGCTGTTTCATCCAGGGGCCTCCTTGCCGTACGGCAACAAAATTCACCTTATTATAGCACGCCGCCGCGCGCTGCGCAACGCGGGCCACGGGCGGCGGGGCCGGTAAACAGATGGAAAAAATGCTGTAAAATCGTCCGATCCGCCGGAAAAGACCGTTTGACTTTCGCTGCCGGTTGTGGTATCGTATACTTCGCGCGGAGGGCAAATCAACCATTTTTATAAAGATGGAAATGATACGCCGGATAAGGCACGGGCTGCAATGCCCGTACGTTATCCGGCGTTTTGTCAACGGCGCGGAAATCACAGAAGTATGGAGGGAAGGGAAATGGATCAAAAAACCCTGTTTCTGAATACCAGCCCCACCCGCCTGTTCGTTAAGGCGGCGCTGCCCGGTTCGGTCGGAATGCTGGCATCTTCGTTGTATCAGCTGCTGGACGGCATTTTTGTGGGGCAGCTGCTGGGGGGCGAGGCGTTCGCCGCCATCAACCTGGCCATGCCGCTGGTCATCATCAACTTTGCCATCTCGGACCTGATCGGCGTGGGCTCCTCGGTGCCCATATCGGTCCGTCTGGGCGAAAAACGTCCCGAGGAAGCCAACAATATCTTCACCTGCGCCTGCCTGATGGTGGTGGCGCAGGGCGTGCTGGTGGGGACGCTCCTGTATATGGCCGCCCCGTTTCTGCTGCGCCTGATGGGGGCGGAAGGCGCCCTGCTGGAGATGGCGACCCAGTATATCCGGGTCTATGCCGTCAGTTCCCCGGTGACCGGCATGATATATGCGGTGGATAACTACCTGCGCATCTGCGGGCGCATCAAAACCAGCATGATGCTCAACGTGGCCATGTCGGTGCTCTGCGCCCTGGGCGAATTCATCATGCTGGCGGTGCTGCGCGTGGGCGTATGGGGCGCGGCCTTCGGCGCCTGCAGCGGCATGGTCCTCTGCGTGCTGACCGCCATGTGGCCCTTCTTCCGCGGCGAAATGGCGCTGCAGTTCCGCCGGCCCCGCTTTACCTGGCGCATCATCCGCCAGATCGTGACCTGCGGCACGCCGACCTTCCTCAACAACATCGCCGGGCGCGTGACCTCCATCCTGATGAATACGGTCCTGCTGCGCGTGGGCGGCGCGGCGGCGGTCTCGGTCTACGGGATCCTGATGTACGCCGACGGCATCGTCATGCAGTTCCTGTACGGCATGTGCGATTCGCTGCAGCCCGCGGTGGGGTATAACTGGGGCGCGGGCCGCCGCGACCGGGTGCTCGCCATCGAGAAGCGCTGTTTCCTGGCGGCGGCGGTCCTCTCGGTGCTGGCGTCCATGGTGCTGTTCACCTTCCCGGGGCAGCTCACCCGCCTGTTCATGTCGGATTCCGAGCCGGAGGTCTACGCCATGGCGGTCCCGGCCCTGCGCCTGTTCTGTCTGACCTACCTGACCCGCTGGATCAGCTTTGCCACCCAGAGTTTCATGTCGGCGGTGGAAAAGCCGGTGCAGGCTTCGCTGCTGTCCATCTCCACGGCATTGGTGTTCCCGGTGCTGCTCATCGCGGCGCTGTGGCCCTTCGGCCTCAGCGGCCTGTGGTTCAATATGTCGGGGACTGCGCTGCTGGCGGCGGTTGTGGCCGTCCTGGTGCTGCTGGATTTCCGCCGCCGCTACTGGAAGAAAACCTGACGGGGGTTCCCCGATACGCCGAAAAGGGCGCGCCGCAAGGCGCGCCCTTTTTGCAGGACCCGGCGGTGGGGCGGCTGGATGTTATACAGAACGTATAATTGTGAAAAATATTTTAACATTAGCACTCTATGCTTGACATTGCTAATTTTGGGGTTATAATAGAATCAGATCGAAAGGAAGGGCCGGGCGGCCCGACCGGACGGTCAAAGCAAAAATGCCCGCCCCAGGGCGGACAGGTAGCAAAGGGGCAGGCCCGCGGCAGTCCGGCGGACCTGCGATCATGATAGGAGGTAAGGACCTATGTTGCCTAGCATTTTTGGTGAAAATTTGTTTGATGAATGGTTTGACGATGCGCTGACCCCGTTTTTCCAGGGCCGCGATCCGCTGTACGGCAAACATGCCCGCAATCTGATGCGGGCGGATGTGCGCGAAACGGACAACGCCTATGAACTGGATATCGACCTGCCCGGCTTCAAGAAGGATGAGATCAGCCTGAAACTGGACCAGGGCTACCTGACGATCCAGGCGGCCAAGGGCCTGGACAAAGATGACCAGGACAAGGACGGGCGTTATATCCGCCGTGAGCGGTATGCCGGCGCCTGCAGCCGCAGCTTCTATGTGGGCGATCAGGTGACCGGGCAGGAGATCTCGGCGAAATTTGAGGATGGCATCCTGAAGATCCATCTGCCCAAGGCGGCGCCGCAGCTGCCTGCACAGAAGGGGCTCATCGCCATTGAGTGACCGTAGCGCGTGCACGGCGGCCTGACCGCCCGCAACGCAGCCGCCCGGCCCTGCGCAAGCAGGGCCGGGCGGCTTTTTGCTGTTTATGGGGGCGGCACGGTCACAGGATGCCGAACTTCCGGAACGCCTCAGTGGCGGACATGCCCTCCTCGATGGCGCGGCGCACGAGTTTTTCCCCGGCGGCCTTTTCCAGCGCTTTTTCCAGACATTCCCCGGCGGCTTCGCGGGGGATGATGAGCACGCCGTCCATGTCGGCAAATACAAGATCGCCGTTGTGGATCGTCACGCCGCCGATCTCGATGGTGCAGCGGAAATCAATGACGTTGGTGCGGATGCTCGAATCCTGGGCCCAGCGCGCCCGGGCGAACACCGGGAAATTCTGCTGCAGCACCTGCGGGGTGTCCCGCGTGTAGCCGTCCAGTACCGCGCCCACCGCGCCGCGCTTGCGGGCGGCCGCCGTCAGCAGTTCCCCCCACAGCGCGCTGTTGTGCGCGCCGGTGGCAATGTATACGTCGTTTTTCTCCAGCTGGTCCAGCGCCTCCGTCAGCAGCCCGAAGGGCTTTTTCTGCGGTTCGAACACGTCGCATTCCAGCACGGTGCAGGCCCGCCCGGCGATCTTCATATCGTCCCGCAGCGGATGGATGCCGGCGGGCAGGAACTGGTGGGCGTAGCCCATGGCGTCCAGGATGTCGCCGACCACCGGCGTATACAGCCGCTCCTTCATCAGCGCGAACAGTTCATCGTCATTGTGCCATGCAAACATCGTAAAAACCTCCCTGCGCGCTGCCCCGGATCACGCATCCCGGCCAGGCGCGCGATCACTGCTGTACCGTAACGGTGTAGCCCTCGCTTTCCAGCTGGGCCATCGCTTCCTCGAGCGTATTCTGCGCGTAGGGCGAGAATTGCAGCTCGTCGGAGCAGCCTTCCCCATAACCTCCCTTGCCGTAATCATTCAGCGAATAAAAATGCAGGACCAGTTTGCCGTCCTGAAATTGCAGTTCCTGCGTATCCGGGAAGCTGCTGCCTTCCCGTTCGGCATAGACGTACCAGCGGCCGCTGCCATAGGCGGTCTGAGCGGCGGCGGATGCGGGGCCGGCATCGGGGGACGTTTCCCCGGCCGGGGCCAGGTTTTCCTCCTGCAGTGCGCCGGAAAGCGCAGTATCGGGAGCGTCGCCGGCCGCGGCGCTTTCTGCGGCGGCGTCCTCTGCGGCGGACGGCGCCGGTTCGCTTACGCTCGCTGCTGCGCTTTGCGGCGGCGCGGACGAGGCTTGCCCGGGACCGGCGGCCTGCCCGCCGCATCCGGCCAGGAACGCCGCGCACAAAACGCAGACAGCCAAAAAGGTGACATGTGCTCTTTTCATGCGGTTGCTCCTCCTGTGCGTATTTTGGTGAATGGTTCTACTATTATAACTCCCGCTCCATTAAATGGCAAGCGTGTACAGGGCGGGGCTCCGGCGCGTTTCGCCGTTTCGGGCCGGCACAGTGAGAATAGTTCTGTGAAACAAAAAAACGGGGATGGTTTTCCATCCCCGTTTTCTCATTTTGGTGGACGGTACAGGACTCGAACCTGTGACCTCCTGCACGTCAAGCAGATG